>ONZY01000620.1_pt1 | contig 31399 bp, 30 predicted proteins | sample 1671451 | NCBI WGS metagenome assembly ONZY01 (sample SAMN06348158, study PRJEB24527) | human gut metagenome | biome: human gut; feature: ankylosing spondylitis patient; material: feces | host: Homo sapiens | place: China | collected 2015-10 | reverse complement strand
GGCTGCGACACGCGCGGAGTGAGAAGAGTAAATTCCGACGCACATGTCGTCGGAATTTACGATTAAGATCATTTCGCGCCTGCGGGCGCGAAAGCCTGCGGCGCATTTAATCCCGTTCGATTTTTTCGCCGCTGATGGTGTCTTCGGCGGTACCGTAGGAGATGACGCCGCGGCCAAATTTTTTGCGCAGGGTGTCCATTGCGGATTCGACGGCTTCCTGCTTTTCCTGCTGTGTGTCGTCCGTGCTGAGCAGGTCGAGCTGGCGGTAGGATTGCGCTTCTTCGGTCAGATGCAGTGCCGTGACGGAGAGGAGCCGGATAGGGTCGGGTGCTTTCCACAAGTCCTTTGCAAGGCGGAGCGCGGTATCGTTGATCTCGCGCATCAGGTGCGTGCTGTGGTCGAGCGTCGTCTGGCGCGAAAAGACCTGAAAGCGGCTGTTTTTGATGCCGACCTGCACGCCGCCGCAGTAGAGACCGTAGCGCCGCAGGCGCATCGCCACACTGTCGGACAGAAGCGAGATGCCGCTTTGCACCTCATCCCAGCGCGTCAGGTCGCGGCGGAACGTCGTCGAATTGCCAACGGATTTGATCGGCTCTCGGTCCGCCGCTCCGCGGACGGGGGAGTCGTCGAGGCCGTTGGCATAGCGGTAGAGCTGCGAGCCCATTTTGCCCATCAGGGTTTCGAGCATTTCCTCGCTGCATTTTGAGAGTTCGCCGATCGTGCGCACGCCGTAGCGGCCGAGCAGCTCCTGTGCGCTGCGGCCGACGAACAAAAGATCGCCGACGGGCAGGGGAAAGACGATGTCACGCCAGTTGCCGCGCGCGATGACGGTCGTGGCGTCAGGCTTTTTATAGTCGCTGCCGAGCTTGGCGAACACCTTGTTGAACGACACGCCGACCGAGATCGTCAGTCCAAATTCGCGCTTGATGCGCTCGCGCAGCGCGTCGGCCAAAGCCTTGGCGTCCCCGCCGAAGAGGTGGAGGGAATTTGTCACATCGAGCCAGCTCTCGTCGATGCCGAACGGCTCGACGAGGTCGGTGTACTCGCCGTAGACGGCGTTGATCTTTTTCGAATATTCGGCGTAGAGCCGGTGGTGCGGCGGCAGCAGGATGAGGCCGGGGCATTTCTGCTTGGCCTTCCAGATGGTCTCCGCCGTTTTGACGCCGCAGCGCTTTGCCGGTTCATTTTTTGCCAGGATGATGCCGTGGCGCTCCGTCGGATCGCCGCAGACCGCGACGGGCAGCTTACGCAAATCGGGATGACTCAAAAGCTCGCAGGAGGCGTAAAAGCAGTTGCAGTCGCAGTGCAGAATGATGCGGTCCATCGCGTTCACCTCGTTTCACAAACAGTGTAGCATAAAATACGAAATGGAACAAGCGTTTGAAAATAAAAAGTGCCCACCGAATGGCAGGCACTTTCTTGAATAGTTTGCGTCAATATTCTCTCACGCTGTACAGCGCTGCGCCGATGGCGGTGGCAAACGTCGCGTTTTCGGGAATAATAAAATTGACATGGTAGAGCTTTTTGAACAGCTCGAACGTCTCCTTTGCCGGCGGCAGCATCGTCAACGCACCCGTGAGGACGACCGTGTCCGTGCCGCAGCACTTGCACGCGAGCACCGACATCGTGCCGATGGACTGGAGCACCAGATTGACGATGCCGAGCATTTTGTCCGACGGCGTCGCGTCATCGGCGACCTTGGCGAAATTTGCCGCCGTGGCCTCGGGCGGCAGATCGCCCACCTGTTCGCGCGAGAGGTCGGCCATCGTCAGGTCGATGTGGCTGAGGTCGCCGTCCTGACAGAGTTTGCGGATCAGCGCGTACTGATGCACGCCCGTCGTCAGCGAGCTAAGTCCCGCGAGCGTGCCGCCGCCCACGCCACTGCCGATGAGATGGCGAACCTCTTTCCCTTTATTGGCCCAAAGAAACGACGTGCCCGTGCCCATACTGACGACGACCGCGTGCTCCTTGCCCGAGAGGGCGAGGCCGCCCACGCCGACGGAGGGGAATTCTTCGACCTTGATGGTCTTCACACCGTAGATATCGCCCTCGACATACGAAGAACCCACGCCCGTAAGCGCGATATGGCGGATGTCGGAGAGCTGCAGATGATGTGTGGAAAGGAAGTTGCCCATCGCGCCATAGAGCGAGGTGAGCGGGTCATCGGCCTTGACGCGCAGCATGTCGATGACCGAGAGGTCGGGGGCAAGACCGACGATCTTTGTGCTCGAACCGCCGATGTCAATGCCTAAAATAACACCCATTGTGATGCTCCGTTTCTTTAGAAAGTCCCTTTATCATAGGGGACAGAGTGCATAAAGTCAAGTAAAAAGCGGAAAAAGGGCGGAAAGCCTTGCTTTATTTTGGTATGCAGGATATAATGCACCTATTACAAGGCGCGGCACAGTCCGCGCCGTGACACTATGAGGTGACTATGAAAACCGATCAGAAGCTCAATATGACCATGCTCTGCGACTTCTACGAGTTGACCATGGGCAATGGTTACTTGAAAGCAGGGTTCCAAGATCGCATTACCTATTTCGACGTTTATTTCCGCTCGGTGCCGGACGGCGGCGGCTACGCCATTGCCGCCGGTCTTGACCAGCTGATCGACTATATCGAGGATCTGCACTTCGACCAGCAGGACATCGACTACCTGCGCGGGAGAGGTATCTTCTGCGAGGAGTTCCTCGACTATCTTGCAAACTTCCACTTCAGCGGCGACATTTACGCCGTGCCCGAGGGCACGCCCGTCTTCCCGAAAGAGCCGATGGTCGTCGTGCGCGCGCCCGCGATCGAGGCGCAGCTGCTTGAAACGTTCGCGCTTTTGACCGTGAACCATCAGAGCTTGATCGCCACCAAGGCCAACCGCATCGTCCGCGCCGCCAAGGGCCACGCCGTGATGGAGTTCGGTTCCCGCCGCGCGCAGGGCTCCGCCGCCGCCATCGACGGCGCTCGTGCTGCCTATATTGCGGGCTGCTGCGGCACTGCCTGCACCATCTCCGACCAGCTCTACGGCACGCCCGCGCTCGGCACGATGGCCCACGCCTGGGTGCAGATGTTCGACACCGAATATGACGCATTCGCGACCTACTGCAAATACTATCCGCAGAACGCCGTCCTGCTCGTCGACACCTATAACACCTTAAAGTCCGGCATTCCCAACGCCATCAAGGCGTTCAACGATATCTTGAAGCCGCTCGGCATTAAAAAGTGCGGCATCCGCCTGGACAGCGGCGACATCGCCTATCTTTCCCGCAAGGCGCGTAAGATGCTCGACGAGGCGGGCTGGACGGAATGCACCATCACCGTTTCGAACTCGCTCGACGAGTACCTCATTCAGGACCTCTGGATGCAGGATGCGAAGATTGACGCCTTCGGCGTCGGTGAGCGTCTCATTACCGCCAAGAGCGAGCCGGTCTTCGGCTGCGTCTATAAGCTCGTCGCAGTGGAGGACAAGGACGGCAATATCGTCCCCAAGATCAAGATCAGCGAGAATGTCGGCAAGATCACGACACCGCACTTCAAGAAGCTTTACCGCTTCTACGGCCGCGACACCGGCAAGGCCATCGCCGACTATCTGACGGTCTACGACGAGACCGTGGACGACAGCCAGAATCTTGAGATCTTCGACCCAGACGCCACGTGGAAGCGTAAGGAAGTCTATCACTTCGAAGCGCGCGAGCTGCTCGTGCCCATCTACCAGAAAGGCAAGCTCGTCTACAAGCGTCCCGGCATCGAGGAGATCAAAAAATACTGCGCCGAGCAGGTCGATACCCTCTGGGACGAGGTCAAGCGCTTCGATAACCCGCATAACTATTATGTGGACCTCTCGCAGAAGCTCTACGACATCAAGACCGAGCTTCTGAACGAGAAGAACGAGCGCTACGAGAAAAACTGATTAAAGCAGAAATCAAAAAACAGGGAACAGCCAACAGGAGGGGACTGAGACTGCGATGAAGGGATTCCAGATTCAGCAAAAGGGCGAGCGGCGCATTTCTGCGGCGCTGCGGATCATGCTGGTCGTCGTCCTGCTTGCGGTGCAGATCGGCTTTGTTGTCGCCATCTCCTACTTTATGCAGGAGTATCTGGCGCTGGCCTACGGCGTCGTACAGGTCGGCGCGCTGGTCCTTGCGTTGCATATCTACAATGAACCAGGTGAGCTTTCCTATAAGCTCATCTGGTTCATCCTGCTTTTGCTGGCCCCGCCAGTGGGTATGATTCTCTGGTTCCTCTGGGGCGGCGCGGCGCAGAAGCGCCATCTGCCGCGGAACACCAAGCGCTTTCCTGACGAGCCGGAGAGCGTGCGCATGCGCAGTGAGATCGCCGTCGACAAACTCACGCGCCAGCTGCCCGCTTGGTCGCGCACGGCAAACTACCTCTGCCGCCGCGACTTCCAGCTCTATCAGAATACCTCTGTCACGTACCTGCCCGAGGGCGCGATTTTGCTGCGTAATCTCATCGACCGCGCAGCCAAGGCTGAGCGCTTCATCTTCCTTGAATACTTCATTCTGGCTGAGGGAAAGCTCTGGGATGAGCTTGAAAAGATCCTCTGCGCCAAGGCGCGCGAGGGCGTTGAGGTCAAGATCATCTTCGACGACTTTGGCAACATCAAGCGCTTTTCCGGCGAGACGATCGACCGTCTGCGCGACGCAGGCGTCGAGGTGTTCATCTTCAATCCCGTGCACGAGTACGTGAACCGGCTCTACTTCAACTACCGCGACCACCGCAAGATCGCCTGCTTTGACGGTGATGTTGCCTACACCGGCGGCGTAAATATTGCCGACGAGTACGCAAACCTCATTGAGCGCTTCGGCTACTGGAAGGACAGCGGCGTCCGTCTTGAGGGCGAGGGCGCCTGGGGGCTGACGGCGAGCTTTATCCACATGTGCATCAATATTGGCGGCGTCATGCACAACGAGCACGACTATTACCGCCCGCACACGCCGGTGCGGAGCGAGGGCTTTTGCCAACCCTTCACCGACGGGCCGCAGAACAATCCCGACAATCCGGCAGAGGATGTCTTTTTGCAGATGATCAGCAGCGCGCGCCGCTTTCTCTATATCACAACGCCCTATTTCATTCCTGACGAGAGCGTGATGCGGGCGCTTTGTATCGCAGGCGACGGCGGCGTGGACGTGCGGCTGATGCTGCCGGGCAAGCCAGATCACTGGTATGCCGATTGGGTGGCGGAATCCTACTTTGGCGAGCTCCTTGACCACGGCGTAAAGATCTACCGCTACACGCCGGGCTTTTTGCACGCCAAAAGCGTCATGGTGGATCGCGAGGCCGCTTTTGTCGGTTCGGTCAATATGGACTACCGCAGCTTCGAGCTGCACTGCGAGTGCGGCGTGATGGTCTATGGCGCACCGATGATCGAGTCGCTGCTTGAGGACATGGACGCCATCGTCGATCAAAGCCATCTTGTCACGGCGGAGGAGTGGGCCAAGCGCAGCGTCCTGCGCCGCGTGCTTGAGCCGATCCTGCGGCTGTTCGCCATTTGGATGTGAGTTGAACATGCAAACAAGAGAGAATTTTCCATTTTTTGATTTTTTGAAAAATTCCCTCTTGACAAATCGCAGATTTTCGCTATAATAGCATTTGTTCGCTGAACAACACAGCGCGGCGAACAACACAATATAGCGGGATTGTGTAATGGTAGCACAGCGGACTCTGACTCCGTATGTGAGGGTTCGAATCCTTCTCCCGCTGCCACTGAGAAGTCTGAAACCGTAAGGTTTCGGACTTCTTTTTTTCTGTTTGATCCTTTATCTGACCCTTTAACCGTTTTGCAGCTTCTTCCCACAGATGGCGTGCTGCATATAGGCTTCCATTCGATTTGCACTGTCCTGTTTCAGCACCAGTGAAAAAAGGGCAAGGGAAAAGCTCCTCAACGCTTTTCCCTTGCCCTTTTGCATCTGTCATGGTGTACAGCTTAGCACCGGTTATTTGAGTGGCTCCTCGCCGCGGTGCAGATCATTCCAATCGCTGACGAATTCGTCGGCGCTCCAGTCGATATCGTCATTTTCGGGATGCGTGATGAGGCCGTCGGCTGCGGCGGCGATGGCGGCGGCTTCGCTGCGGGGAAGGGACGAGAGGTATCTGATGCGGATGTCGCTGACGAGGTCCCAGTAGGCGGCGCGGGCAAAGGCGTCGATATTCGCGGCCTTGATGCCGAGGAGACCGACGAGAGGCTCCTGCTCGTGGGCATCGTACCGGTCCTGAAGCGTCTCGAAAATATCGTCCGCGTCGCCGCCATACTTGGTCAGAAGAGAAATGAGGTTCGTTTCGGGAAAAAGCTCCTGAAAACGTGCGGAAACGGAATTGGTAGGCATAATGGTTCTCCTTGCAGATTCATTGTGTTACCCATAGTGTCACACAACAGGCCGCAAAAGTCAACATGGATGAAATCATCCGCCGCGCGGGCCGCGATTCTGGTCATGCGGCGGTTGACAGTGCCGGTCCACTCGTGCTATGATACGAAAACCAACAATCATACTATGTTTGTGGATGTAAAAGGTGTAACGCAGACATTTTTCCAACGTCAGGCGAAGGATTGGCGAGAGCCGATAAGAATAGCTTGACGATCAATTCGTTTGAATTTTTCAAAATCGGGGAGAGAGTATGCTCAATCAGTTTTCAAGAACGCAGCTGCTTTTAGGTCAGGATGGCATGGAGCGGCTGTACAACGCCCGCGTAGCCGTGTTCGGCATCAGCAGCATGGGCGCGGGGAACAAGATGGACGCGTCCGCGTTCGAGGTGACGGACATCTACAAGACCTCTGTCTGTCCGCTGGCGAGAGTGATGTGCCGCGAGCTCAAAAAGCGCGGCATCAAAAAGCTGAAGGTCGTCTACTCCAAAGAGCCGCCCATTACGCCGCTGGACGACATGTCCATCAGTTGCCGGACACACTGCATCTGCCCGCCGGGCACGGCGCGCAAGTGCACGCAGCGACGGCAGGTTCCGGGCAGCAACGCCTTTGCGGCCGCCGCGGTCGGCCTGATTGTCGCGGGCGAGGTCGTCAAGGACCTGACCGCGTGGGAGAGACCGTTATGATCTATCTTGATTACTCTGCCAACACGCCGGCAGACCCTACCGTGCTGGACGCATTCTATCAAACGGAGCGGCGCTATATCGGAAACCCTAATTCCACCCACCCCGCAGGGCGGGCAGCGCAGGCGGAAATGGCCCGGGTGACGGACGGCATCGCGGAACTTCTGGGCGCAGCGCCCGAGGAGATCATCTACACCTCCGGCGCGAGCGAATCCAACAACCTTGCGCTCAAGGGCATCGTGCAGGCGTCCCGCCATGTGGGAAAGCACATCATCTCCACGGCGCTGGAGCATTCCTCCGTGGGCGGCGCACTGTCCGCGCTTCAGCAGCAGGGCTGCGAGGTCGACCTCGTGGACATCCGGCGGGACGGCACCATTGATTTGGAACACCTGCGCGAGCTTTCGCGAAAGGACACGGTGCTCGTCGCCGTCTGCGCGGTGGACAGCGAGCTCGGTACGGTGCAGCCGATTCGGGAGATCGCAGATATTTTGAGAGACTATCCCAACTGCTGCCTCCGTGTGGACGCGACGCAGGCCGTGGGGAAGACCAAGCTGGTGTTCTCCGGTGTGGACACAATGAGCATCGCGCCGCACAAGTTTTACGGCCTGAACGGCAGCGGCCTGCTGGTCAAAAAGAAGGACCTTGTCATCGAGACGCAGATCCACGGCGGCGGCAGCACCACGCCCTATCGCAGCGGCACGCCCGCACTGTGGGCATGGCGATGTCGATCGAGAAGGCGCTGCGTTTGGCGATCGAAAATCAGAACGAGCGCATCGCACACGTTGCGGCGCTGAATCGTCTGCTGCGCGCGGAGCTTGCGAAGTATCCAAAAGTCCGCTTCAACAGTCCGGAAAACGCCGTGCCGCACATTTTGAATCTGAGCGTCAACGGCGTCAAGGGGACGGCTTTTCAGCAGGAGCTGGGAAAAAATGATGTCTGCGTGTCCGTGAAGTCCGCCTGCTCGGTGGAGGGGACGCCGTCCAAGGCGGTCTACGCGGTGAGCCGCGACCGGAAAACGCGCTATCCTCGTGGCGCATCAGCCTCAGCCACCTGACAACAGAGGCGGAGATCGCGGAATTTCTGCAAATTTTTGACCGCTGCTATCGGGAGCTTGCGCAATGAACGCTCCGTCGCGGCGGAAGCTATTAGAGAAGAGGGAGTTATCCATGCCAAGAACGTTAGAGCCCTATCAGATGATCGAGCGGAGCATCATCAAAAAATACCGCGACGAGCTGTGGAAACCGTTTGTCTATGCGGTGAAAAAATATGAACTCATTCAGGCGGGGGACAAGATCGCCGTGTGCATCTCTGGCGGCAAGGACTCGATGCTGATGGCAAAGCTCATGCAGGAGCTTCATCGCCACAGCGACGTACCGTTTGAGCTGGTGTTCCTCGTCATGGACCCAGGCTACAACACCATCAACCGCCAGCGCATCGAGAGCAACGCGGCGCTGCTGCACATCCCCATCACGGTATTCGAGACCAATATCTTCGAGGTGGCCAACAGCACGGACAAATCGCCCTGCTACCTCTGCGCCCGCATGCGGCGCGGCCACCTTTACAGCAAGGCCAAGGAGCTCGGCTGCAACAAGATCGCGCTGGGCCATCACTTTAACGACGTGATCGAAACGACGGTGATGGGCATGTTTTACGGCTCACAGCTGCAGGCCATGCTGCCAAAGCTCCACAGCGACAACTTTGAGGGCATGGAGCTCATCCGCCCGATGTACTGCATCCACGAGGAGAGCATCATCGCCTGGCGGCAGTACAACCAGCTCGAGTTTATCCAGTGCGCCTGCCGCTTTACAGAAAACTGCACCATCTGCGACAACGGTGGAGGCGGCTCAAAGCGTCAGGAAATCAAGACGCTGCTGCGAAGATTGAAGCGGGACAACCCCAACATCGAAAAATCCATCTTCAACAGCATCCACACTGTCGCGCTCGACACCTTCCCCGGCTACAAGACAAAGGGAGAAGTGCATTCGTTTTTGGAGCATTACGATCAATGAGCAGGTGGGAGAGGAACGGAAAATTCGGCAAAGGCCGAATTCTCGCCCTGCTTTGCTTGAAGAAAAAAGAAGCATTTGCCACAGCTGCGGCAAATGCTTCTTTTTATTATTGCTTTGATTCGAAATCCAGCGGAGCGACCGCGTTACGACAGCTCGTCCCCGTCCAGCAGGGCCTCTTTCAGCGTGCGCCAGCCGAGCACCGCGCATTTGACGCGCGCAGGCATGTGGGCGATGTCGCGCAGAGCCGAGGCCTCTTCCAGGCTGTCGATCTCGTCTTCCGACGCCTCGCCCTGGATCATTTTCAGGAAGATCTCGCCCATTTTCAGCGCGTCCTCCTTCTTCTTGCCGACGATCATGCCGAGCATGATGTCCGCCGACGCCTGCGAGATGGCGCAGCCGTCGCCGACGAATGCGCCGTCCGTGATCACATCGCCGTCAAGCTTCAGCTTGAGGAAGATGTCGTCGCCGCAGCTCGGGTTGACGCCCTCGAGCACGATGTCGGCGTCCGGCAGGTCGTGCTTGAACTCCGGATGCAGGTTGTGCTCGGTGAGAATTTCATTGTAAAAGCTTCTATTTTCCATAACCCATTCGCTCCCTTAGCGTGGAAATGCTGTCAAGCAGCCGGTCGACCTCGGCTTCCGTGTTATAAAACGCGAGGCTTGCCCGCGCGGTGGACGGATGCTTCAAATAGGCCAGAAGCGGCTGCGCGCAGTGATGGCCCGCGCGGATGGCGACGCCGTCGCTCGCGAGGATCTCACTGATGTCGTGCGGGTGAACACCGTCCACCGTGAAGGTGATGATGCCGCAATGCTCCTCGGGCTTTTCCGAGCCCAGCACGTGGACGTGCGGCATCTCGCCGATCGCGTCCATCGCGCGGCGGGTCAGCGCGACCTCTTGCTGATGCATCGCTGTAAAGCCGATGCTCTTGACATAGTCAATGGCCGCATGCAGACCCACGGCGTCTGCCGCGTTGACCGTGCCGGCCTCGAACTTGTGCGGGAGCTCGGCGAAGACCGCACCATCGCGGGTGACAGATTCAATCATCTCGCCGCCGGTGAGGAACGGCGGCATGGCGTTCAGCAATTCTTCACGTCCGTAGAGAACGCCGATGCCCATGGGGCCGTAGACCTTGTGGCCGGAGAAGGCGAAGAAATCCGCGTCCAATGCTTGCACGTCCACCGGAATGTGCGGCGTGCTCTGCGCGCCGTCGACGACCAGCACCGCGCCGGCGCGGTGCGCCAGCGCCGCGAGCTCGCGGATGGGATTCACGCGGCCTAAGACGTTCGAAACGTGTGTGCAGGCGACGATCTTCGTTTTCGGCGTGATGAGGGCTTCGACCTTATTTAAGTCCAGCGTGCCGTCCATTTCGCATTCCATAAATTTGAGCGACGCGCCGGCCTGGCGGCAAACCATCTGCCAGGGGAGAAGGTTGCTGTGGTGCTCCATGATGGAGACGAGCACCTCGTCCCCGGCCTTCACGTGGGAGAGACCGTAGCTGTAAGCCACTAAATTGATGCTCTCGGTGGTGTTGCGGGTGAAGATGATCTCGCGGCTGCTCTTCGCGTTCAGAAAGGCGCGAACGGCCTCGCGCGCGTTTTCGTAAGCCTCCGTCGCGGTGATGCTCAGAGGATAGAGGCCGCGCAGCGGATTGGCGTTCTGACTTTTATAAAACTCCGTTACGGCGTCCAGCACGCACTGCGGGCGCTGCGCCGTCGCGGCGTTGTCTAAATAGGCGACATCCTGACTCTTGAGCAGGGGGAAGTCGTCCCGATATGCATGCGCCATCTTACAGCACCTCCTCAAGCTCGGAGAGGATCGCGGCCTGCGCCGCTTCATCCTCGATCGTGCGGGCCAGCCGCTCGATGGCGGCGCGGGCCATGATGTTTTCCGCCTCCGCTGCGGAAATGCCGCGGCTTTCAAAGTAGAACAGCATGTCCTCGTCCAGCTCGCCGATGGTCGCGCCGTGGTTGCCGACGACGTTTTCCTCGGCGCACAGGATCAGCGGCACCGTCTTGTTGACGACGCCGTCGCCCAGCATCAAAACCGTCTCCTGCTCGCTGCCGACAGAGCCCGCGGAGCCCTTCTTAAAGTCGATGGTCCCGCGGAAGATCTTCTGCGCGTCGTCCTTGAGCGCACCGGCGGCATTGATTTCGCTCGTGGTCTTCTGGCCCCAGTGGTTCACGACAAGGTTCATGTCCACGGTCTGCTGCTTCTGGCCCAGATACCCGATGCCCGCCGTGAAGCCCGCGCCGTTGCCGTTCAGCTCGAACTGGCCGTCGCTGTACACGTCGCCGCGGCCCAGCAGGACCTGGATCAGCTCTACCTGACCGTTTTCGGCGCACTCGCCGCTCGTCTCCAGACGAAGAAGCGAGTCCTGCGCCGCGTTCTGGATCTGTACGAGCCGCACCTTTGCGTCCTTTTCAACGTGGAGCGCCGTGCGCACGAGCAGGCCCTTTTCCGCTCTCAGCGTTTCAAACACCGTGACGGTCTGGCCCGCGGGCACGTGGATGTCCACCATCTTCTCGCCGCGCTCGCCGGAGCCAGTGATCTCAAGCCGCTCGGTCTGACCGGCGGCGGTGATTTTCTCTTCGCCCAAATCGTCGGCCTGTCCCCAGGTAAGGGCCGTTTCGTTCACACCCAGCCGGTTCCAGGTACGGGTCGGGAGCCGGTTGATCAAAATCGTATCGTTCATGTCCAAACTCCTTTCAGCCAATGCTGCCCTTCATCTCGAGCCGGATGAGGTTGTTCATTTCCACCGCGTACTCCACCGGCAGCTCCTTGGAGACATTGTCGGCAAAGCCGCTGACGATCATCGCGCGCGCGTCCTCCTCGCTCATGCCGCGGCTCATCAGATAGAAGACGGCCTCGTTGCTGATCGCGCCGATCTTGGCCTCATGGCCGATGGCCGCGTCCTTCGTGCGGATGTCCATTGCGGGGATGGTGTCGGAGCGGGACTCGGAGTCCAGCATCAGCGACTGGCACGACACGGCGGACTTGGCGCCCTTGGCGCCCTTTTCCACGACGACGCTCGAGCGGAACGTGCTGATGCCGCCGCTCTTGCTGATCGAGCGCGTGTTCATATAGGAGCTCGTATTTTTGCCCACATGGACGACCTTTGCGCCGGTATCGAGGTTCTGCCCCGCACCGGCGAACGTAACGCCGGTGAACTCCATGCGGGAATTGTCGCCCTTTAAGATGCTCATGGGGTACAGGCAGCCAACATGGGAGCCGAAGGAGCCGGAGATCCATTCGATCGTGCCGCCCTCTTCCACCAGCGCACGCTTGGTATTCAGGTTGTACATGTTCTTCGACCAGTTTTCAATCGTCGAGTAGCGGAGTTTGGCCCCCTTCTTGACGTACAGCTCCACGCAGCCGGCGTGGAGGTTTGCCACGTTGTACTTCGGTGCGGAGCAGCCCTCAATGAAGTGCAGGCTCGCGCCCTCGTCCACGATGATGAGCGTGTGCTCAAACTGGCCGGCGCCCTTGGCGTTCAGTCGGAAGTAGGATTGCAGGGGAATGGAGAGGTGTACGCCCTTGGGCACGTACACGAACGAGCCGCCGGACCACACCGCGCCGTGGAGCGCCGCGAACTTGTGGTCGTGGGGCGTCACGAGCTTCATGAAGTACTTGCGCACCATGTCGGCGTATTCACCCTTCATGGCGCTCTCCATATCGGTGTAAACCACGCCCTCGGCCGCCACGGAATCCTTGACGTTGTGATAGACAAGCTCGGAGTCGTACTGCGCACCCACACCGGCGAGGGATTTTCTCTCCGCCTGCGGGATGCCAAGGCGCTCGAAGGTCTCCTTGATGTCCTCCGGCACGTCCTTCCAGTCGTTGCGCATCTTGGTGTTCGGGCGAACGTAGGTCGCGATATGATCCATATCAAGGCCCTCAATTGACGGGCCCCAGTTGGGGATCTTCATTTCATTGTAGATCTGGAGGGATTCGAGCCGGAACTGCTGCATCCACACGGGATCGTCCTTCTCCTTGGAGAGCTTTTCGACGATCTCCGGCGTCAGGCCGGATTCCATGCGGTACGCGTCGTTTTCCGCATCCCGAATGTCGTAGACACTGCGGTCCACATCCTCCACATAGGTCTTTTCTTTCAAATCTGCCATGTCAAGAGCCTCCCGATTCAGTCTTCCTTCAGGCTGCTGAATCCCTTTTCGTTGATCTCATCCACCAGTTCGGCGCCGCCGTTGCGGACGATGACGCCGTCTTCCATCACGTGGGCAGCATCCACATGGAGCGCCTCTAAAATGCGGGTGGAATGGGTGATGATGAGAAGCGAGCCGTGCGTCCGCTCGCGGAACAGGCGCACGCCCTCGCTGACGGTGCGGACCGCGTCGACGTCGAGGCCGGAGTCGGTCTCATCGAGGATCGCGAGCTTGGGCTCGAGCATGAGCATCTGCAAAATTTCGGCTTTCTTCTTCTCGCCGCCGGAAAAGCCCACATTCAGGTCGCGTTCGGCGTAGCTCTCGTCCATGTTCAAAAGCGCCATGGTCTCCTTGAGCTTTTTCTTGAAGTCCCACAGGCGCAGGCGGTCGCCGGTCTTCTGCTCCAGCGCGCTGCGGATGAATGCGCTCAGCGTTACGCCGGGGACCTCCAGCGGGTTCTGGAAGGACAGGAAAATGCCCTTTTTCGCGCGCTCGTTGACGGGGAGCTCCGTGATGTCCTCGCCGTTAAAAATGATCGAACCGCCGGTTACGCTGTAGGCCGGATTGCCGGTGATGGCATAGCCCAGCGTCGACTTGCCGGTGCCGTTGGGGCCCATCAGCACATGGGTCTCATCCTGTCCCACGGTCAGATCCACACCGTGGAGAATTTCCTTTTCCTCGACCCGCACGTGCAGGTTTTGAATCTCTAAAAGTGCCTTACTCATATTGAACCACCTTATCTTCTTTCCGTGCCGCTCAAAACGGCCGGTGTTTTTTCATTGACTCGCATGAATTGCGCCAGCGTATGGTTGTCGACATAGCTGTTGATCTGGTCTTCCAGCCCTTGCCAGAAAAGGCGCGCGTCGCAGTCACAGGAAGCACCGCAGCCGGAGCCGTCCTCAGCCTGACACGCGATCGGCGACAGATTTCCCTCCACCGCCCGCAGAATTTCACCTACGGGGTAATCCTCGGGGGAGCGGGTCAGGCGGTAGCCGCCCGATTTGCCCACGGCGCTCTCGACCAGATTCGCACGGCTCAGCGCGGCCATGATGCTCTCCAGATATTTTTTGGAGAGCTGCTGGCGCTGCGCGACGTCGCTCAAACGATGCCACTCGCCGCCTCCGTGCTCGGCCATATCCAGCATGACCCGCAAAGCGTAGCGCCCTTTTGTTGAGATCATCATGCGGCATGCCTCCTTGCTCATAATTGCCTACCTTACAGATAGGAATTTTAACGCTTAATTCCTACTATGTCAATAGGTGTTTACAAAAAATTTGATTTATGATGATAAAAAGCACTGTGCAGCTGTGACAAATGTCTGCCGCGCAGCGCTTGGACGAGGTCTTCGGCCTGCCGGAGGGCTCGGAGGTGTATGTGCTGAATGACTTTAAGTCCTCTGCCTATGACGCGGTGTGCCTTTTTGAAACGTTGGGCCTCAACCAGTTCCGCTATATCCCGTTTTACCCCGGTGCGAAGGATGATGGCGTTGCGCGCCCGCTTATCACGTTTGGCGAATACGACGATCAATGTCACTATTTGCCGCGGTGCATTGAAAAGATCATCGATGTCGGCATCCGCACTATCGATATCAGCACGATCGTCGAGATCATGCTGCGTCTTGGCCTGCCGGACGAGAAAATGCATCAGGTCACGGCGAAGTATGTGAAGGATCTGATCGCGCTCACGCGGGAGATCAACCACCTCAACCACAACAACGAATCCATGCGCCGCGAGATGGAGACGGTCGTGCAGACGGTGGACGAGGGGATCATCACGCTGGATGCCCACGACAATGTCCTCGTCTTCAACGCGGCAGCGGACTCTACAATTATTATGGAAAGAGGCTTGCGATCTCGCTTTCCGAGGTCAGATTGAATGAGGAACACGCGGAAAAGGTCTATATGATCCGCGAGGTCACAGCGATCCAAAAGCTGAACATGGACGTGCAGGCGGCGAGCGACCGCCTCGCCACGATCGAAAGCGGCGACATCCTTGTGACCGCGGCGACCGCGACCGAGCCGATCATCCACGGCGCGGAGATCAAAAAGGGCGTTTACGTTGCTCACCTTGGCGACAACGAGGTCGACGAAGAGCTGATCCTGCGCGCGGACAAGGTCGTCATCGACGATTGGAAGACCGACAAGCACCGCATGGGGGACACGATGGCCTGCATGTTCCGCGACGGCAAGATCGACGATTGCCGCATCGACGCGAGCGTCTCCGACCTGATGGCGGGGCGGAAGTCCGGCCGCGACAACGACGACCAGCTCACCTACACCTGCAACGTCGGCCTCGGCCTTTACGACGTGGCGATCGCCGCGCGCGTCTACCAGTATGCCAAGGAAAACGGCATCGGCCAGAAGCTCAAGCTCTGGGACGAGCCCATCATGGTGTGATCGATCCAAACTTGATAGGTTCGACCTCTCTTTACCAACCTTGTGGACAGTTCCGCTTTTTAGCGGGCCTGTCCACATTTTTTCGCGGCAGAGCAGCAGGGGAGATGCACCTGCAAGGGGATTTGGCCTTTACAGAGGACGATTCCGTGAATATAATGGATGCAGATAAAATTTGGCGGCGCTGCGAAAAAGCAGCGCTGCGGTGAAATCGACAGGAAACGGAGATGTAATTTTATGCCCTGCACCACTGTACTGGCCGGTAAGCTGGCGACGAATGACCGCTCGACGATGATCGCCCGTACGGACGACGGCCATTTTGATGAGAAAAAGCTGATCGTGGTCGAGCCCGACCAGCAGCCGAAGATTTATAAAAGCGTAGAGTCCCACGTGGAGATCACACTGCCGGAGAACCCCATGCGCTACACGTCCTGCCCGAGCGTGGACCCGAAGCACGGCATTTGGGCCGCGACCGGCATCAACGCCGCGAACGTCGGCATGACGGCGACGGAAACCACGACCTCGAACCCGCGCGTGCTCGCGGCCGACCCGATGGTCGAGCTGCGCGAGGCGAAGGATGGGGAAGAGGAGCGCTGCGGCGGCATCGGCGAGGAGGACATCGTTGTCCTCGTCCTGCCCTACATCCGCTCCGCGCGCGAGGGCGTGCTGCGCCTCGGCACGCTCTTGGAGCAGTACGGCACCTATGAGTCGAACGGCATCGCCTTCAACGACGAAAATGAGGTCTGGTGGCTCGAGACCATCGGCGGGCACCACTGGATCGCGAAGAAAATTCCCGAGGATCGTGTCATCATCAACCCGAACCAGTTCGGCATGGATTCGTTCGATTTGGAGGACGCCTTCGGTGCACAGGAGTCCCACCTCTGCTCGGCAGACCTCAGAGAATTCATCGCGGACAACCATCTGGATCTGAATCAGAACGGAAAGTTCAACCCGCGGGATATCTTCGGCTCGCACCGCGACATGGACCACATCTACAACACGCCGCGCGCATGGTTTATGGGCCGCTGCCTTGCGCCGCACACCTACCGCTGGGACGGCGGGAACGCGGACTTCACGCCCGAAAGCGATGACATTCCGTGGTCCTACGTTCCCGAGCGCAAGGTTGCCGCGGAGGATATCCAATACCTGCTCTCGTCCCACTATCAGGGTACACCCTACGATCCCTATGCGGGCCATGCGGAAAAAGGCGGCATTTACCGTCCTATCGGCATCAACCGCACGGGCGTGACGACGATCTGTCAAATTAGAAGCGATGTCCCCGATGCCATTAAGGGTATCGAGTGGGTGTGCTTCGGCTCCACGACATTTTCCGCGTGGCTGCCAGTGTACACAAATGTCCCGCAGATGCCGGACTATTTGAGCAATGTGACGCTCGACGCCGAGACCGACAATCTCTACTGGGTCAGCCGCTTTGTCGGCGCGCTGGCCGACAAGTGCTACGGCTCGTGCATCCAGAATGTCTGGGGCTATCAGGACACGGTGAATATCCGCGGCAGACAGATCGTCCTCAAATACGACAGGCTGATGCGCGAGAGCGGCGACTTTACGCTCGCCGCGCAGGCGAACGACGAGCTCTGCGCGATGGCGAAAGAGGAGAGCACGCAGATCCTCAACAAGGTCCTGCGCACCGCCAGCGAGCAGATGAAAAACGGCTTCAGCTTTGCCGATACCTGCGTCAACAAGTGAATCGGAAAAGCGGCTTTCTCCCAAACGGGAGGAAGCCGCTTTTTGCTGCCTGCGGAAAGAGAGAAAAGAAGTTCAATCAATAAAAATCCTGTTTGCAGTCGATGAAAATACCGCTGCGGCCTGAAAACACACTGTAATTTCATCAAAAAATCGCGGTACGACAGTGCATTTTTGTTCATCCTCGACCAAAATAAAGAGAATGTGAAAAAAACGTTGCGATGGCGCGAAAAAGATGGTACTCTGAGGCAGAAAATTGAACGAGGATAGAGGCGCGGCGCGCAAGAGTACCTTCGGAGCGAAACAGGATGCTCCGGAGCGAAAGGGCAAGCCGCCGAAGGGTCGCTTTTTCCTGGCCTGCAGGAGGGCGATGACCTGGGTCGTCGGAGAAGATCCGCCGGACTGCCACAATGTGGAGCGCTATCGAATCATAAAGCGGAGTGTTTATTCCGCTCCCTGTTTCCGCTATGATCTCCACGGGATCATAGCTTTTTTGTTATCCTTTTTCAATTTGACCCAGCCAAAACGAGAAAGGACGACAATCATGGAAGAAAAAAGAATCGTAAAGCCCTGGCAGGCAGGGTTGATGCTGCTCGTCGGCATCGCCGTTATCATCGTGGGGCTTCTTGTGATGAAGCTCAACAACCGCATCGTGCTGGCGCTCGACGGCGTCATCATGTGTCTGATGGCGTGGTGCTTCGGCATTCCGTATGCAGAGCTGCAGCAGGGCATCAAGGAGACGGTCTCGTCGATGATCGTGGCCATTTTGATCCTGCTGGCGGTTGGCGTGCTCGTCGGCACGTGGATGGCGAGCGGTACGGTGCCGGTCATGATCTACTACGGCATGAAGGTGCTGACGCCGGGCTTATTCCTGCCAGTTGTCTGCATCCTCTGCACGCTGATGTCGACCATGGCGGGCACGTCGTGGGGCACGCTCGCGACGGTCGGCGTCGCCTGCATGGGCGTTGCACAGGGTCTCGGTGTGCCGCTGCCCGCGGCCGCGGGCGCGGTCTGCACCGGCGCGTTCTTCGGCGACAAGGTCTCGCCGCTGTCTGACTCGCCCGTCATCACCGCCACGGTGTGCGAGGTGCCGCTGATGGATGGCATTCGCCACGCGCTCATTTCCACGGGGCCTGCGTATCTCATTTCGCTCGTTTTCTACTTTGTTTACGGCCTGCGCTATTCCGGCGGCAGCGTCGGCGGGGAAGTGTATGAGGATATCCTTTCCACCGTTTCCGCCGAGTTCTGGCTCAGCCCCGTGCTGCTTCTGCCCGTGCTGGTCGTGGTCGTGCTGATTTTGATGAAAAAGCCGACGATCCCGACTTTTATCGCCGGCATCGCTGCGGGCGCGGTGATGGCGATGCTCTGTCAGGGCATCAACCTGCACGACATTCTGACGGTCATGTACTCCGGTTTTTCCGCTGATACCGGCTCGGACGTCGTGAATTCGATGCTCAACCGCGGCGGCTTTACCTCGATGCTCTCGACCATCGGCCTTCTGATCGCGGCGGGCATCTTCGGCGCGCCGCTCCGCACGGCGGGCGTGGTGGACGTGCAGCTCGCCTTTGTGGAGCGTATCGCGAAGACCTCTCGTTCGATGTCGCTCGGTGTGCTCATTCTGCACGCGGTGTTCTTCACCATCACGGGCGCTTATTATGTGTCCTATCCTGTCGTCGGCGGTATGGTGAAGGACCTGTATCCGGAATATCATCTCGACCGCAAGAACCTGATGCGCACGATGCTCGACACCGGCACGGGCCTTGCCCCCATGGTGTCATGGTCGACCACGGGTTCTTACACCGCCACGACGCTTGGCGTTTCCAATCTGGCATTCGCGCCGTTTGCGCCGATGCTGTGGCTGTCGATCGTGTTTTCTGTCATTTACGCCGTGACCGGCATCGGTACGGCCAAGGCAAAGGAGGACTAAGGTATGGAACGGATTTTACAGCGCTGGTACGATATGATCTCCATCCGTTCGGTCAACGGACACGAGGCGCAGATGGCGGATTACGTGGCGAATGTCCTGCGCGAGCTCGGCATGGAAGCACATTACAGCTATTTTGAAGAGGACACCGCTCGCGAGCGTCCGTCGGTATGGTCGGTGCTCGACAGCGGCCGGCCCGGCAAGACCGTGCTGCTCATCGGACACATCGACACGGTCGGGGTATCCGACCGCTGGAAGACCGACCCGTTTACCCCCACGGAGATCGACGGCAAGGTCTACGGCCGCGGCGCGATGGACATGAAGGGCGGCCTCGCCGCGATCCTGGAGACGCTGACCTATTACGCCGCCCATCTCGACGAGATCAACGGTAAGATTTTAGCCTGCTTTGTCGCCGACGAGGAGGGCCTGAGCAAGGGCACCTATCAGCTCGTGGCAGAGGACGTCATCCATGCCGACTACGCCATCATGGGCGAGTGCCGCTACGACAATGTGGCTGTCGGCTTCCGCGGCCGCTACAGCTTTGAGGTGACCGTCCACGGAAAGTCTGCGCACGCCAGCCACTATCCCGAGGTCGGTGAAAACGCTCTCATCTCCGGCGGACGCCTGGCCGCGGCCATCGAGGCACTGCCGACGCTCCAGCACCCGCACCTCAAGCACGGCACGTGGTGCGTGCGCTATATGGAGGGCGGCAATCCCGGCACGCTCGTTGTGCCAGAGAAGTGCTACCTCTTCGTTGACCGCTACGTCGTTCCGGGCGAGACGGATGAGACCTGCATCGCGCAGATCATGGAGGCGGCGGAGCAGCTCGGCCTTGCAGGCAAGGTCGATGTGCGCCTCAAGCCGAGAAAATCGCCCTACATGCAGCCGTTCGCGCTGGAGGTGGATCATCCGCTTGTCAAAATTTTGCAGGAGGAGTTCCACTCCGTCACGGGCAAGGATCTTCCGTGCGCATACGACGCGTCGGTCTGCGATTCGAATATTTTAGCCGTTTCGCTCGGCATTCCGGTCGTGACGTTTGGCCCCTCGGGCGGCAACATGCACGGTGACAACGAGTACGGCTATGCATGGCAGGTCAAAAACTGCGGCGAGGTCTACCGCCGTACCGTCGCGCGCCTTTTAAGCGGCGAAGTATAAAGAGAAAAAAGAGGAAGCCTCGGCTGTCTCTTTTCCTTTTGCATTTCACGCAGATTTTACATTTCTTTGCTGGTTTTTGATAAATCCCTCTGCTATACTGTATTCGATAAAATTTGGAGAGAAGAGAGGAGAAGTAGTACGAATGGATACTTACAATATGATCGATTTTAACGAAAAGAAGGGCTTCATCTGCGATATGGACGGCGTCATCTACCATGGCAACCGCGTGCTGCCGGGCGTGGCGGAGTTCATCCAATGGCTGCATAATGAAAACAAGGAATATCTGTTTCTGACGAACAACAGCGGTTACACGCCGCGCGAGCTGAGCCAGAAGCTTGCGCGCATGGGCCTCGACGTGACGGAGGAGCACTTCTATACGAGCGCGCTCGCGACGGCGGCGTTCCTGCGCGATCAGGCGCCCGGCTGCTCGGTCTTTGCCATCGGCGAGGCAGGTCTTTTGAACGCGCTCTACGACGCAGGCATCACGATGAACGATGTGAACCCCGACTATGTCGTCGTGGGCGAGGGACGCTCCTATTCGCTCGATACGCTCACCAAGGCGACGAACCTTGTCTGGAAGGGCGCAAAGCTCATCGGCGCGAATTCCGACGTTTCCGGCCCCATCGAAAACGGCATCGTGCCCGCCTGCCGCGCGCTCGTTGCGCCCATTGAGATGGCGACCGGCACGCAGGCGTACTTCTGCGGCAAGCCGAACCCGCTGATGATGCGCACGGGCCTCAAGATGCTGCACTGCCACTCAGCCGAGGCCGTTATGGTCGGCGACCGCATGGACACCGACGTGATCTCCGGCATGGAGAGCGGTATGTCGACGGTGCTGGTGCTCTCGGGCGTTTCGACGCGCGAGACTATCAAGACCTACGCCTATCGCCCGAGCATGGTCCTAAACGGCGTGGGCGACATCGTGAGCTTCGCCCGCGGGGAAAAGTCGGAAGCCTGAAAATTGAAAAGGGAAGCGCCGCTGCTCACGCAGCGTCGCTTTGTTGTATTACGGGGACGCTTAGTTTTCCTCCCGTGCGCGAAGGCCTGCGACGGACGAGATCGGCAGCGAGAAGCAGATCGCGCCCGCTTTGGTGCCGGGACCGGCTTGCTCGTTGATCGAGCGCATGATGGCGGCCTTTTCGTCCTTGTGGGCGATGATGTAGATCATATCCTTTTCGTCGGCAAGGCTGACGCTGAAGAATTTTTCTCCGCGCGTGCCGCCCGTGCCCTTGGCGTGCAGCACCGTACCGCCGCCCGCGCCCGCGGCGCGCGCCGCGTCCATGACAAAGTCGGAATAGCCTTCGTTCAGGATAACGGTGATGAGTTCATGTTCAAAGTTCATGTTCGGCGCTCCTCCTGCTTTGAGATCGTCGGTGAGATAGGACAGTGTCTTGCCGCCGGCCACGCTCTTGAGCGGCACGGTCAGCATGACGCCGTTGCCCGGAATGTCGATAAAGAGCTTGCGCTTGGCGGAACGGATAAGCGAATCCGCCTCCTGCGCGCTGCCGACGGCAGCGATAACGCACTTTTCCGTCGCGTCCAGCCCATAGATGGCGAGGTGTTCGCTCGTGGCTGTGCCGCGCGCGGGCATGCTCAAGATGAGGTGCAGCCCCGCCGCGTGGTAGAGCGAGCCCATCGCTTCGCCGCGGTCGTGATCCGTGATGGCAATGATGTAATAGAGTTCCATGTCAGCAGGCCTCCCACAGTTCGATGATCTCGTTGTCGCCAAAGTCGGGGAGCTGGGGCTCCTGCGAAGCATGACGGGATTTGACGACATAGATGGCTCCCATCACCTGCACGGTGATGAGCGGCATCATCGCAACGAGCGCAACAAGGCCGAACGCGTCTGTCATCACATTGCCGCCGAGCGCTTCGCACGCGCCTGTGGCAAACGGCAGCATGAAGGTCGCCGTCAAAGGACCTGACGCGACGCCGCCGGAGTCGAACGCGATGGCCGTGAACGTGCGCGGCACGAAAAAGCTCAGAGCCAGCGCGATAAGATAGCCGGGCACGAGGAAATACATGATCGAAATGCCTGTGATGACACGCAGCATTGCAAGCCCGCCCGCGGCGGAGACCGCGATGGATAAGCTCATGCCCATCGCCTTGGCGGAGATCGCGCCCGCGCTCAGCTCCTCGACCTGTTTGTTGAGCGTATGGACGGCGGGCTCGGCGTTGATGATGAACCAGCCCATCAGCATCGCAAGGGGGGCAAGGAGATAGACTTTCCATCCATCGGCCAGCGCGGCACCGAGCGCGTAGCCCAGCGGCGAAAAGCCGACGTTCACGCCCGTGAGGAACAGCACGAGACCCAAGTATGTATAGAGGATACCAATCACGATGCGCATGAAAGGCAGCTTGCGGAGCTTGAGCGAAATGACCTGAAAAATCAGGAAGAAGACAACGATCGGCAGCAGCGCCATTGTCACTTCCCATAAATACTCCGGCAGGGCATGCAGATAGTCCTTGCCGAGCTCCACCGTGGTGGCGATGCCGGAGACGGCGCCGCTTTCGCCCTGCGCGGGCTGCGTTTTGTAGATCGCACCGAGCAGCAGCACAGAAAGGATCGGCCCGATCGAGCACAGACCGACGAGGCCGAAGCTGTCCGCCTTGGCATTTTCGTCGCTTCGAATGGACGCAACGCCGACGCCGAGCGCCATGATGAACGGCACGGTCATCGGCCCCGTTGTCACGCCGCCGGAGTCGAACGCGACGGAGAGGATGCTCTCATCCGACAAGAACGCCGCGGAAAAGACGATGGCGTAAAATACGATCAGCATCGTGCGCAGCGAGATCGAAAAGAGAATGCGCACCATGCACAGCATCAGAAAGAAGCCGACGCCGACCGAAACGGTCAAGATCAACACCGTTGTGTCGATCTCCGGCACGTTGCCCGCGAGCACCTGCAAATCGGGCTCCGCCACTGTGATGGCGACGCCGAGGGCGAAGCTCACGGTCAGGATGAGCGGCAGCTTGCGCGATTTCGTCAGCTTGGAGCCCATGTAGTTGCCGATGCGGCTCATCGACATGTCCGCGCCCAGCGTGAAGAGCCCCATACCGAGGATCAGCATGGCTGTGGCGATCACGAACGAAAGCATCAGTCCCGCGTCTACCGGCACGAGCACAAAGCTGATCGCCATAACGATCAGGCTGATGGGCAGGACGGAGGCGGTGGCTTCTTTCAGCTTTTCCATTAAGATCTGTTTCTGATACAAAACCTCACTCCTTTATCAATTCAATACTTCCAAAAATATCATAGCAGAGATTCGCCGCGATGAACAGGAAAAAAGGGTAAAGGATGTGTTAAGCTTGTTCACCCGACGTGGACGAAAACAGCGGAATGGTCAAACCATCCCGCCGCTTTCCTATTTTTAATGCATATTATTTACTGTGCCGCGTGCGCACATCCGCGCTCGAGAGAGCGGCGGATGTTGCCGTCGAGCATTCCGCCGAGATCATCGATGAACGAATCCGGCTCGCCCTTCATGCCGCTGCCGATCCATTCAAGCGTCAGCCCTGCGAGCGCTGCCGTGTAGAAGCGCGCGAGCGCCATGATCTGGCTTTCGCTGACGTTCAGGCCCTCAGCCTCCTTGTGGACGTAAGAAAGCATTGTCGTCAGGATCGTTTTGTGGTAATATCTTGCCAGAATATCGCTGTGGGCGGAGTTGTGCAGGTGCAGGATCATGCGCTTGTTCTCCGCGGCGAAAGACGTGGCGGTCAAAAATGCCTTCTGCCACGATTCATAGCCCTCCACGCGCTCGGAGAGCTTTTCAATCTCCGACTCGAACACGTCCTCGGCCAGCGCGTAGATGTCAGTGTAGTAATAATAAAAAGTGTTCCGCGTGACCTCGCTTCTCTCTGCGATGTCGCGGACGGAGATCTTGTCGAAGGGACGCTCTGCCAGAAGCTCGATGAAGCTGCGGCGGATGGCGTTTTTGGTGCGCAGAGCCATGGGTGGGTTCCTCCCTTTCTCGATTCGCTTAAATTCATTATATCCGATATGGGAAAAACTTGCAAGAGACAAAAACGTTGAACATTTAACGGAATCCTTATATCGGCTTGGCGGCTTCCAGGCGGAAACTTGGTCAGCGCGGCGGGAGTGTGAAAACTTTGTGCGCCTTGCGGACTTTGCCACTTTTCCCGCTTTCATATTCCCGCTATCATCAGACTGTCAAAAACTGAGACAGCGCTCTTTCCCCATGCGAACGAGCAGAAAGGAAGCGAAAGCGATGAAAACCTATTTCACCTCTGAGTCCGTCACGTGCGGACATCCCGATAAAGTTTGCGACCAGATCGCCGACGCGGTGCTCGATGACATCCTTGCCAACGATCCCGACGCACACGTCGCCTGCGAGGTGACGGCCTGCACCGGCGAAGTTCACCTGATGGGCGAGATCACCTCATCCTATGTGCCGGACTATGAAGCCATCGCGCGCAAGGTCATCGCCGAGATCGGCTACACCGTGCCCGTCGTCGGCTTTGACGACGAAAACGTGCGCATCCGCGTCAGCATCCACACCCAGTCGCCGGACATCGCGCGCGGGGTTGACCGCGGCGCGCCGGAAGAAGCCGGCGCGGGCGATCAGGGTATGATGTTCGGCTACGCCTGCTGCGAGACCGGCGCGCTGATGCCGCTGCCGATCACGCTTGCGAACCGCCTGACGAGAAAGCTCGAGCAGGTGCGGCGCGAAAAGCTGCTGCCCTATCTTCTGCCGGACGGCAAGGCGCAGGTCAGCGTCGAATACGAGGACGGCAAGCCCAAACGCATTTCCGCCGTCGTCGTCTCCGCGCAGCACAGCGCGGAGGTCGGCATCGACGCGCTGCGCGATGCGATCTTAGAACAGGTCATTTTCCCTGTGCTGCCGCCGGAACTGCTCGACGAGCACACAGAGTATTTCATCAACCCGACGGGACGATTTGTCGTTGGCGGGCCCGCGGGCGACAGCGGCCTTACCGGCCGCAAGATCATCGCCGACACCTATGGCGGCATGGCGCGCCACGGCGGCGGGGCGTTCTCGGGCAAGGACCCGAGCAAGGTCGACCGCACGGGCGCTTACATGGCGCGCTATCTCGCCAAGAACATTGTAGCCGCGGAGCTGGCCGACCGCTGCGAGATCGAGCTTGCCTATGCCATCGGCCTCGCCGACCCCGTGAGCGTGATGGTCGACACGTTTGGCACGGGGCGCGTGAGCGACGAAAAGATCGCGAGCTGGCTTATGGAGCATATCGACATGCGCCCAGGCAGCATCACGTCACGCTTTGAACTGCGCCGCCCGATCTACCGCCACGTCTCCTGCGGCGGACACTTCGGCGAAAATGCCGTGGGTCTTCCGTGGGAGTGGACCGACATCGCCGAGGTGCTGCAAAAGGAAATTTTATCATAACATCATCTGCGAAGGTGGGGAGGAACAGCATTGAAAAGCAAACGGAGCAGAACCTATCTCGTCAGCGGTCTCACGCTGGCGCTGATATTTGTTGCCATCATCCTCATTTTTCGTGACGCGCTGCCCGATATCGTCAAGGACCTGAGCGCTGTGCCGTTCTGGGGCGTGCTGCTCCTGCTCGCACTCGGCTTTGCCTACGAGGCGATGGAATCCGTGCTGTGCCTCGTCATCATCCACCACAAAAAGCCGGACTGCACGTTTATTGACGCGCTGCGCGTGACATTCCTCGGCGTGTTCGGCAATATCGCGACGCTGGGTGCGGGCACGCTGCCGATGCAAAGCTTTTACCTTTACAGGCGAGGTTTGGACGCGGGCAGCGGCCTTGGCATCATGGCGAGCGAATACGTGCTGCACAAGATATCCGTGCTGATCTACGCGACGGTCGCGCTGCTGCTCGGCGGCGACTGGCTGGAGCAGAGCGCCAGCGGCCTTGCCCGCTATCTTCTGATCGGCTATGTCATCGGCGCGCTCATCGTGATCGCGCTCACGCTGCTCTACACCTGGGATAAGGTGCTGAAGTTAGTGCTGATACTGCTCGGCAGGCTCCCGCACACGCCAAAGTGGGACGAACGCCGCGAAAAGTGGGCGAATAGCCTCACCGAGCTCAACCGCGAGGCGAAAAAGGTGCTGCTCGTTCCGTCAATCCGCGTCAAAGGTATCGCCGTGAGCCTTGTGAAGCTCTTCGTGCTCTATTCCATCCCCTATGCCGCGCTGCGGCTCGTGGGCTGCACGGCGCTTAACTTCGCGCAGGCACAGCTGCTCGCCTCGCTGATGCTGCTCATCACAAGCGCGCTGCCGAACGTCGCAGGCGTGGGCCCGATGGAGTTTGCATTTTTGCTGCTCTTCGCCCCGTGGGCGGACACGGCAATCGCCTCGTCGGCGCTGGTACTTTATCGCGTGGCGACGTATTTCTTCCCGTTCCTTTTGAGCGTGATCGTGTTTCTCCGCGAGGAGAAGAAATCTTTGAAAGGCTTTGATGCGCAAAGCGCTTGAAAATTATGACGGCCTGAGGCCGTCGGGGGATTCCCGCACCGTGCGGGAGTGCGCTAAAGGGGATACTCTCTTTCTCGAAAGAGAGTATCCCCCTTAAACCCCCGAGAGAAAGGACGAGGGGCCTTCCCCCTCGACCCCACACATTGGCAGTTTCAATCTTGAAGAACTGCACGCGCTGCGCAATGTAGGTGCGGTGTACATGGCTTCGCCATGAAACCCTGCAATTCGTGACCGATTTGCAACCGCGCCTTACTATCGTGAGGCGCGAGTGACGTTAGATTGGCGGCAGACTGCCTGCGGAATGCGGCATTGCTTCGCTCACCGCATTGATGAGTGCTCCGGTAGACGGAAATTAGGCTGTACCAGCGCGAGATGGGCAGAGCGGCAGCGGATAATAGGAGTACGCCAAGTCGTATAGCAGGGGTAAATGCGGCTTTGCCGCACGCAAGAGGTGCAATCGGCAAGCATTGCAGCTCTTCGAGCTGCTCGCTTGCAATGAAAAATTTTCTCTGGGAGGGTGTAAGGGAGGGGTGTCTCTTTTCAAAAAAGAGACCCCCCTCCCTTATCCGCGTTCCCACACGGTGTGGGGAACAAGGCGGCAGCACTTTGTGCTGCATTATCCCCGCGCCTTAGCGGCGCGCTTTAATTTATAGAGCTCTTCGGCAGCAAGCCGTGTCTTAGCGACCACATCCCCGCCGTCTTGCGGGAAGCAGTAATACAGCGCTTTATGGTCGCCGATGCAGAGCATATCGCCGATCTCGTACCAGAAATAGTCGGCGTACAGGCTGTACGACGCTTCGGGCTTTTGGAAATAGTCCAGTTTCCCGTCGCAGCCGGTCAGGTGGAAACCGTTTTCGTCGTGGCGCAGCCGGCCTTCGCCCACGCGGCAGATCTCGCGCATGTTGACCATCATGCAGATCTGCACGGGGATGTCGAGCTGATAGGCACCGCTTTGCAGCTCCTCGCGCACGCACTGCCGCTCCCAGGTGTACCAGTCCGGCACGTGGGTGAATGCGGCCTCGCCGTTCAAACACTTCAGTGTGCCAAGCTCTGTCAAGTTATATTCCTTGCCACAGTTTCGGCAGATGAGTGACGTGCCTTTGCCCTCCATTTTCCCCTCGGCGAAGCAGTGCGGGCACTTGTAGAGCACGCGGTTGAGTCCGTCGGCGCGGAACGGCTCGCTGACGGAGACGCCGTTTTCCTCCTGCCAGCGGAAATTGTCGAAGCGGAAGACGGAAAAGATGCGCTCATTGATCCCGGCGACGTTCAGCTCCGCAACATCGTCGGACGAGAGCAGACATTGCATCTGCGCCGAGACCTTCGCGCGCCGCTTTTGCAGTCCGTTGTAGAGCGGGTCGCGCGCGAACGCGCCGTAGGTGCGGATCATCACGACCGGCACATTCAGCGCCTTGACGCACTTGCCGATGCTCTCCGGCAGCGGTGTGGCCGTGCCGTCAAAGCTGTAGCTTGCCTCAGGATAGAGCAGCACCGACGTTTTGAGCGTCCGCACGCAGTAGAGCATGTCGCGCACGAGCGCCGCGTCCGAACAGAACTTGCGCGTGGGGATGCAGCCGACGCTGCGCATCAGCCATTCCTTGCCGACAAAGCCGTCCGAGGTGCAGACGATGTTGAACGGACGCGGGTACAGCACCGCCTCCGCGATTTTGAGGTCGAGAAAGCACGAGTGGTTCATCAGGACAAGGCAGGGCTCATCGCTTTTGATCTGCTCCATGCCGATCTTCTCGCAGTGGAAATGCGTCGCCAGAAGGTCGGGCGCGGAGGCCACGCGCAGAACCGTCCGGAACAGGAGCGATGGCTTTTTCGGCTTTTTGTGCACCTGCGGCGGCTGGGCGAGCGCCTGTTCATATGTCATATCGACGACTTTAATTTTCATTCTGTTTCTCCGGCACGACGTGGACGTTCAGATGATCGTAGGTCATCTCGACGTTGTGCTTTGCAAAGGTGTTGCGCAGGCGCTCGTACATCTTAAAATAAGTGTCCCAGTAGGCGTCTGCCGCCGTCCAGCAGCGGATGGTGTATTCGATGGAGTTGGCGCCGTAATTCGAGAGATACACCGTCGGCGTGGGTTCTTTCAGCACGGCGGGGAAGGCGAGAACGGCGTCCATGCAGGCCTGCTTCACCTCGTCCGTCGGCGCGTCGTAGGATGCTGTGACCTTGTAGACGATGCGGCGGCGGCCCAGGACGGTGAAGTTGATGATCTTCGAGCTGGACATTTCGCGGTTGGGCTGGAGCACAATCTGTCCGTCCGGCGTTTCGATCTTCGTGTGCGTCAGTGAAATTTCACGCACCGTGCCGGTCGTGCCGCCGACTTCGATCTCATCGCCGAGCGAGAACGGATGCGAGAAGAGAATGACGAGTCCGCCGGCGACGTTGCCGAGAATGTCCTCGGCGGCCAGCGTGACGCCCAACGTCAGCACCGACATGATGGCGGTGAGCGACGAGGTGTTGATGCCGAGCGCCTCGGCTGTGATGATGATGGTAAGCAGATACAGAAGCGTTTTGAGGCTCGTGAGGATGACCTTTTGCAGCCGCTCGTTCAGGCGGTTCGCGCGCGAGAGCAGCCGCGAACAGAGCTTGAGCACGAGCCGCACGACGATCAGGCAGATGAGGAACGTCAGCAGCGCGGAAAGAATGCTGCCGATGCTGTAGCCGCCGATCGAGCGGGAGATGATCTGGGAAATATTGTCCATGGCGTTTCGCCCCTTTCGATGCCCAGTATATCAGTGTTGCCGCACCTTTGTAAAGAGTACGCTAAGAATCCTCAGAATTCCTTAAACTTTGCCGGTTGAGAAACGGGCGGGAAGAGCGTATAATGCAGCGTGATCTTTTTTGAAAAGGAAGTGCCCGCATGCGCCCTTACGCCCTCATCGACCTCCACTGCGACACGTTGACCGACTGCATGTACGCAGGATCGAACATCATCGACACGCTCGACGATCCCGCGCGCACGCTGTCGCTCACAAGTATTCCAAAGGACATCCACTGGGCGCAGTTTTTCGCCGTATTCGTGCCCGATGAGCTGCGCGGGGAGAAGGCTGTCCGCTTTTTTGACAACGCCTGCGCGAATTTCGATCGCCAGATGCAAAAATTCGCGGATCGCGTGTCGCCCTGCCGCAATGTTGCCGATATGGAGCGCGCGTGGGCGGCGGGGAAAACCGCAGCCTTTTTGAGTGTGGAAAACGGCAGCGCGTTTGCGGGCGACCTGTCGCGCATCGGGAAGACGAAGCGTCAGGGCGTCTGCGCTGTGACGCTGACGTGGAATGGGGAAAACGAGCTCGGCTCGGGCAATGTGACGGACCGCGGCCTGACGGACTTTGGCCGCGCCGCCGTGCGCGAAATGGAGCGCTGCGGCATTTTGATCGACGTCTCGCACCTGAACGACGCGGGGCTCGCGGACGTGTTCGAGACGGCGGAAAGGCCGTTTCTCGCCACGCACTCCAACGCACGCGCGGTCTGCGCGCACAGGCGCAACCTGACGGACACGCAGATCAAGGAGATGGTGCGCCGCGGCTGCCTGATCGGCCTCAACTACTACGGGCCATTCCTGCGCGACGGGGGAGCGGTCAGGAGCTTAGACGACGTCTATCGCCATGTGGCGCACTTTTTCGACCTCGGCGCGCGCAAAAACCTCGCCCTCGGCTCGGACTTCGACGGCGCGGCGCTGCCGCCGTGCCTTGATTCGGCGGAAAAAACGGCGGATTTTTACGAGTATCTGCTCTCGCGCGACGTATCGCAGGCGGACGCGGACGGCATTTTCTTTGAAAATGCTCGCACATTCCTGCGGAAAAACCTTGGGTGAGCGCAAAACGCTTGGCAGCGGGCAGCGCACTGTGATACAATCAATAGAAACAGGGGAGGGGAGCACATGGCAAGAAAATCGAGCCGCAACACCAAGGCGCGCATCGTCTCGGCGGCGTGGAAGCTCTTTTACGAGCAGGGCTATGAGGAGACGACGGTGGAGGAGATCATCTTCGAGTCGGAGACGTCGAAGGGCTCGTTTTACCACTATTTTGACGGCAAGGACGCGCTGCTCTCGTCCCTCTCGGTGCTGTTTGACGAGCGGTATGAGGAGCTGATGCAGCAGCCCCACGACGAGATGGACTGCATCGAGCTCTTATGCTGGCTCAATCAGGAGTTGTTCACGACGATCGAAAACACGGTCTCCATCGAGCTTCTGGCGCGGCTTTTTTCCTCCCAGCTTGTCACCAAGGGAGAAAAGCATCTGCTCGACCGCAAGCGTACATATTATAGGCTTCTGCGCCAAATCGTCTCTCATGGGCAGGAGCGCGAGGAGCTGACCGACACGCGTACCGTGAGCGAGATCGTCAAGGCCTACGCGATGTTCGAGCGCGGGCTGATGTACGACTGGTGTTTATCCGGCGGGGAATATTCGCTCGTCCAGTATGCGCGCGAGATGATGCCGCTCTTTTTAGACGGCTTTCGCAAAAAATAAAACTTGTTTCAAAAACAGTCTACTAAATCGTCTTACAGAAAATGCAGTAAAATCAATCAAAAATTCAGAATTTTGCAGTGCCGTACAGGA
>ONZY01000614.1_pt1 | contig 31562 bp, 29 predicted proteins | sample 1671451 | NCBI WGS metagenome assembly ONZY01 (sample SAMN06348158, study PRJEB24527) | human gut metagenome | biome: human gut; feature: ankylosing spondylitis patient; material: feces | host: Homo sapiens | place: China | collected 2015-10 | reverse complement strand
GGGCTTGAATTAAGAAATGCCAAGCCCCAAAATTGTTATTATACTCTATTATTTATGATCAACTTTTGCCATGTATGCTGCTAAGTCTACTAATTTATGTGCATATCCCCACTCGTTGTCATACCAAGCTACTAATTTAACAAATGTGTCTGTAAGCATTATTCCAGCTTTGCTATCGAATATTGATGTATGTTCATCTCCTAAGAAGTCTGAAGATACAACATCTTCATCAACATATTCAACTATTCCTTTTAATTCTCCTTCTGCTGCTTTCTTCATTGCTGCACAGATTTCTTCGTATGTTGTAGGTCTTTCCAAATTACATGTTAAATCAACAACAGATACATCTATTGTTGGTACTCTGAATGCCATACCTGTTAATTTTCCATTTAATGCTGGAATAACTTTTCCAACTGCTTTAGCAGCTCCTGTTGATGATGGAATTATGTTTGCACTTGCAGCACGTCCACCTCTCCAATCTTTTTTAGAAGCTCCATCAACTGTTTTTTGTGTAGCTGTTGTGCTATGAACAGTTGTCATTAATCCTTCTTTAATTCCAAAGTTATCATTTATAACTTTTGCTAAAGGTGCTAAACAGTTTGTTGTGCAAGATGCAGCTGAAATGATTGTATCGTCAGCTGTAAGTGTCTTCTCGTTTACTGAGAATACGATCGTCTTAAGATCGCTGCCTGCAGGAGCTGAAATAACTACCTTCTTAGCGCCAGCGTCGATATGAGCCTGGCTCTTTGCCTTTGAGCAGTAGAAACCTGTGCACTCGAGAACTACGTCTACACCGATCTCACCCCAAGGGAGCTTAGAAGCGTCTGCTTCCTTATAAATTGTAAGAGTCTTGCCGTCAACAGTGATAGTGTTAGCCTCATCATCAGCTGATACTGTGTGGAGATTCTCACCGATCTTACCACAGTAACCGCCCTGAGCTGTATCATACTTAAGAAGATCAGCGAGCATTGAAGGCTTTGTCAGGTCGTTGATTGCAACTACCTCGTAGCCCTCTGCGCCAAACATCTGTCTGAATGCAAGACGTCCAATACGTCCAAAACCATTAATTGCGACTTTAACTGCCATAATTAATTTACCTCCTAAAAATTTTTCTGTACTTATTATACTACATTTTTCTATACATTGCAAGTGTTTTTACAAAAAACTTAGAACTTTTTTTCTTTAAGGCAATACCGCAAAGCCACCTGCGTCCTGATTCGTCAAAGCACTGCTAAATTCTTTAAAATGTGATCAAATATTGATGATTTTTTATTGACTACCCCGACAGTTTAGGTTATAATATTTACATGAGATCTTTATGAAAGGCAGGCTAACAAAGTGGAACTGACATCTTCTGTGAAAGAGATATACGCTCAGTCTGAGGAAAACATTATCCTCACTGACGCTGAACTTAATGTCATTTGGAAAAATCATGGCGATCTGCCTGATGTTATAGATATTTCTGCTTTATGCGATACTCCAGAAAACGCTTTCATTCTGCCTGTTGAAAAGACAGCTACCTTTGAATATAAGGGCAGGTTTGCAGACTCGGCGGCAATGCGGTTTGAACCGCTGAGAGATAATGGCATTATAACGAATTATCTCATACACTATTACTCCTGCATGGACATAGAACGTCTTTCGGACAAGTCTGGATATTTACGCTTCAAATCGAATTTTCTCGGCAACATAAGGATGGAGCTTTCTAAAATGTTAGCGATGCTTGACAGCCAAAAGAAATCCTTCTCTTCAAAAGCCGGCACTGAATATGAGCATTTTGACCATGAGGCGAGGCTTCGTATACTGAAGACATTTTCCGCAACGGTGAACATGACAGAACTTGCAAAATATTTCAGCGGCAATTTCACAACTGAATATCAGAGCCTGTCAGACATATGCGGTGAGGTGTGCGACGAAGAAGGCAATTTGCTTGAGGAGGACGGCTGTATTTTCAGATACTCCATTGACCCGTGCATTTATTTTGAAACAAACAAAAGCCTTATTAAAAATGTGCTTGTAAATCTGCTTGTGAACGCATATATGTACAATGACAAAGAACAACGGCAGGTGGAGCTTATCCTAAAAACTGAGGACGGCAGGATAATACTGTCAGTAAGTGATAACGGCAACGGCATGACAGACGATGTATGGCAGGCGGCTATCACGCCTTTTGGCACATTCCAGAAATACAGTAGCAGCGAGGCGTTGGGGCTTGCACTGGCAAAATGCTTTTGCGACCGTTTTGACGGTGAACTAAGTTATCGCAGCGAGATCGGCAAAGGCACTTGTGTGACCATGAGTTTCCCATGTGACAGCCGTGGTTTGCCGAAAGAGTTCCATGTGAGCAGAATGCCACCCATACCGAACCCATACGGCAGTACCTACTGCATAATGGCTAAAGGGCTTGACCCGCTGAAATAGGGTTTGGGCAATATACAGAGCAAGTGAATAGATGGAATACAAAAAGGCAGTGCCGATTTTCTCGGTACTGCCTTGATTATTTTATGGAAATTAGTCCTTGATAATAGACTTACCTGTCATTTCCTTTGGCTGCTCCAGACCCATGAGTTTGAGCATTGTTGGTGAAAGGTCAGCAAGAACGCCGCCCTCTCTGATAAGAACATTGCCTGCGCCTGCGATAATAAGAGGTACAAGGTTTGTTGTGTGGGCTGTGAACGGAGAGCCGTCATCTTCCATCATCTTATCTGCGTTGCCGTGGTCTGCTGTGATAAGTGCTATGCCGCCCTTTGCAAGAACTGCGTCGACTGTTTTGCCTACGCACTCGTCAACTGCTTCTACTGCTGCTACGGCTGCGTCGAACACGCCTGTGTGACCTACCATGTCGCAGTTTGCATAGTTGAGGATAATTGCGTCATACTTGTCAGACTCTATTCTCTTGAGAACTTCATCGCAAACAAGATATGCACTCATTTCAGGCTGGAGGTCATAAGTTGCTACCTTTGGTGAATTAATGAGGGCTCTGTCCTCGTTCTCAAAAGGAGCTTCCACACCGCCGTTAAAGAAGAATGTAACGTGTGCATACTTCTCTGTTTCGGCGATTCTAAGCTGTGAAAGACCCTTCTTTGCGATATACTCGCCGAAAGTATTTTCAAGGCTTGCTGGCTTGAATGCAACGTCAACGTTTGGCATTGTTGCGTCATACTGTGTCATGCAGACATAGTAAAGTGGGAATCTGCCATTTCTTCTCTCAAAGCCTGTGAAATCATCGTCAACGAGAGTTCTTGTTATCTCTCTTGCTCTGTCAGGACGGAAATTGAAGAAGATAACGCTGTCGTTAGCGGATATCTTGCCGTTCTCATCGATAACTGTAGGAACAACGAACTCGTCTGTAACGTCAGCGGCATAGGAAGCCTTGATAGCGTCAACTGCGTTATCAGCCTTATTGCCCTCACCGTATACCATTGCGTCATAAGCCTTGCCTACACGCTCCCAACGGTTATCTCTGTCCATTGCATAGTAACGTCCCATTACTGTTGCTATCTTGCCGACACCAATTTCCTTGAGCTTTTCTTCAAGCTCAGCTACGAAGTCAGCACCGCTTGTAGGAGGAACATCTCTGCCGTCCATGAAGCAATGAACGTATACCTTTGTAAGACCTGCTTTCTTAGCAAGCTCCAAAAGACCATAGAGGTGTGAATTATGTGAATGAACGCCGCCGTTTGAAAGAAGTCCGAACAGGTGGAGTGCGCTGTCATTCTTCTTACAGTTCTCAACGGCTGCTGTGAAAGCTTCGTTTGAGAAGAATTCGCCGTCCTTGATAGACTTTGTAATTCTTGTAAGTTCCTGATAAACTATTCTTCCTGCGCCGATATTTGTATGGCCTACCTCTGAGTTACCCATCTGTCCCTCAGGAAGTCCAACGTCCATGCCGCTTGCACCGATAAGAGTGTGCGGATAGTTGGCAAGAAGTCTGTCGATATTAGGTGTTTTGGCAGCTCTGATAGCGTTGCCGTAATCCTTGTGATTATAGCCGAAGCCGTCCATAATGATAAGTGCTATGGGTTTCTTTGACATATTTCTTAGTCCTTTCAACATCATTTATATTCGTATTATCCCCAATAACCGCCATTTTCAAGGAAGCTCAGGACATATTCCTTAAATTCCTTAGCGGTATCGTCGCTTGTGTAATAGGTCTTTGCGCCGATACGGACATAGTTACTCTCTCCTGACTCATAGTAGATAGCCGGACCTGCTGAACATTTTATATCCAACCAATCGCCGCCAACAACGTACTCCTTTGAATCCGGCTCTTTTTCTTCTGCGTTTTCCATGACTTTCGTGCGGAACTCTGTTATCTTGTCGAGCAGCTCGCTGTCTGTAAACTCAACGCCGTAAAGAAGCTTACTAGAGTCCATTTTGATAGTTACATTTTCAAGCTTAGCTTCAGATGTTGTCTGAGAGCTTTCTGCCGCTGGTGCGCTGCTTTCGTCAGTGCTTCCACAGGCTGCAAATGACATACACATGGATAATACTAATGCTGCAAATATTATTTTTTTCATAGTTGCGCCCCCCCTGTTCAAAAAAAGCAGAGGACAGCCGCAGCCGTCCCCTGCGGAACTTTTTATTTGTTTGTTCTTGTGACGAATGATATTTTGCCCCTAGATATCCGTCTGTTAATTAGCCCTCAACAGCTGCCTGAACGATAGTGTTGAAGTCAGCAGCCTTCAGTGAAGCGCCGCCGATAAGACCTCCGTCTACGTTCTCCTTAGAAAGAAGCTCTGCACAATTCTTAGCGTTCATTGAGCCGCCGTACTGAATTGTAACTGCCTCTGCTGTAGCCTCGTCATAGATCTTAGCAAGTGTTGCTCTGATGAATGCGCAAACTTCCTCTGCCTGATCTGCTGTAGCTGTCTTGCCTGTACCGATAGCCCAAACTGGCTCGTAAGCGATAACGGACTTCTTAACGTCCTCTGCTGATACGCCGAAGAAATCAAGCTTTACCTGTCTTGCGATAACTTCCTCTGTGATGTTGCACTCACGCTCCCAAAGAAGCTCGCCAACGCAAACGATAGGCTTAAGACCAGCTGCAAGAGCTGCCTTTGTTCTCTTGTTTACTGTTTCGTCTGTTTCACCGAAATACTGTCTTCTCTCTGAATGACCGATAACAACGTACTCAACGCCAAGCTCAACGAGCATATCTGCTGAGATCTCGCCTGTGAAAGCACCGCTCTTCTCAAAGTGAACATTCTCTGCACCGATCTTTACGTTTGAACCTGCTGTTGCGTTGATAGCAGTTTCAAGGTTTGTGAAAGGTACGCAAGCGATAACTTCTACCTTGCCCTCAGCGTTTGCAACAAGTGGCTTGATAGCTTCGAGAAGCTCCTTAGCCTCAGGTCTTGTCTTGTTCATTTTCCAGTTTCCTGCAATAATTGCTTTTCTTACAGCTTTTTTCATGATAAAAAACTCCTTTATTTTTTATAGGGAACAGAAAAACTGCTCCTGCTAGTTTTCCAAGTCTATTATACAACATTCCCTCGTATTTGTCAACTAATTAACAAAGGCTTGGACTTATTTTATCTGTTTTTTACAGCTTATCTATAAGCATAACGACACCGAAAACGCCAAGCAGGACACCGATAGCGATAGCCGCATAGCCGAAAGGCGTTTTCTCCTCTTTTTCCTCGGCTTCCTTTTCCTCCTCAGTGACTTCTACCTTTGATTTTTCATCGTCAAGGTAAAATTCCTGCGGGTTTGCGGGGTTATACTTTATGTCTATCATATCGCCCTTTTCATAGCCGTTGTCTGTGACTATTTGTGTATACTTCTCGCCGTCAACGGTATAGCCGATTTTCCACTCGGTAAAAACTCTGTCCTCACCGCCGTTGAAATCAGGCATTGTGGTCTTGACTTTCTGCAAGGCCTTTGCCTGAGTTGGTTCGTAGTGATCCTCCTCAGGGATATTATGTTCCTGCTCAGGGAAAAAGCGATAGCCCTGCAAGGCTTTTATACCGAAATAGATAAGTCCAATGCCTGTGAGCAGAAGAATTATTCCTCCTATGCCCTGCCAGCCTAATCCGCTTTTTGCAAGTAGTGTTATTTCATTCATTTTTACTACCTCGATTTCTGCATAAAAAAAGGGACAGGCAAAACCTGCCTGCCCCTAGCTTATAGCTTAGTAAGATATATTACTTGTCAGCAATTACGTCGATACCTGGAAGTACCTTGCCCTCGAGGTATTCAAGTGAAGCTCCGCCGCCTGTTGAGATGTGTGACATCTTATCAGCAAAGCCAAGCTGGATAACTGCTGCTGCTGAGTCGCCGCCGCCTATGATAGTTGTAGCGTCTGTTTCAGCAAGTGCCTTTGCAACTGCGATAGTACCCTTTGCAAGTGTTGGGTTCTCGAACACGCCCATAGGACCGTTCCAAACAACTGTCTTTGCAGACTTAACAGCCTCGCCGAAGAGAGCCTGTGTCTTTGTGCCGATATCAAGGCCTTCCTTGTCAGCTGGGATCTTGTCAGAATCAACAACTTCTACATCGATAGGAGCGTCAATTGGATCAGGGAAACCTGCTGCAACTGTTGTGTCGATAGGGAGAAGAAGCTTCTTGCCGAGTTTTTCAGCCTTTGCCATCATTTCCTTGCAGTAGTCGATCTTTGTATCGTCAACGAGGGAAAGACCAACTTCCTTGCCCTGTGCCTTAAGGAATGTATATGCCATACCGCCGCCGATGATAAGTGTATCGCACTTCTCGAGGAGGTTTGAGATAACGTTGAGCTTATCTGCTACCTTTGCGCCGCCGAGAATAGCAACGAATGGTCTAACAGGTGTTTCAACTGCATTTCCGAGATAGTTGATCTCTTTCTGCATGAGGTAACCAACTGCTGTTTCCTTAACGAACTTTGTAACGCCTGCTGTAGAAGCATGAGCTCTGTGAGCTGAACCGAAAGCGTCCATTACGAATACTTCGTCGTCAACGAGGCCAGCAAGTTCCTTAGCGAAAGCTTCGCCGTTCTTTGTTTCCTCTGCGCCTCTGAATCTTGTGTTCTCAAGAACAACGATATCACCGTCAGCCATTTCAGCAACTGCCTTCTTAGCGTTGTCGCCAACAACTGTATCGTCAGCAGCGAATGTTACCTTTGTTTCAGGAAGAAGCTCTGCAAGTCTTGCAGCAGCAGGAGCAAGTGAGAACTTAGCCTCTGGGCCGTTCTTTGGCTTGCCAAGATGTGAACACAGAACTACCTTGCCGCCGTCAGCTACCAGCTTCTTGATAGTTGGGAGAGCAGCTGTTATTCTGTTATCGTTTGTAATAACGCCGTCCTTAAGAGGAACGTTAAAGTCAACTCTTACGAGTACCTTTTTGCCCTTTACATTAATGTCATCAACAGTAACTTTGTTTAAACCTGCCATTTTAAAGACACCTCTCAATTTAATTTTTTTAATTCACGTTGTTAAAAAACTAACAACCTTACTTTTATTATATAACATACCGTCATAAAAATCAAGTATTTTTTTATAATTTTTACCCTGATTTTATAACTTTAGGCTTTTAAAGTGCGTCCACCTTTATCTCTCCGTTGTCAGCGGATATTGCCACGGCGGACACCGCTCCCTCGCCCTTGTCTATAAGCAGTTCGGCTATCTTATCCTCCACCTCGTTTCTTATGACGCGGCGGATATCTCTTGCACCAAGCTTCTGACCGTATGCCTTATGTGCGATAGCTTTCAGAGCTTCATCTGTATATCTCAGGCTGATATGTTTCTCCTCCAGCGGCGACTTCATCTCGTCCAGCATAAGACCTGCTATGCCTGCGAAATTCTCCTCTGTGAGCGGATTGAACACAACTATCTCGTCTATTCTTCCAAGAAACTCAGGGCGCAGGAAATCTCTCAATGCTTTCATTGCTTTATCCTTTGCGATATCACTGTCGGTCTTATTAAAGCCCACACCTGTATCTCTATCAGTCGAACCTGCGTTTGATGTCATGACGATAACTGTATTCTCAAATGAAACGCTTCTGCCCTGTGAATCGTTGATACGTCCCTCGTCAAGTATCTGGAGAAGTATGTTCATAACGTCAGGGTGAGCCTTTTCTATCTCGTCAAAAAGTACCACTGAATATGGTCTGCGGCGCACCTTTTCGGTAAGCTGACCTGCTTCGTCAAAGCCTACATATCCCGGAGGTGAGCCGATAAGCTTTGATACTGAGTGCTTCTCCATATACTCGGTCATGTCAACTCTGATAAGCGGCTCGGTGGCGTCAAAAAGCTCTTCTCCAAGGACTTTCACAAGCTCTGTTTTTCCAACGCCTGTTGGACCGACGAAAATAAACGAAGCCGGTCTGCGACGTTTTGAAAGCTGAACTCTTGTACGCTTTATTGCCTTTGCGACCTTATCAACGGCTTCGTCCTGACCGATAACACGCTTTGAAAGGGCTTCTTTAAGATGCTTTATCTTGTCATACTCGGTCTGAGCTATCTTATTGGCAGGGATACCTGTCCAAAGCTCTATTACCTTTGAGATATCTTCCTCTGTGACCTGAACGTTTTTAAGAGTTTCTTCCACCTCTTTGAGTCTGTTTTGGATCCTGAGTATCTCGCCCTTTTCCTTTGCGATTATCTCATAGTCAGGGTCTGACTTCTGCTCGTAATCCTCAACGAGCTTTTCATGCTTTTTAAGCTCCTCGTTAAGTGCGTCGAACTCCTCTATCTCAGGCGTTCTGATACTTGTGCAGGCGCAGGCTTCGTCAAGAAGATCTATCGCCTTGTCAGGGAGAAATCTATCGTTGATATATCTTTCAGAAAGCACTGCACACTCTCTAATCATATCGTCTGAAATCTTTACTCTATGGAAATTCTCGTAATACTGTTTTATGCCCTCAAGAACTGTGATAGTATCCTCAACTGTCGGCTCGGAAACTGTTACAGGCTGGAAACGTCTTTCAAGTGCAGAGTCCTTTTCGATATACTTTCTGTACTCCTTGAAAGTCGTTGCGCCTATTACCTGTATCTCGCCTCTTGAAAGGGACGGTTTCAGGATATTAGCTGCGTTCATCGTTCCCTCATTGTCGCCTGTGCCAACGAGGGTATGCACCTCGTCTATAAAGAGAATAACATTACCCTGCTCTTTGACCTCTTCCACAAGTCCTTTACAACGGCTCTCGAACTGTCCTCTGAACTGAGTGCCTGCAACAAGTGCGGTAAGGTCAAGGAGGTAAAGCTCCTTATCCTTGATATGGAACGGCACATCTCCGCCAACTATCCTCTGAGCGATACCCTCGGCAATGGCTGTTTTACCAACGCCAGGTTCGCCTATAAGGCATGGGTTGTTCTTCTGACGTCTTGACAGAATATGGATAACTCTTGATATTTCCTTATCTCTGCCCACGACATTATCGAGCTTGCCCTCTCTTGCTTTCTGAGTAAGATTTGTGCAATAGTTGTTGAGAAATTTAAGCTTTTTCTTTTTATCCTTTGGCTTGTTCTCTCCGCCCTCATCGGTGGCTTTAGGCATACCTCCTGCGAGGTTGCTGAAGAGATTGGCTGCGTCACCGCCGAAAAGATTGCTCAGGAAGTTCGTTCCGCCCGGCTCAAAATCGTCCCCGTCAGAAGCCTCCATAAGCTGATTTGACATTGCTTCAAGGTCATCGTCTGAGATGCCCATTGCCTTCATATAATCGTCCACCTGCGAAATGCCAAGCTCCTTGGCACAAACAAGGCAAAGTCCCTCGTTCTTCTTGTGCTGAGGGTCCTTGGCGTTCATCTGTGAGATAAACACCACAGCAGGACGCTTTTTACATCTTGAACACATTAACATTTTTATTTGCTCCTTTCCTTACTGATACACCTTACGGTAATCATTTATACAGAATATCAAAGAAGTAACTGAACAGATAGGTATTTTCAAAAACAGCGCTGTTGAACTTGGGAAGCTTGTTCTCGGTGGCATTTATCACAGTGCAGACCATAAAGGCTATCAACACCAGATACAGGCCGCCTTTGCAAAGACCAAGCGCCATGCCTGCGAAACGGTTTGCCGCTGTCAGACCTGCCATTCGGGTAAAAACTCCCGACAGACGCAGTATAAGCCTTATGACTATCTCCATAAGCACATACACCGTCATGAACACGCAAAGCCTTATAAAAGTCAGGGCGATCGGTCGGAAAATGTTCTTTTCCAGATACTCAGCACCAGTTCTGCCACCCTCAGAGAGAGCCTTGACGGCTTCATCTATCTGCTCGGCAGTGAACTTCACCGCCTTAGACAGACTTTTTCCAAGCTTATTGCCCTCAAGCTTTTCGCCAAGCTTTTGGGGCATAACGCTGTGGATATACTCTGAAAGCTCCTCGCCCTTTTGCTGAGCGGTATCAAGGTCTGTTCCCTTTGAAACAAGCAACTTTTCGGTATTCTCCGCAAGAGTGCCTGCCCCTGACAGGACGTTTTTTATCTCCTCATCTGAAAGGTCGATATCAACGCCCTCGTTTTTCAGTTCATTGCTCACAAGCTTTGAAAGATCCGTCTGTTCAGCAGCGTTTTCAAGGCTCGTTATAAGCTGTGTTTTGAAATATTTGTTATATACATTTTCAGCCGACATATTGGCTATGAGAAAAGCCACAAGAACGGCTGCCACTGTTCCGAGCATTGTGATGACATATCTCACAAAGCCCTTACAGTATCCCGTCAGAGCGGTCACGATAAGGATCATTATAACTGCTCCGTCAAAAAAATATGCCATATTTTCCTGCCTTTCGTCAGGTCTCGAAAGCTATTTTGTTTATCTCATGCAGACCCAGGAAATAAACGCTGTCGTTGAGGTAAACAAAGTCAAGATACTCAGAGGACACCGCCGCTGTTGCAAGTAGATTTCCTGCACTGTCATAGGCTTCTATATTATCCTCGCCGAGAAGGATCACCTTCTTGTTCTCTGCGGTCATTTTCTTAGGCTTGCCGCTTTGAGTATAAACAACGCTGTCAGGCTTATCTCCGTCAGAGTCCGAACGGAACACTGCAAGAGTTCCTGTTTTACGCTGTATGCCATCGAATGCTACTGCGGCAGTGGTATCTGTCAGGGCATAGTCTGAAAGCTCCTCAGGATATTCATACTGCATAAGTATTTTACCATTGCTGTCAAGCTTGTAGAAGCAGGTATCGCCCACTACCCAATAATCGCCGTTATCGTTTCGCTGAACGGCAACTGCGAGAGTTTCAAGCTGTTCGCTCTTCATCTTCTCCTCTGTGCTGTCAAAGGTCACATAATAGATGACCGAGCGTAACGCTCCACCGCTGCTGGAAAATGTTGAGATGTAGCAGCCGCTTCCGTCTTTATCAAAGCTTATATCGAGTATTCTTCGTGAACTTGACCACTGATATATCTCTGCTCCCGATGAGTCATAAACTGTCAGCACTGCGGCATATTTCTCAGTCTGGGTGACCACTGCAACTGTGCTGTCAGGGGCTATCTCCGCCAAAAGTATAGACTGGTCTATATCCTTTGAAAGCAGCTCGCCCTTTTTATTCAGCACTCTGAAAGAATTTCCCCCGTTATCGTAAACGAGCACACGCTTTCCGGATGTTCTTACAACAGGGTTTGCAAAGTTGTGAGAATTATCCGATATCTTATTGCCAGACTCGTCATAAAAAGCAATGTTCCTGTCGTCAACTCGAACTATACCGTCGGAAAGCTGTTTTATAACATTTACTGAGCTTTCATCAAAGGTCAGCGGGAAATTTCCGCTTTGCTTTTTGCCGTCGTTTACTATAGTGGCATGAGGTCTGTCCAAAATGCCCTCAAGCTTCGGCACCCACACTCCTCTTGAAGCGTAAACGCCAACTCCGAAAGCGACCACCACTGCTATGGCGGCTATCTTTTTATAGAGCTTTTTGTTTTTCTCTTTCTTTCTTGCCGCTCTTATATCGGTGACGTTGGAAATTTCCTCGTCAGACCTCTCGGCTTTCTCAGCCTTTTTCTCTTTTCTGCTTTTATGCTCGGATTTTTCCTCTTTGCTTTCTGAAGCCTGCTCTTTATTTTCACCGCCTGATACTGTTATCTTGCTTTCATCAGCTTTTTCAGGCTTTTCCTCCTCGGCTTTATCCTCAGTGTTCGTCAGCTCTATTCTGCTTCGTGACTCCTCGGCTTCTTCCGCTTCTTTTCGGAGCTGTTCTTCCTGCTCACGTTCCGCCGCTTTCTGAGCCGCCTTTTTCTGACGCTTTATCTCTCTGAAAGTAACGTTCGGCATAGGCTCTTCTGCACCGTGAAACTCGTCACGCTGAACAAAATCCGTCTGCTTGGTTATTCTTATTGTTTTTTCTTCTTTGGTAGGCGGATTTTTCTTTCTCCGCCTGCTCTTTGATCTTTTATCATTCACCTTGTTCAGATCCTTTGTCTTTATCATAATACACTTCGTTAAGATACAATCCCTGAGGTGGAACGGTCTTTCCGCCTCTTGTTCTGTCCTTTGACGCAAGTATATCGGGTATTTGAGTTTCTCCTATCTTGCCCTCATTTATAAAAATAAGCGTGCCTACCATTATCCTTACCATATTGTATAGAAAGCCGTCTCCCGAAACTGTAAATATCACAAGCTCGCCCTCACGTCTTACATGGAAAGAGAATATAGTCCTAACTGTATTCTCCTTTGTGCAATCGGTGGAACACATGGCTTTGAAATCGTGCGTTCCCACAAAATCCTGTGCCGCTTTATCGAGCTTTTTTTCGTCTATTGGAAACCAACTGCGGTAGGCTGTATCTTTATAAAAAGGATTTTTTATCTCGCTGTTATGTATAATATACTCATACTCCTTGCCGCTGCACATATATCTTGCGTGAAAATCAAGGGGGACTTTTTCGCACTCCAGCACTGAGATATCGTCAGGGAGCTTTGAATTTAGTCCAAAAACTATCCCACGGCAGGTTATTGTGGACTCTATAAGAAAGCTTGCACAAAATCTTCTTGCGTGCACTCCTGCATCTGTTCGTGAACAGCCGTTCACTGTGACTGTCTGTCCCGTCAGCGAGAGGATAGCTTCTTCAAGCACCTGCTGGACGGCAAGGGCATTGTTCTGCCTTTGCCACCCATGATAGGCCGTGCCGTTATAGGCAAGTATTATCCTGAAATTTGTCATGAGCATATCCCGTTTCTTTAGTCGAGTGTTATGGAATCTATATTGTCAAGTCTTACTATCATGGTGCTGTCGCTTTTCTTTTCGTGGATGATAAGCTTCACCCACTCGTCGTCTGCATCAAGAACTGTGCATCTTGTATTATAATAGCCATCGCCGTCAATGGTACATTCCATACCGATAAGGTCTTTTATAATGCCTGACATTTTACTTCCCCCATTTACATTTCTCTCAAGTTTCTTGACTTTTCTTTCCAAAGTGTTAAGTCTGTCATCTTGATCCATATCTTTAAAAACACTGCTCATAATACCCCTCCTATATGACTATATTTATGACGATAACGCCTGCAAGGAACAGCACGCAGAACACCGAGCCATAGAGGTCGACTATGCTCATATGGAGCTGTTTCATTCTTGTTCTGCCCTCTCCGCCGTGATAACAACGGCACTCCATTGCGAGAGCAAGCTCCTCGGCGTGTCTGAACGATGCCACAAAAAGCGGTATCAGCACTGGGATAAGGGCTTTGGCTTTCTGAATGAGCGAGCCTGTTTCCATATCCGCTCCTCTTGCTTTCTGTGCTGACATTATCTTGTCTGTTTCCTCGATAAGTGTAGGGATAAATCTCAGGGCAATAGTCATCATCATTGCAAGCTCATGGACAGGCACTTTTATCTTTTTCAGCGGTGAAAGCAATCTTTCGATAGCGTCTGTCAGATCGATAGGCGAGGTGGTGTAGGTGAGAAGCGAAGTGCCGACAATAAGGCAGATTATCCTTATCATCATGAACACTGCCGTATCAACTCCCTCTTCCGTTATCTTCAAAAATTTCCACTCAAAATATGCTTTGCCCGTTCTGATAAAAAGCAGATTGAGTATCGCCGTGAATATTATTATCGGCACGATAGGCTTCAAGCTTTTTAGCATGAGTTTGCCGGGTATTTTCGATATGATAAAAGTGAGAATAGTAAAAGCTATGCCCACAAGAAGTCCCCACACGCTGTTTGCGGCGAAAAGCATTACTATGAAAATCGCCGTCATTATTATCTTTATTCGTGCGTCCATTCGGTGAATGACAGAATTTCCGGGAAAATACTGTCCTATAGTAATATCCTTTATCAAGGTATATTCCTCCAATTTTCTATCTCAACTTACACAGTCCTGCTCTCTGCTCATATGGGTCAAAGGCAGTCCGCTGCTTACTTATTCTTTTTCTGCTCCAGCATTTCAAGGATGACCTTTTTCGCATAGCCAACTGTATACACATCGTCCTTAATATCTATGCCCATGGCTTTGAGCCTGTTTATAACTCTTGTTATCTGTGGCACTGCAAGTCCCATTGACACAAGCTCCTCAGAGCGGTGGAACACCTTTACTGTATCGTCATAGCAGAAAAGCTTCGATTCGTTCATGACGAGTATCTTTGAAACGTTCTTTGCAATATCTTCCATAGAGTGGGATACCAGCAAAACAGTATTTTTCATCTGCTGGTGATACTCTCTTATAAGACCAAGTATCTGCTCTCTGCCCTTTGGGTCAAGACCCGAAGCAGGTTCGTCAAGGATAAGCACCTTTGGGTTCATTGCCATAACGCCTGCTATAGCCACACGCCTTTTCTGTCCGCCTGAAAGCTCGAAAGGCGATTTATCAAGTATCTCAGGGCTTAGTCCTACCATTCTTGCGGCTTCTTTCACATACTTGTCTATCTGCTCTTCCTTGATACCCATATTCTTAGGTCCGAATGCGATATCCTTATAACAGGTCTCCTCAAAGAGCTGATATTCAGGATACTGAAACACAAGACCCACCTTAAATCTTATAGGGCGAAGTCTTGATTTATCGTCCCACAGCCTTTCTCCATCTATATAGACGCTTCCGCTCGTGGGCTTCAAAAGACCGTTGAAATGCTGGATAAGGGTAGATTTGCCTGAGCCTGTATGTCCTATTATACCCACCATTTCGCCGTCATTTATCTCTATATTAACATTATCTACGGCTGTTTTGCGAAAGGGCGTACCCTCGCCGTAAACATAAGTCAAGTTTTCCGTTTTAATTACTGCCATTGTTACTCCCTATCATTTAAGCATTTCATAAAGCTTCTGAACGCACTCGTCCTCGTGGATTATCTCGGTGGAGATGTCATAGCCTGCCCTTTTAAGTTCCCAGCAAAGCTCTGTCACCTGCGGCACGTCAAGTCCCAGATTTTTCATGGTTTCCACATTTGAGAATATCTTCTTCGGAACGTTATCCATTATGACCTCGCCACCGTCTATTACAACAACACGCTGTGCCTGTGCGGCTTCCTCCATATAATGGGTGATAAGCACGATAGTAACGCCCTGCTCGTTGAGCATTTTGACAGTTTTCATTACCTCGTCCCTGCCGTGAGGATCGAGCATGGCGGTAGGCTCGTCAAGAAGTATACAATCAGGCTTCATTGCGATTATGCCTGCGATAGCCACACGCTGTTTCTGTCCGCCTGAAAGCTTATGGGGTGCATGAAGTCTGTATTCATACATACCGACGGTTTTAAGAGCCTCGTCAACACGCCTGCGTATCTCATTCGGCTCGACGCCCATATTTTCAAGGGCGAAAGCCACGTCCTCCTCCACGATAGTTGCAACTATCTGGTTATCAGGGTTTTGGAATACCATGCCCACCTTTTCTCTTATAGGCAAGAGGTTATTTTCGTCCAAAGTGTCCATGCCGTTCACATAGACAGCCCCCGACTCAGGAAGATTTATAGCGTTTATGCACTTTGCAAGTGTAGATTTGCCTGAGCCGTTATGACCAAGCACTGCCACAAACTCGCCTTTTTCTATGTTCAGATTTATACCTTTAAGCACCTCCGTTTTAACAGGTGGCTCTTCAAGGTCGTTCACATAGGAAAAGTGCAGATCCTTTATTTCAATAAAACTGCTCATTTCACTTTCCTTACCAAATTTAGTTTATTCCTTATCTTCAGGCTGTTCCTTCTGTTCAGCCTTTCTTTCCTTATGCTTTTCGTAAACATTTTCGGCTTTGTCTATTCCTTTATCAAGGAGCTTTTCAGCCTTGTTCTTTACCTTTTTGCCCGTTTCGCTCTCTGCGAACTCGTGGGCTTTTTCCTTGCCCTTTTCAAACAGCTCTCCTGCTTTGCTCTTTATCTTCTGCCCCTTTTCACTTTCGGCGGCTTCATGGGCTTTTTCCTTACCCTTTTCAAGCATATTTCCTGCCTTGTGTTTAAGTTCATCAAAATCAAAAGACATAACGTTTCCTCCTGTCTGAAATTTTGGTTTATACCTTATTATAATATATGGGTATGCGAACGCTGTTCGCCCCTACATATTACCCATAAGCTTTTCAATATCTTTTACTGTTGGCGGATAAAGTGCGATAGGAAACTTTTCCACCGCCGCACCTGCCACAGCACAGGCTGTTTTCACCAATGTATCGTCATCAAGACCTTTATAAAGCCCATATACAGCGCCTGCCTTAAAGCTGTCCCCAGCACCAAGTGTTGACACTACGTCAACGTCAAATGCAGGGCACATCTTTGGCTCAGCACCCTTTCTGCCATACATCGCACCCTTTTCACCAAGGGTAAATATCACAAGTCCGTCTGTATTATCTGTATAAAGCCTGAAAAGCTCATCATAGCTTTTATCCGGATAATATTCATCAAGGTGCTGATGAGATATGCAATTTACTGCGCAATGCTTATGGATATAGCTGTCATAGGCACAATCTATGGTGACGTATTTCTTGCCATATTTTACGCAATACTCAGCTATCTTATCACCAAAATAAGGGTCAGCCGCAACGCAGGCTGAATTTTTCACTGACTCCTCCGAAGGCTGTTCATAAAAAGGCTCCGAACGTGAATAAAGCTTATCCCACTCGCCAAAACAGGTGCGTGTATTTTTATCTATGATAACATAGTCGGTCACGCCTTCAAAGTCCTCCGTTACAAGCTCCGAAAGGTCAGCGGTCTTATCTGAAAAATAATCCTTTATAAGCTTTTCATTGCCGCTTCCAAGGTGAGTACCGCCAAGCTTTACAGGCACATTCAGACTGCAAAGAACAGCCGCCGCTGTTCCGGTCTCACCACCGACAAGGTGATATTTTTCTTTTATCTCTGCCGTGCCGTCTGCCTTTGGAAAATCACCGTCAAGAAGAAACGAACAGGTAGAGATCATTTGACCGTACATATAAACATAATTCTCATCATATTTCATGTGAACACTATTCCTTACTATAGCAAAGCTATTTCTGCCAAATTGCCGTTGAACCGCATGGAAGCACACCGCCTGTTGCCTCCACAGGCAATCCTATCTCATCAGCCGTGACGTTTCCGCCAAACCTCGTTTCGAGGACATCTCTCAGGATATATGCCATAACTGAGGGTGAAAGTCCTGTGGTATAGCTGTTGAGCAGGAAGAAAAGCGGCTCGTCGCTCAAAACGCCTGAGCAGGTCTTTACAAGGTCATAGATACAATCTTCAAGTTTCCATATCTCTCCGCCGGGTCCTCTGCCGTAGGACGGAGGATCCATAACGATAGCGTCATAGGTCTTGCCACGGCGTATCTCACGCTGAACGAACTTTTCGCAATCGTCCACAAGCCAGCGAATAGGCTTATCGGAAAGCCCTGACACAGTGGCGTTCTCTCTTGCCCACTGCACCATGCCCTTTGATGCGTCAACGTGTGAAACGCTTGCACCTGCTTCGGCACAGGCAAGGGTAGCTCCGCCTGTGTATGCAAAGAGGTTTAACACCTTTATCTCTCTGTCTGCGTTTCTTATTTTGTCAGCCATGAAGTCCCAGTTCACAGCCTGTTCAGGGAAAAGACCTGTGTGCTTGAAGCCCGTTGGTCTGATTATAAACTTCAAATTCTTATAGCCTATGTTCCAGCTTTCAGGCAGGCGCTTTCTGTATTCCCATTCGCCGCCTCCCTTTGAGGAACGGTGATATATGCCGTCTGCCTTTGTCCAAAGGTCAGAACGTTTCGGTGACTTCCAGATTATCTGAGGGTCAGGTCTTACAAGCACCTTTCCGCCCCAGCTTTCAAGCTTATCTCCGCTTGAAGTATCTATTATTTTATAGTCTTTCCAGTTTTCTGCAATTCTCATAATTCTATCCTTATATAAAATTTACTTTTTCCACGGCCTTTTATTTTCCGTCCAGCCCTTTGCCTGCCAATATGAACTATCCGCAGGGTTCCAGCCATTTTTGTTTGCAAAGTGGAAAATGGTGAAATACATTCTGCCTTTAAGGCTGACCTTTGGCTCAAAGCTGTCGCTTTTAAGCTTTGCGGCAATGCTGTCGGTCTTTTTCCTTATCTTTGCAAGCATTTTGTCGGAAACCTTGCTCCAGTTCGTTGAGTGCACGCCGAAACCTATCTTATATATCTTAGGCACTCCCCAGAATGACAAGCTATCCGCCATATCTTTGTTAGTGCTTTTCATACCTGCACCTGCGGCGGTCGATATTACAACGGCACGTTTTGAGAACATTTTCTCTTCAGGTCTGTGGACTATCCAGCGCCAGCCGTAATGGTCGAGCCATGCTTTCATTGAGCCTGTGCAGTGGTAGACATACACAGGGGAAGTAAGTATCAGCACATCTGCTTCGTCCACCGCTTTGGTGATAGGGTCGAGCTTCTCATAGTGAGGACACTTTTCTTCGCCTTTCATAAAGCAATTGGTACAGCCGCAGCAGAACTCGCCGAAATCTCTCGGCAGGAAGAACTCTGTCACCTCGCCGCCAAGTTTATCGGCTAACATTTTGCCTATATGATATGTAGAGCCTTTATGGTTTTGACCGTTTATCAAAGCTATTTTCAAAATATCACCTTACATTTTTTCGATAAGCTCCGCTATCTTGTGTGCATATTCTGTGATGATGCCTGTTCTCTTGCCCTCTATCATAACACGAACGAGAGGCTCTGTGCCTGACTCACGGACAAGTATCCTGCCCTCGTCCCCAAGCTTTTCGGAATACATCTTGATAGCGTCTGTTATCTCAGGGACTTTATCCCACATACCCTTTTTGTCTGCTGTTATCTTAACGTTCACAAGCACCTGTGGATAGCACTCCATGCAGGAAGCAAGCTCGCTTGCCTTTTCGCCTGTGCATTTGAGGACTGTCAGAAGCTTTGTACCTGTCAGCTCGCCATCGCCTGTGTTTGCATAGTCAAGAAGAATGATATGACCTGACTGCTCACCGCCTATATTATAACCGCCTTTGAGCATTTCTTCAAGAACGTATCTGTCGCCAACCTTTGTGGTAGCGGCAACGATGCCGTTTGCCTTTGCATACTTGAAGAAACCGAGGTTTGTCATAACTGTAACAACGCAGGTGTTGTTTTTGAGGATACCCATGTTCTTCATATATTTCGAGAAAATAGCAAGTATCTTGTCACCGTCGATTAGCTCGCCCTTTTCGTCAACTGCAAGACATCTGTCAGCGTCGCCGTCAAAGGCAAGACCTATATCGCAATGATTATCAACAACTGCCTTTTGCAGACCCTCGATATGTGTTGAGCCGCAGTCCTTATTTATATTCGTTCCGTCCGGCTTATCGTTGAGCATTATGCACTTTGCACCAAGTCCCTCGAAAATTCTCTTTGCGCACACGGAAGCCGAGCCATTTGCACAATCAAGCGCCACACGGATACCGTTGAAATCTGTCTGAACTGTTTTCATAACGTAGCGGATATAATCCCAAGCTGCGTCCTTTTCGTAATAAACGTGACCTATATCACAGCCGTCTTTCAGCTCTATCTTCTCAGGTGTGTCAAGGATAAGTGCTTCTATCTCGTTTTCTATCTCGTCAGAAAGCTTGAAGCCTGTGCCAGAGAAAAGCTTTATGCCGTTAAACTCAACAGAATTGTGTGAAGCGGATATCATAACACCTGCGTCTGCGTTGTATTTCTTTACAAGCATTGCAACGGCAGGGGTAGGAACAACACCGAGTATATGAGCGTCTGCACCAACTGAGCAGATACCAGCCACCAGTGCGGACTCCAGAATGTCGCCTGAGATACGAGTATCCTTGCCTATGATTATCTTAGCCTTGTGGTTTGTTTCCTTTGTGAGCACCATTGCGGCAGCTCTGCCTATCTGCATAGCAAGCTCGCAGGTAAGCTCTGTGATAGCTACTCCTCTTGCGCCGTCAGTTCCAAATAATCTTCCCATAATAATTAGCTCCTTTTCGAGGTCATACCTCTATATTATTTTTTATTTATGTAAACTCTATATTAACACACATATTAAATTGATCCGATAATAAAATTTTTCCAAAGATAGAAAGTGCAGTGGCAGGCGAACAGTGTTCACCCCTACAGAACAAGAAATTCATCGCCGCTAGGCGATACCTTAATTCCTCACTCCTCATTCCTCATTCCTCATTAAGCATTCCTCACTAAATCACAGGTGCGTTTGTCCGTCCTTGAGAAATCCCAGATGATCGTAAGCAAGCTGTGTCGCCACACGTCCCCTTGGGGTCTTTGAGAGGAAACCTAACTGCATAAGATACGGCTCGCAAACGTCCTCAATGGTGACTGACTCCTCGCCGATAGCCGCCGCAAGAGTTTCAAGTCCCACTGGGCCACCGTCATAGCCTTTTATTATCATTGTCAGCAGACGTTTGTCGAGAGAGTCAAGTCCCAGCTTGTCAACGTCCATTCTGTTGAGGGCTATCTTTGCAATGTCTGCGGTTATCCTGCCGTTGCCCATAACTTCGGCAAAATCACGTACACGCCTTAAAAAGCGGTTTGCTATTCTTGGAGTTCCTCTTGAACGCTTCGCTATCTCCTCTGCACCGTCATCATCACAAGCCACGCCAAGCAAAACTGCGGAACGCTTGACGATATCGGAAAGCTGTTCTGTATTGTAAAGCTCCAAACGCTGGATAACGCCAAAACGATCTCTCAGCGGTGCAGAAAGCGAGCCTGCTCTTGTGGTTGCACCTATAAGAGTGAACTTGTTAAGCTCGATCCTTATAGACCTTGCCGCAGGACCTTTGCCCATGATTATATCCAAGGCATAATCTTCAAGGGCAGGATAAAGAACTTCCTCCACTTGTCTTGAAAGGCGGTGAATCTCGTCTATAAAAAGTACGTCGCCTTTTTCAAGGTTTGTGAGAAGTGCTGCAAGGTCGCCCGGTTTTTCAATGGCAGGTCCTGAGGTTATCCTGATATTCACTCCCATTTCGTGGGCGATTATGGCAGAAAGAGTGGTCTTGCCTAGTCCCGGTGGGCCGTAAAGCAGAACATGGTCAAGGCTGTCGCCTCTGTTTTTTGCCGCTTGTATATATATTTTCAGGTTCTCCTTGACCTTTTCCTGACCGATATACTCGTCAAGTGTTTTAGGTCTAAGGCTCACCTCGAAATCGTCAGTTGTTTCCGCCTGAGTTTCTTTCGGGGTGACTATCCTGTCTATATCAAAATCTCCTTTTTCGATCATTTATGGAGTTCTCCTCTCAAAATTTCGCAAGTCCGATAAGGGCTTTCTTTATAAGCTCTTCAACGCTCAAATTCGGGTCAAGCTTTGATATAACTGACATTGCTTCGCCCTCGGTATATCCAAGCACCACAAGGGCTGTGACAGCTTCTTCGACAGCTCCGCTTGGAACAGCCGCAAAGCCCTGAGCCGCATTTCCTCTGACGGATATGGTATTCTCTTTTGCCACCTTATCTTTAAGCTCGAGGACTATCCTTTGTGCTATCTTTGTACCGATACCCTTTATCTTTGTGAAAGCCTTTGAATCCCCCGTTGCAACCGCAAGCGCAAACTGTGACGGAGTGCAGGCTGAAAGTATGGCAAGACCTGCCTTCGGGCCTACTCCGCTGACAGATATGAGCATACGGAAGCTTTTAAGCTCCTCCTTAGTTGCAAAGCCGAAAAGCTCAACGGCATCCTCCTTTACGGCAAGATGTGTATAAAGCTTGACCTCGCTTTTGCCTGCAATCTGCTGCAAGGTAGAAAATGTTGTTTTGCAGGCATAGCCCACGCCTGCACATTCTATTACGGCAAGGTCGTTCTCGGTATGAACGAGCTTTCCGCTAAGTGAATATATCATATTATTTCTCCTCAAAATTTTTCATAACACGCCTTGTGTTCACCGAAAGCCCGTGAGTTATAGCGATAGCCACTGCGTCCGCTGTATCGTCAGGCTTTGGGATAGCTTTAAGATGAAGCATGGTCTTTGTCATTTCCTGCACCTGCTTTTTCTCGGCACGTCCATAGCCGACTATGGAGCATTTCACCTGCAAAGGCGTATATTCATAGATTGGAATATTTCTTATTATGGCAGGAAGCAGGGTCACTCCCCTTGCCTGTGCAACGTCAATGGCGGTCTTTTCATTGGTATTGAAAAAAAGCTTTTCTATTCCCATTTCGTCAGGCTTATAGGTGGTTATTATCTCGGTCATATCATCATAGATGACTTTCAGCCGTCTGTTGAAATCCATATCCGAAGAAGTGGTTATTGCACCGTAGTCAACAACAGTGAATTTTCCGCTGTTGTATTCAAGCACTCCGAATCCCACAATGGCGTAGCCCGGGTCGATACCAAGTATTCTCAAATCCACTCCTCCGTTCAATTTCAACGCTATCCTATAATGACCCTATTATAACAACTAATTATACCATATTTTTCGGTCAAATGCAAGCAAAACGCTGAGTTTTCACCTATTTCTCACAAGGCGAAAATGTAGAAATGCCACTTTGTGAAAAGTCTGTTTTTGGCTAAACTGACTATAGAACAAAACAGCGGTCATCAGGTATGCCCCTGACGCCGCTGTTATCTTTTTATGCTGTATTTTCTAAGTGGCGACTTCCACAATCTTTGGAGGATAAGACCATTGAGCGTGCCTGTGAGAATGCCGCTTATTATGAGATAAGGCAAAAGGCTGAACACCGCCCATGTGCCTGATATCACTGCCGCCGCACAAAGCTGTCCTATGTTATGAAAAAAGCCACCAAAAACTGATGTCACCCAAAGCTGGTTTTCACCAACTCTCGAAACCGCAATGCACATGGCGATATACGCTAAAATTCCGCCTGTGAGTGAGAACGCAAAGCTCACCACAGTTCCGTAAAGCCCTGCCGCAAGGACTATCCTCAAAAGCAGCACCAAGCCTGCTTCTTTTCTACCGATAAAAAGCATTGCTGCCATTGTGACGATATTGGCAAGCCCAAGCTTCATTCCGCCTATGGGCATAACAGGGAATTGTGCCTCCACCATGAAAATGATAAGTGACAAGGCGGTGAAAATTCCTATAAGGGTGATTTTTTGTACTGATATCTTCATGCTTCCACCCCTATGTAACAGCGTCAGCAGAGGTCTCACCGACTATTTTTATCACAAGCTTGTGCGGTGCACAAATGACGGTCTGTCCTGCGCGGGATATCTTTCCTGCATGAACACAGGTCTGGTTCGAGCAATCTGCGACAGACACCCAAATGCTTCCCTCTCCAACGGTTATGGTATTAGTGCCGTTTTCTGTTTTTATCTCAAAGGAATACTCCTTATCGGGGGAAAGGTCAGAAACAGTCTTTATGAGCTTGCCGTTTTCATATATCTCGGCAGAGTTTTCTCCGCTCTTTCCACCTGTGAGGAAAATAAATATCAGGCAAGCAGCGATAACAGCCGCAAAAAATGCCGCCCATATGAGATTCTTTCTTTTTACCACTGCCGCACTCCCCTTTTTACAGTATATCTGTTGTTATGAGTATACCACAGCCGTTCTTTTTCGTCAAGACAAACGGCAAGTGTCTGATTTTTTGTACTTAAATATTACAGCAAGGTTACAATAAGGTACAAGATTTCGTACAGTTGTAACATTGCTGTAATTTTCGCCGAAAAAGCCGAAAAAATTGTCGAAAATTTATCAAAATATCCTTATTCACTATTGATTTTTTGAATGGGGTGTGTTAAAATATAAGAGTTGAATATTCTATTGTTAAGAGTATGTGAACATTTGTTCTTTTTATAGACCGCCATAGCCTGCATTATATGGGCAGATTTAACGATTGCTTGGGTGTATGTTAAATGATTTTAACCAAATCGTTGAAATTCTTGCTTTTTGCTTTTATTTTGCCTGTGGCTGTGGTATAATAATCTGAGCGTCGGCAGAGAGAGAAGCCGACAATCTCGTTAAGGAGTGTGTAAACTTGGAGAAGTTTGTTATACATGGAGGTAAGCCGCTGCATGGTACTGTGCAGATAAGCGGTGCAAAAAACGCTGCTGTTGCATTGGTTGCGGCAACTATCCTGTGCGACGAGCCGTGCGTTCTTGAGAACGTGCCTGAGATAAGCGATATAACTAAGTGCATGAAGATCCTGCGTGAAATGGGCGCAGAGGTCAGACTTTTAGATAAAAATACTATATATTTTGACACAAAGGGCATTGAAAAGCCTGAAGTGCCATATGAGCTTGCAAGAACCATGAGAGCGTCATGCTATTTTCTTGGCACGCTGCTTGGAAGATTTCACGAGGCTTTTGTTCCGATGCCGGGCGGCTGTGACCTTGGCGACAGACCTATAGATCAGCATTTGAAAGCTTTCAAGGCGCTTGGTGCGTCTGACGAGATAGTGAACGGAGCTAATCATGTCACAGCAGACGAGCTTGTGGGCAATCAGATATACTTTGACTTTGTTACTGTTGGCGCAACTATGAATGCAATATTTGCCTCTGTAAAGGCAAAGGGGCTTACTATAATCGAAAATGCGGCGAAAGAGCCTCATATCGTTGACCTTGCGAACTTCCTTAACTCAATGGGTGCTGATATCAGAGGCGCAGGTACAGACGTTATCAAGATAAGAGGCGTTGAGTACCTCAAAGGCGTTACCTATGCGACTATCCCTGACCAGATAGAGGCAGGCACTTATATGGTAGCGGCGGCTGCCACAAAGGGCGACGTTGTTATCGCAAATGTTATCCCTAAACACCTTGAGTCTATCACGGCAAAGCTACGCAAGGTAGGCGTAAACGTTGAGGAAAGCGACGAGAGCGTTCATGTATGGGTGGACGGTCCGCTCGTGAAAACTTCTATAAAAACTATGCCGCACCCTGGCTTCCCTACTGATATGCAGCCGCAGTTCTCAACACTGCTGACGCTTGCAGAGGGTACGAGCATCGTTACAGACGATATTTTTGACAACAGATTCAGATATGTGGCTGAGCTTAGAAGAATGGGTGCTGACATTTCTGTTGACGGCAAGGTGGCTGTTATTCAGGGCGTTGGCAAGCTCAAAGGCGCTCCTGTTGTGGCAACTGACCTGAGAGCAGGCGCTGCCATGGTGATAGCAGGACTTGCCGCAGAGGGCACTACTGAGATAGACAATATTTTCTACATCGAAAGAGGATATGAAAAGATAGATGAGAAGCTCAGAGGGCTTGGAGCTGACATTCAGCGTGTTTACAAGCCTGACGCTAACGAAATGGAGCTTAGCGGCTGATAAATATTGAAAACACTGCGGCGGCATATTATTTGCCGCCGTTTTTTACAGCATTTGAGAGGACATGATATGGAGCTTTTTATTTCCGACCTTGACGGAACGTTGCTTAACGGCAATGCAGAGGTGACGGAGTTCACAAGAGACACTTTGAACAGGCTCATGGCAAAGGGGCTTAACTTCACTGCCGCCACTGCAAGGACGCTTGCTTCCGCAGGAAAAATACTTTCAGGGCTTGACCTGAAGCTTCCCGTTATACTTATGAACGGCGTGCTTATTTATGATATGGCGGAGAAAAAATACGTCAAGATAAACAGTCTTTCCAGGGAGCTTTGCGGTCTTATCATAGGTCTTTCAAAAGGACTTGGTTTAGAGCCTTTTATGTACTCGGTTTCAGATAACCAGCTTTCCACAAGATATGAGAGGCTTATTTCACCTGCAATGGAGAGCTTTTACAACGAACGCAGAGAGAAATATTACAAGTCCTTCACGCAGGTCAGTGACCTTTCTCAGTACATCGACAATGTGATATACTTCACATTTATTGCAGAAAAAGAAAAACTTGTACCGCTGTATGACGCTCTTAAAGAAAATGAAAAGCTGAACATCACATACTATTATGATGTTTATGACCCCAAGCTTTGGTATCTTGAAGTGTTCTCTTCGGTGGCTTCTAAGGAGCAGGGCGTGAGGTATCTTCGTGAGAATTACGGCTTTGACTTTGTCACGGCTTTTGGCGACAACACCAACGATCTGCCTATGTTCAAGGCGGCTGATAAAAGCGTGGCGGTAAAAAACGCATGCAAAGAGGTGCTTGAATGCTGCGACCAGGTGACAGGCACAAATGAAGAAGACGGTGTTGCAGAGTATCTTCTGAAAACTTTTGAAAGGAATTAGTTATGGCAAGGATATATCCACTTTTTTCATCAAGCAAGGGCAACAGCTCTTTTATCGGCAACAGTGACGGCGGGATACTTGTTGACGCAGGAGTATCCTGCAAACGTCTTTGTGAGGCTTTGAAAGCTAACGAGATCGACCCTGCTGTGATACAGGGAATTTTTATCACACACACACATTCCGACCATGTTTCTGGGCTTAAAGTTCTCACGAAGAAATATCATATCCCTGTATTTGCCCAAAAGACCAATCTTGAGATACTTGTATCTGACGGCAAAATAGACCCCGCCTGTGATGTCAACGAGGTAGACGGCAATGAAGTCTGCATAGGAGATTATGCCGTAAAAGGTTTTGCCACATTTCATGATACCCCTGCAAGCTGTGGATATCAGATAAAGACCCCTGACGGCAAGCAGGTATGCGTATGCACCGACCTTGGCACTGTTACAAATGAGGTCGATATGCACCTGAGCGGTTCCGACCTTGTTTTGCTGGAGTCAAATTATGATGAGTCAATGTTGAAAAATGGACCTTATCCATACGAGCTGAAAAGGCGCATCGCTTCAGACCACGGACACCTTTCAAACTCTGCCTGCGGAGAACAGCTAAAAAAGCTTATGACAGCAGGTACATATAAATTTATTTTAGGGCATTTAAGTCAGGAAAACAACACGCCTTTTCAGGCTGAAAACTCGGCTGTGGGAGCACTTGGGGATTACGAGCGCAACAGCGACTATATTTTACATATAGCAAAGCCTGAGGGCAGCGGAATGGCGGTGGCATTTTGATAAGGATCAATCTTATTACAGTTGGAAAACTGAAAGAAAAATACTGGCGTGACGCTGCGGCGGAATACTCAAAGCGGCTGGGGGCATTCTGCAAGCTTGAAATAGTTGAGTTGAACGAGTCGAGGTTATCTGACAACCCCTCCGAAAAGGAGATAGCGGCGGCGCTTGAAAACGAAGCAAAAGCCATGAAAGGCTACACTGACATCAAGGGCGCATACAACATTGCAATGTGCATTGAGAGCAAGCAGCTTTCAAGTGAAAAGCTGTCCAAAAAGCTCAGCGAATGCGGTCTGAACGGATTCAGCACAGTGAATTTCATAATAGGCTCGTCATTCGGCATTGCCCCTGAGATAAAGGCGAAAGCTGACCTGCGCTTATCAATGTCGGAGATGACATTTCCGCACCAGCTTGCAAGGATAATGCTTTTGGAGCAGGTTTACAGGGCGTTTCAGATAAGTGCTAATACTAGGTATCATAAATGAATTTCGGATATGACAAAACCGCCGCAACCAAACTCGGTTGCGGCGGTAATTTTTATCTTATTAATTATTCTTGCTGTAATACTTAGTCTGCTTATCGTAGACAACTTTCGGAGTGTAACGCTTTATTGCCTTGTTGTTTACCTTGATGTCAAGCTTTTCTACCCAGCTTGTTAATTTCTTCTGAAATTCATCGCTCTTCATTTCTTTAAGAAGATCTTCATGTTTGTCCTTGGCATATTCTGTATCTCTTTCCTTAACATCGCCCTTGATAAGAATGTAATATGCGTTATCATCCTCATAAGCTGTTGCAACGTCTGTGCTCATACCGCTTACTTCTTTGAGTATCTTGCCGTTTGTAGTGTCTTTCTGTGAATCGTCCATAGCACCGTAGTTCATCATTTTCTCATTTGCATATGGGTCAGGCTCTGATGATGAGCTGTCCGTTGACGAGTCGCTGTCTGAAGCGGAGCTTGAATCTGCTGTGCTGTCAGAAACTGAAGATGTGTCATCGCTTGCTGTGGAGCTTGTGTCGCTCTCTGCTACAGAAGAAGTGTCGTCAGAAGTCGTGCTGCTGTCTGAGGCTGATGAATCGCTGTCAGTAGCGGAGCTTGAATCTGTGGCTTTCTTTGAGGCAACATAGTCGTTGTACTCGTCTATAATGCTGTCGAAATCGTCAAATGAAACGCCCTGAGCCTTTTCAAGGAACTCATCTCTTTTTGCCTTGGCTTCCTCATTTGCAGCGTCTGCTGAGTCTGTAGAAGAATCGGTGGCTGATGATGAAGAATCAGTTGATGCTTTAGTTTTTGCAAAGGAAATGGATTTATATCTCAGGTAGTTATCATCAAGATACTTCACCATTTCATCGTCTGAAACGGCTTCCTCGCCGCCCTCTGCATAGTAGTGATCAAAAAGCTCTTCCCTCATTTTCGAGCCTTTGAGCGCAAGCTTTACAGATTCCTTTGAGATACCCTCTGACTCGTAAAACTCGCCCTGAGAATCCCATGTGCTGCTTATGCTGTTATTAATGGACTTTATATCCTCATCTGAAAGAGTAAGTCCAAGCTCGTTGAACTTGTCAACTACAGCCGCATACTCCTTAGTTGCAGTGAGAGCATAGTCTGAAAGATACTCGTCAAATGCCTTTCCGTCTACCTTCTGATCGAAATAGTCCTTTTTGATGCCTTTCTGATAATACATCATCGTCATTTGATAGGACATTTCTGTAAGCTCATTATAAATGTAGATACCTGCGTTTATCTTGCTGTCACCTACTGTCATCACATAGCTAGTGTCAGAGCAAGCGGTAAGGCTCGCAGTACAAAGCAATGCGGCAGTAAGAGCAGCCGTTATTTTTTTAGCTTTAGCCATTTTATTATCCATTCCCTTTCCGAAAAAATCGTCTTACTAACAGGCAGAAAACCGCCTTAACTTTTACATTATACTACATTTGAGCCTATAAGTCAAGTGGATATGTGTCTCTCACACGCAAAAAACGGACGATCACTGACCGTCCGTTGTAATGCACTGATATTTTATCTATTGCTATTTCCTGTTTTTATGTCTTTCCAATTTACTTGCGTACATTATCTTATCCGCCTGTGTAAACATATCTTCAAGCTCGTGGACATCTGTTATATGTTTACAAATACCGCCTATACTAACGCTGACCTCAAACTCGTTACCTGCAAACCTGTTATATACACTAAGCCGGTCGTTGACCCTTGCAGAAAATCGTTCAGGATAGTTGTCGTTATAGTCGTTACAGCCTATCACCACAAACTCATCGCCGCCTACCCTTGCACATATCTCATGATTTTTGGTCGATGCCAAAACTGCGTCTGCGATCGCTTTTATTGCAATATCACCGCAGTTATGGCCAAAATTATCATTTATCTTTTTAAGGCAGTCCAGATCGCAGACAGCGATAAAAGCCTTATTTTTCGGATCTGACATTCTGTCAATAACAAACTGGATATTTTTCTCAATGCCTATTCTCGAATAAACACCTGTCATAGCGTCACGGACTGCAAGATTAGCTATGGAGTTTCGTATCCGCATTGATTCCAGAGCATTGCTTACATGATTTGTCCAATTACGATAAGTGATATCTATCGATTTTATTTCGTCACCGTAAGACAATACAGCATAGCCATAGCACCGATCTATAAAATGTACCGGAGTTATAAAGAATGCACAAGGGCTTTCACGCTCTTCTTCCAGATCAGGAAAAATCTCTTTGAGTTCAAAAGGATCATGGAGAGTTCTGCTTTTGCCGTCAACGTTTCTTATATAAAGCACCATATTTTCTGTATATTCCTTTGGAACAGCGGATATCTCACCGACTATCTCATGCTCTCCAAGGCAATCCTCATTAAGGCAGAGATAATACCTCTTCTGACCAATGATAAGATAGAGAAAATATTGTATCCTGGCCATCAGATCATCGGGATCTTTAGAGCAAGCCATTATATCGGTCATACTGCTGTCCAAAAAGTCATGATAATTCATCTTGTTCTGAGATGATAAAAGATCACGCTTTGTATAGCTATAATCCTCATGACAGCCGCAGGAAGCACCTATCTCTACCTTGCCGCCGTCCTCTATAAGACCCTGTGGCTCGACGCCTCTGATCCTTGCCTCAATGGTCATTACTGCGTTCACACCGGTTTCAAAGATCGGCGGTGAGCATGAGGTTATAGCCGGCACGCAATGGATAGCCTCGTCTATTGCGTCATAACCTGCAACTATCATATCCTCAGGCACGCTCAAACCGTTTTTCTGATATTCATGTACAACGCCTATAGCCATATAATCTCCACAGCAAACGATAGCGTCAGGTTTTTTACGTCTGCCATAAATGATATTATTTGCCACCTCTGCCGCTTTATCATACCAGAAGCCTCCGTCAAAGCAGACAAAGTCCGGATCATACTCTATGCCATGCTTTTCAAGGGCACGCTTATATCCTGCAAGCCGTTCACGAGTGGTGGCAGTCTCCAGAGGACCGCTCAAAAAAAGTATCTTCCTGCATCCATGGACCTCGATAAGATGTTCTGTCAATTGCATAAAGGGTTTTTCGTCACGGGTATAAATACTTTCATAGTCCTTATAGCTTCCATCTATAAAAACCACAGGAACATGACATTTCTCATCTATATCCCTGCATATTTTGTCAAAAAGCCCAGGCATTTTCAACGTATCTGTCAGAACGATAACGCCATCGAGCTTATCATAATTTATAGCGTCATATATCTGCATTTCTCCAACAGACACTGCTTTTAAGAATGACTCTTTGACAAAGCTTGTGAAGATAAGCACATCATAGTCAAGCTGAAAAGCCTTTGTCATTATGCCTTTCAGCAATCTTTCCTGATAATAGCTTTCTGCTTCAGACAATATCACTCCAATGCGTTTTCTTCCCAAAATGTCTCACCTTCTCCATAATGTCGCATTTAGACGCACTGCACCCTACCTTTGTTCAGATATTATACCACATTTGGTTTGATTTGTCAAAGTTGTTTTGTGAATTTTCGTAAATATTTTAACGACTTTTTTATTTTTGTGATAAAATTATTAAGCTATTTTCAATATTATCAATACCGTTTATTTGATTAAATTTGTTGCAAATAAACTAAACAATTCACTTAATCGATTTCCAAATTGCGAAAATTTTCGGTAGCATGTTCATATAGACAACAAAATAAAAACTTTCAAGAATATTGTTAATAAATAAAACATCACAGAGAGATCTTTTTTTACACGGTAATATCGAGCAAGAAAAGAACAAAAAAAGTTTCAAAAATGTCTTGACAAGTAAAAGATCATATGGTATAATATTAAAGTCGCTTGGATAGTGTGACACATATAAAAAAATGAT
>ONZY01000608.1_pt1 | contig 31719 bp, 53 predicted proteins | sample 1671451 | NCBI WGS metagenome assembly ONZY01 (sample SAMN06348158, study PRJEB24527) | human gut metagenome | biome: human gut; feature: ankylosing spondylitis patient; material: feces | host: Homo sapiens | place: China | collected 2015-10 | reverse complement strand
CTGCATACGACTGAGTTGTCTGGTAAGTTGGTTGCACACGGTCTCCGATCGATGGGCCGGAGCTTCCTCGCTGACCGACAAGCCCCCTTCGAAGCCGCCGAAATGTGCCTTTCGCACACTGTCGGCACGAGCGTATCGCGGGCATACCAAAGAAGCGATTATCTGGACGTGAGACGTGACCTTATGGCAGCTTGGAGCGACTTTTTTTCAGGTTGTGCTGATTGTGCCGGCCTAAATCTTGATTTCCCATAATCCACAGGCGTTCCCCACCACATGACGAGCCGTAGCCCTTGTGCTAGACGCTGGGGCTACGATGCCGATTCGTTGCGAGGCAAATCGAGCTTTATGTCGTTAGAAATGACTGCCCGTCACCGGCGTTGGAGCTCGAGTAACTACCTCCCCGGACGGGGAATAGCCAACGTCGATATACGCGCTCCCAATTTCACTACCCGCTGTCGGTGGACAACAATGCATTCTCAATATCAAAGAACCGTCGTTTCCAGCTCTGTGACCAATCATGGCCAGACGGGCAGCTTCTCCTGTGCTACCGGTTGCATCTTGGACACCAAACCAAGACCATACGTTTCCACTCGGAGTCGAACCTCTGGTTGCCGCTGAAGTTACGGCATGGAATTGCCCTGAAACAAAATTTTCTCTGCTATTTACAAGAGCAATCTTTTCCCAATCTGACCAATTTCCATTTGGATTCATATAGCGGATTGCCGGGCAATCTTTGGAAATGTTGTAGATCGGAAATGCCACTTGAGAGATATGTTTAGGCGCATCTCCAGTCGTCGTCAACACAATTAGCTTGGTAGCCCCACCCGGGCCGTTCAGGCTGTTTGTTTCGTTACAGTGGTAGAAACCGGGCGCAGTCAATGTGTTGTAGTCAGCGTTACCAACAACTTTTACGCCGTTGTTCGTGAGTGTCGTCAAGGAGTTAATCTGCCCTCGCGTCCACTCTTGAGTTGCTGTCGTATTCCATCCGCCCCAAGTGTCTTGATTCTTTGTGCGGAATCTGATTGTGTTTGAGTACGGAAGAAGCTGAAAAGCTACCGTGCCCGCTTCAAATCGACGCTGCATATGCAGGATTTGCCCTGTAATGCTCTGCAGCCCAGCAGGACCATCCACATAAGTTCCAGAAAGTGTGTAGAAGCCGGTTGTATCCAGATCATTCAAAGCGCCCGAATAAGCCGGAGCCGTTCCAAGTCCGGCTCCAAGACCATAGGTCCGAATTAGGTTCCACGCCCAGTTCGCGTTGATAATCGAAGTGTCGGACACGTTGGCCGTTGGAGTCTTTACTGTTCCTCCACCAGTGAGTTGCGCAGAACCAGTGACATTGAGTAACCCACCCACTGTCAGATTGCCCTTGGCCTGAACTGCTTCCAGAGTCGTAGCACCGTGAACCGTCAGCGTTCCGGAAACGTCCGCGTTCCCGTTCAAATCCAGCTCTGTTGCCGTGACTTTCTTTGTCGTGACCCCACCATTGGCAGCCAGAAGCCCCGTCAAGGTTGTCGCACCGTTGACTTTCAAAGCTCCGGTCGCCGTGATGTTGGCGGCGTTCAGATTCACAAGTGTGGTCGACCCCGTAGCCGTGATGTCCGTGACGTTCAAACTACCTTGTGCGTTCAGGTCGCCATGCACTGTCAGCGACCCAGACACGTCTCCGTTTCCGTTCAAGTCAAGACTGGTCGCCGTCAGAGCCTTGGTTGTCACACCGCCATTCGCAGTGAGCTTGCCGGTAAGCGTCGTGGCGCCCGTGACCTTGAGAGTTCCGGACGCAGAAACGTTCGTTGCATTAACCGCGGCTAGAGTGCTTGTTCCTGTAGCTTTGATCGTGGTTGTGGTGACCCCGCCATTTGCAGCCAACGCACCCGTGAGCGTGGTCGCCCCTGCCACCTTCAGCGTTCCAGAAACGTCTGCGTTCCCGTTCAGGTCCAGTTCCGAGGCAGTGAGCTTTTTGAGAGTCGTAGAACCGTTGACGACCAAATTGCCGGAGATCGTTCCGCCGGTCTTGTCGAACTTGCCGTCTGCGAGTGCTTTCAGCCGCGTGTCGATGATGTCCATCGAGGCGTTGATCGCCGTGATGTCCGCCGGAGCATCTTTCAGTTCAAACTTATGAAGCTTGTAATTTTGGGTTTGCGTTGCCATCTCACTCAATCCGGAATGAAGTTCTTGACGTGCTGCCACGTCGGCATTCGGTCCTTCAGGTTCTGCCACGAGGAGAAGTTGTTCTTGATGTCGCCCCAAGTGCAGTACCAACGCTGAATGTCCAGCGTCAGATGGCACGGCTTTCGAATTTCAAGCTGTCCCTCAAGCAGCGAAAGATCGAGATCGACCATGTCGTTTCCCGGTCGCGGCTTGACTATGACACGAAGCGTATAGTGTGCAGCGCTCACCTCAGAACGCGCTCCGTCGTAGAACTGAGAGACCAGCGTTTGAATTGAGCTGCGCGTCAATTTGTTGAGGTGATTAAAGAAGTCAAGCACCGCCAGGCGTCGATCCTGCAACGTGCCGTTCGGCGGCAGATTGAGCCACTTTTCCCACTCCTTGCACCGATCCTCGGACATGGTCATGATGAAGGCGTCAAGCATCATCTCGCCTCTGCCCGTCTTGATCTCGTCAACCACACTCCCCTGGGCCTGTAGGATGACCTGCATTTCAGGGTATTCAACCCAGAACGGCGGCTGATAGCCGCGCATTCGCTGATAGGACTCTCCGCTCATTCGGCCACCCATTCGGTTGTGCCAAGCTTGGCGATCTCTTCGTCTCCGAGCGTGACGTTTTCCTTCTTGCCGTTCACAGAAACGTCGAGCGCAAGATCAACCGTTTCATTGCCGGCGATGATGCCCGCGATGGCTGTGTACGAAACAATCGTTCTTGAGTAGTTGAGCGTGTGCAGGTACTCCGTGATCTCCTCCTCCAGACCAACAGGCTGTTCAAAGCCGGCACGCAGGACCAATGTGGCTTTGACATTGATCGCAACTTCAGTTGCCGTCGTCACGGTCACAGTGGCGCCGATCGGAGCCTTGCCTTCGCCGACGCCTTCAGAACCCGGGTCAAGGAACTCCTGGAATCCGTCAATCAACTCTTTCGATGCAACCGTGTTCTCCGACGAAAGGATCGAAACCTTGACAGTGCCAGGGCCGTTCCAGACGGGGAAAATTTTGTAGTTGCCAATGCCAGCATATTCTCGGCACCACTTCTCGTATTGCGCGATGTTGCCGTCGAGCGTCATGGTCGGCAGTGTGTCGAAGTAGCGTTGACGGAAGTCTTCTGTGTCCTCTTCCTCTTCGCCGTAGACAACAACCTCCTCGAGCATCTGAGCCGTCTCAAGCCCCTGGATGTAATTGATGGGAATCAGTCGGCCGCTGTTGAGATTTCCGATTTCACCGGCCGTTTCGCAACGTAGGTTGTAAAGGCCGTTCTCGACCCTCTCCGTCACAACAAAGTTCACGTCCTCCAGGCTGAAGCGTTCCCCGATAGCAATTTCAAGGCTCGCCGGCGTGAATTGGCCGCGGCGAATGGCATACGTCGCTTCGTAGGGTGAAATGCCGATTTCCGCGCCTCGCTTGATCAGCCACTCGCGCTGAGCTGTGCCGGCAAAGGTATCGGCACGAGCCTGCGCAAGCTCGGCGTATTCGTCTGCGAGCTCTCGAGCAGCCGGCGCAAGAGCGTCGTAAATGACGCTCCCTTCGCGCTTGTCCATCGTCGCAGGAACGCGATCAAGCATTCCCTGCAAAATCTGGTCATAGGTTTTAATGGTCATACCTGAACCTCTACGCTGGAAGAAACAGCGCCGAAAATCGTGTTGGCTACAAAGGAAACGGCTAGGGCATCACCCGAACGGCTGAACTCAAATTCGGAAACGGAAGTGATTCGCTTGTCCCATGTAAGCGCTTCAGTAATTCGCCGCTGAACATCCGAGAGAATCCATGCCAGTGGCATTCCGATCAGATCCCACAGTTCGCTGCCGTAGTTGTCGGTGTAGATCTTTGTGTAGACAAAGCGCTCGGTTTGCAGAATCTTGAAAATGGCCTGCTTCATCGCGGCCTTGCCGTCTGTCAAACCTGAGATGCGCTTCGTTTCCAAATTCATGTAGTAGGTTTTCGTCGGCAGATCCGCTTCACTTTTCAAAGTGACGTTTCCTTGAGTCAGCGAGGGATCTTCTGCCGTCACTGTCGGGATCATGAGGCCTCCACAACACGGTCAATGATCAAAAACTTCTGGCCGCCCTGCTGCTTGAGCAGAGCAACCTTGTCCCCCAAGACTAGACCCAGATGTAAAGTGAACTGTTTACGGCCTACGTACTGGTGGTCATGAGCCTGAACCGAAGGATCATGAGAGCCTCCCTGCATCTTCTCAACCATGTGATTGACCGTCTCGTCGAGCGTGTACTCGGTCACGCCTCGGCACAGCACTAAAAAGTCCTTCGTGAGCACCGTCTTTTGATCCAGAGTCACCTCAAGCGGCGCGACCTTTGTCACCGTTCCGAAGTACAAATCCATCGGCTGGCGACTGTTGAAGACGCTGTTGGCAATCCCTTTGACCAGGTCTGCAAAATTAGGCATGCCACAGCTCCGGATTGATGAAATCGATGTCCATGCTGTGGTCGTCGCCGGCAAATCGGTGCGTCACCTGTTCAGCGACGAGTAGCATCGGTGCAAGCCCCGTTTCCTGTTCCAGATTGATCGTGATGCCATTCCCGGCTCTGATTGTCGGTTCACCTCTAACGCCGTGAAGCGAAAAATGCTTTGAAACAATGTTCCTCAGACGAAGCTGAGTTTTGGCGTAGTTTGATCCGTTTAGACCGTATTGAACCTCCTTGTAAAACTTCAACAATCCCCATTTCTGTCGATTTTCATAATCAATTTCCTGATAAATCTCTCGCTTGCAGGTGTTGGGGTTGTCAATCACGATCTTGACAGCGTTCGCAGTCTCTCGGTCGATAGAGGTCACCAGCCTGAAATCTTCCAGGTTGTCCTTATTAATCAGCATGCGCAACTGCATGTCGTTGATATTCTTCAGCGTCAGCTTGCCGAAATCGTCGTACAGGACAAAGCGATTTTGCGTATTGGCGTGCGTAATACCGAGAGCCTGCAAGATGCACTCCCACATGCTCACGCCCATCTCGTTGCGAGCCGGGATTCGGAACTCGGTATCGGCAAGTTCTCCGATCTGCAGTTCGTAGTCCTCCGCGATCATTCGGATTACTTCGGTCGCCGTCTTGTTCGTGTAGACATAGGGCTCTTCCTGCCGCAAATACCGAAGCTGATCGTACGCGGTGCATCGAACGAGCTGATCCTTCGTTCTCTCACGTTCAAACAGAAAGCCTGAGAATACGGGCTGCTGATCGCAATAGAACTGAACTTTCGCGCCTTCGGGAAAACTCAAATTGCCATCGTCGTAGACGGTAAATTCAAGTCGTCCCGGCGCTCCCGCAATCCTTGTCTCCCATACAACATCCTCTACAACTGGCGGACGATACGCATCGCCACTACTCGGTGATTTGAGAATCTGAAGTTCGCAACTCATGCTCGCTGCTCCTTCGTAGTGCCGTCTTGGTTGACTTCTGCTGTGCGTGGAGGGTTGTACGTTTTAAGTCGAACCTTCACGCACAGATCGAACCCATACTGCGAACGGTCTTCGACGACGGAATAGTCTTCAAGCACCATCTTCAAATTGATGTTTGAAAACGAGTTGAAATTTGTCAGACTCAGCTGCTCGCCAATCATTCGAACGCAAATGAATTGAAAAGGCTCCTTGTCCTTTTTCCAGCGTTCGAGTTCATCCAGAAATAGCGTAGCCGCCACACCGGAAGCTAAATTTCCGAGGTCACCGAGAGCGTCAGTGATGCCGCCGACAACAGAGCCGGCAGCTGACGCAAACGGATAGTTCGTATGCGGAATCAAAAACTCAAAGCTGATTTCAGTTAGCCCCGGCTGCTTGAGAATGTTTCCCTCCGTGCCATCGATCAGCTCGATGGTTTTGTTTCGGTTGCCGTAGACCGTGGTGATAGCCGCCGGAGCGATCGGTAGCGGCAGATAGCTTAGAAAAACCTGATACGCCATCAGTGAACTCCTTCGGCGCTCATCTGCATGCTTTGCTCAAGCTTGCGCAACATCATGTCGATGAGACTGTCTGCGTCGGCCTTATTGGAGATCGAATTGTTATTCGTGACGTTGACTCCGTAGGTGTTATTCGAAATTCGGTTCACGGCCACACGTTCGCCGTACTCCTGCATGAGCTTCACCTCTTCGTCGTAGTTGCCCGTGTTGGCCGCCGTCTTTTCAGAGGCCGCAGTAATTCGGTCAATCTTGGCCTTGGTGTCAGCATCGATCGCAGAGATGTTGGCCGCGAAGTCGTACGCCGGTACGTCCTTCAAAGAAGGCGTCACAAACGATTTGAAGGAATCTTTTGCTGAAGCGATCGTTTCGTCGAGCCATTCGCGTCCTGCCTTGGCGTTACCCGAAAGGCTCCAGTTGATGCCCTCGGTGGACATCGGTTCGTACACTGGGGAGTCGTCGAACTTGCGATACGTCCCCATCAACGTGTCACGCTTGGCGGCAAACTCATCGGCGTACTGCGCCATCGTCTTGTCGCTGTTCTTGTCCCACTTGATGTCTTCGACACCGAAGAACTCAAACGCCTTGGCGAGCCCCCCGGAGACACTCGACAAGAAGTCGTAGAACTTGGCTTTCAGGCTCGTCCAGAGGTTTTCTCCGAGCGTTCCGACAAGGTCCCAGATCTTCTTGCCAAAATTGACGATGCCGCCCAGAGCATTGTCCAAAAGGATCACGAAGTTATTGATGTATCCACCAACCACACCGAAGACGGAGCCCACAACGTCGCCAAAAGTTACACTGCTCCCGGTCAAGCTGTTGAATGCCTCAACGCCCGCATAAATCAAGCCGCAAAGAGCACCCATGCCGAGAACGACCAACCCCACGGGATTAGCTGTCATAGCTGCGTTGAGCGCCCACTGAGCCGCGCTCAGTGCCCCGGTTGCGATCGCTGTAGCCAAAGCCGCACCGCGCACCGCAAGATACCCGGCAGCCATGCCGCCGAGAACCGGCACCATAAAGCCAAGGTTCTGCTGTGCCCACTGCGCTCCTTGGCGAATGCTGTCGAAAGTCCAAAGTGCTGCCTCTCCGAGACGCTCAACGCCCGCAATAGCCACAGACGTAAACTGCATAAGCGTCTTGTTGTTGGCCAAGGCAGAGACCTGATCCAGAACGGGCTTGAAAGCCATCGTCGCCGACGTCTTGAATCGAACCCAGGCTTGAGCCCATGTCAGAGGCATAGAGTCGAGCTTTTTATTGACGTCATCGGCGGAAGACATGACAGCGTTCTTCACGATGTCAGCCGTCAGAACGCCTTCAGAAGCCAAATCTCGGATTTTTCCAATCGGTACGTCCAGATACTTCGCAATCGACTGGATGATCGTGGGAGCGCCTTCAAAGACAGACTGCAGTTCGTCACCGCGCAGAACGCCCGCGCCCAAGCCCTGCGTGAGCTGGATGATGGAGTTCTGCATTTCTTCAGGCGTAGCACCCGCGATTGCGTATTGCTTGGCGAGAATTTCAGAAAAAGCCGCAATTTCCTTGGTGGAGCTAAAAGCGCTGCCTGCGTTCATACCAACGCGGGTAATGACCTGCCCCATCGTTGTCATGTCGGTGCGAGAACGCTGCGCCGCCTCGTACACACCTTGTTCGAGTTCCGGCACCGTCTGATTGCCGTCATTGATAAGCGCCAGACGAGATCGAACGTTTTGAAGCGAGTCTGCCATCCGAACAATCGTGCCGGCGCTGAATGCTGTCGCCATTGCGGCACCGACGCTCAGAAGCGTGCTCTTGAGTCCGGATGCCGCGCTGTTGATCAGTCCGACATCGGAGGCCGCAGAAACCGCAGAGGCCCCCGTTCGGTTAAGCGCAAAGGTTGCCGCTTCAGCACTGTCAACCAACGGCTCAAGCGTTCCAGTCGTCCCCACCATCGGTTTGGAGCTCAGAGAGGGCAATCCCTTGAAAGAGGCCGACGGCGTCAAGAGAGGCTTCGAGAGAGTCGAATGCAGGCGGTTCAGCCTGTCTTGCGCACGGTCAAGCCCCATGGAGAAGCGCTGCAAAGTGGACGTAAATCCGTCTTGCAGAACGATCTCAGCAGACAACAGGTTATCGGCCATTTTTTCTCCTCAGCTTGTCCTGACGGGCTTTTTCTTTCTTGGAGTCATCAAAGAGAATGGCGGCAATCAGCGCCTTTTCCCTGGGCGGAAGCGCCGCAAACTTTGACGGCGGCCAGTGAAAGCGCAGCAGGCAAGCGCGTGCCACCTGCACTTCCAAGCTTCCGCCCTCGATCAGTTTTTTGCTTCTTCAAGCGCCTCTTCCAGGGTTTCGTCACCCATCAGCTTCTGCACTTCGCTGCGCAGTTGAATCGCCTCAGCGGGCTTCAAAAGCTTGCCAAGAAGCGCCTCGGGAGACTTCACGCCAAAGTGATCCTGCAGCTGAGCGTTGAGCAGGTTCGGCACCACAACAGAAGCCGCCATCAGCTTGGTCTGATAGGCCACAGAATCGAGAACCTGCGCCCCGGTCTTGGCATCACGTACGGTGCTCTGGCGCTCAATCTGAGTCACGTCGGCAAAAGACAGCGCTCGAAGCGTCCAAGGCATTGGATTGCCGTCGGCGTCCTTGAAGCGCTTGGAGATTACGACTTGCTTGGTCTCGGACTCGAGAGGAAGATCGCAGAGATAAGCGGTAAGGTCAGACATCGAAAATTTCCTTCTGAGAAAAATTCAGGGCCGAAGCCCTGAAAAACGGTTTAGGCTCGCATGCCGTCCAAAATGTTGAAGCTTTCGGGCATTTCGAAGTCCTCACAGGTGAAGTCCATCGTTTCGTCAAGCGTCTGGTCGCTGTCGGCATCGAGCTTTGTGAGCGTGAGCGAATCGATGTTGCAGTCCTTAAGGACAATGGTCTGGCGCCCGGCGCTCGAAGTCGTGTCCTCGTTCGTGACCTGCATCTCGAAGTAGAAGTCGCCGCCTGTCTTCTTGTAGTCCAGAAGCAATTGACGCAAAACCGACGTGTTGTAGTGGAAGGTCGCAGTTCCGGAAATCGTCATGCCCACCGATTTGTGACCCTTGTTGACACGTCCCAAAATCGGCACATCCACCTTTTGCTTTTCGGCCGTCACATCAATGTTCTTGACCTGCATGAAGTTGTAACGGTTGCCGTTGATCGTGAAGTAGCACTCGCCGGCCGCGCCGCTCAGTGCATCACGTACATTCATCGTGATTGCCATTTCTCAAACTCCTCTCAATTGACGCGAACCGTCATGTAAAGCTTCTCCATTGCGGACGTCGGCTGTACGGCGTCGTTCACCACGACAGAACCCTTCTCCTCGCCCGCCATCACAACGATGTCCTCGTTGTCGTAGTTCTCGATGGCTCGAATGTCCTGCATCTTCTTGTGATGCGTATCGATCTGCGACCAGAAGGAGATGCGTCCGGACTGATCGTTGTTGACCTTGCCCAGAAACTGCGTGTTGAAGATGACGGCAATGTCGTTGCCGATCTGATCGATCACGCGAATCGTCTGGTTCTTCGAGAAGTCCTCGCTCTTTTCCTCAGTAAAGGTCGTGAGCGTGTTGATGTCCGTAAGCACGCGAACTTCGTCACCCACACGATGGAAGACGAGCATGCCGCTGTCGATAGCGGTCTCGAGCTTGCTCTGATCGTCATCGATGACGAGCTCCGTCTCGCCCGTGTACGTCGCGTTCGTAAGGCTCGACTGCACGCGGCAACCTGCCTGCGCGCCCGTCACCCAGTAAACGGCACCCGCTTCGGTATCGTCGCCGCCCGCCTTGGATTCGCCAACGCGCGCAGAACCCGCCTTGGCAGACGCAGCAGCAGATGCGGTTTTGGCGGCCGTATTCACCGAAATCACACCTTCGTAGTCCGCTTCGGCATAGTCGTAAACGACCGTCTGGAACTTGACACCTCGCTCGTCACGCATGCGCTTGGTCCACTGAACAACGAGCTTCTTGACCGATTCGTCAACCGTCGCCGCACCGAAGGTGTTGAAGCTGTAGCCTTCAAGCTTGGCGATGGCCGACTGCCAGTCACCCGCCGTCACAGTGCCGTCGGCGCCGCCCGTGAGCGGCGTCTTGGCCGTCTGCTCCAATTCGGCTTCCGGCAAGAAGTGAAGCCAGCTGTTGTCCACCAGTTCGGAGGCGTCCGCAACCGTCTGAATATCAAGCTGCGTGGTGCCCAGATATGTCATCACGTCGAACATCTCTTCGCTGTCGGCGTTGGCCTCGATGACAACCGAAAAATCGTTGCCTCGCACACCGGCATAGAGCGCTTCGGCAAAGGTGTTCTTGGCCTTCGTCGCCGTGGAGTTCAAGCGGTACAGGTAGACCGTCTGTGCACCCATGAAGAGATCGCGCAAGCCCTTTAAGGCATCATCGGCGTAGTCGTAACCGAGAATTCGACGGCTCGAGTAGAGAAAATCGCTCTGCTCGAGCTTGATCACCTCTCCGACGGGGCCCCAGGAGAGCGGAACCGCCATTGCCGCAATGCCTCGATCAGAAAGCGTCGCACTGGCGCGAGCTGCCGACACGAAGTTGATGTAAGCGCCGGGGAGCTTTTTGTTTTGCACGGTAAAAGTGCCACCACCCAACATTTAGTTCACCTCTTTGCTGTAAAAATCCTTGAGCTTCTTGCGGATGTCATCGACCGTGTACCGCTCGTCATCCTTGAGGATCACGGCGAGCACATCGCGATACCGACGAAATCTGCAGCTTCTCAGCACTGCGCTTTTCGTAACGCTTCGCGCCACGAGCTTGCGTTTTGCCTTGTCCGTCATTCTCACCTCACTCGTATAGTGTTCAGTTCCAGCGTCTCCATGAGCACCACGTCCGAATCCGGATAGCGAACGGAGACTGGAATCAGCATGGAAAAAATCATTGCTTCGTCCGTGTAGCGCACCTCGCGCTTTTGCACCGGCACCTTGTCGCCGGTGAGAAGATCGATGGTGCGGAAAACCTCAAAGAGCTTTTCGACAATTGCGGGAGACTCCGTACGCAGCGAAGCAATGTCCTTCGGGTTGTAGATCACGTCGAACATCACTTCCTGCCGCTCCAGTTGCCCGTTCAAGCTCACGCGAGCACGAGCCTTAAATCGCGTCACGAAGACAAAGAAGCACGGCAGCTTCAGTCCTTGCGGCACCGCATCCGTGTAGACAGCGCAATCCTCAAAAGTCGACGTGAGCGTCTTGACCACGCCGTCGATCAGGTCACTAACCCCTAACTGCATGTCTCAAAGCCTCCTCAAAAGCCCTCTGTGCAAATCTCTGCGACTCTGGCTTGAACGCATCCATTGCGTCGCGCAGGAAATACTTCGGCGGCGCGTACCCGATCTGCTTGCCGTTGCGCATGATTCGGTGCCCGTACTCGACATAAATCGAGTAGAAAAGCGAGGTTCCGATCGTGGCCGAGTAGCCGCTTTTGGTTTTGACAGCCGGCTGAAGTGTCCAGGAGCGGCGCAGCTGACCCGTGTCAACGGGTGTGGCTTTGACGATTCGGCCAAAAGCTTCGGCTGCCACGGTGTCGGCTGTTTTCTTCATCACGGCTTCGAAGTTTTCCTTCCGCAAGCGCTTGGCCAAGTCACCGACCTTCCCTCGCTTGATGACAATGCCGCCGAGCTTCCTACTGGGCATAAGTCCCCCTCGGAATCGTGAGGATGACTTCCTGATGGCTTCGGTAAACCGCGGGCGCACCGGATGCTTCGTAGGCAGTCGTTCGCCCTTCCTGAGTGACCGTAATCCGAGAGCCGGGCTTGATCGTGATGTCAGGCGAGCAGAAAAGTTTGACCACCTGGACGACTGCGGCCGTCGATTCCGATTCGTCTGTCGTTCGAACAGTCGAAAAGGAGAGGCGACACTTGACGTCTTCGGCTACGGGAACAAACTTTGCCGGCAGCTCTCCGCCGGTGGCTTCGTTCTTCTCGGCCTTCAATTCCGAGATGACTGCCACGCCCTTGTAGAGCCGCTCGACAGCGCGTCTGACGTGGTCGGTCACCATGTCAGCCTCCGATAACGCACAAGCGAACCGGTAGACACGCGCATGCCGTCCACGAGTGCATTGAACTTGGCTGTCGGATCATTTGCGGCATTGAAGGTCACCGTGGTGTCGCCTTCCTTCACCGACGAGATCACGCTCTCGACGCTTTCGATTCGACCCAGGCTGTAGAGAAGCTTCAAAACTTCCCCGGCAACCTCTTCGGCCTGCTCGGTTTTCAACCCGTCAGGAACGGCAGAGGCATTCAAAAAGTTCGTGATGCGGGCATCTGACAACGATCGGCAGTAGCAAATTGTCTGATCGTCTGCCACAACCCCAAACTGCTTTAACCGACCTTTGACCGCATCCATGAATTCTTGATCGTTCACGCTTGACCCCTTATCGAAAAGCCCCGCCGAAGCGGGGCCTTTGTTAGCTCATCAGGCTGCAGGCGCCGCTCGGACAGCTGCCGCGCCCACCGTAAAGGTGGCACCCGACACCGCCGTCACCTGCCAGACAGCCTTCGTCGCGTCCTCGATCAAGTCACCGACGATGATCGGCAGCGTGTCGGCGCCAGGAGACACAGCGGAAGCCTGGCAGTCCGCCTTGGATGCGCTGAAGGTCTCGGTCGAGATGCGGTACGACGCACCCTGCTTGGCCCCTTGTCCCTCCAAGGCGATCACAGCATCCGTCGCCGCCTTAACGCCCTGCTCGATGTGATCCAGATCGGTTTCGGCGATGATGTCGCCCGTGTTCCAATCTTTCGCGGTATATGCCGTAGTTGCCATGTTTAATCCTCCTTAAGCAGCCTTCGCCTGACCAACCTTGGCCTTGCCGACGGAATTCAAATCAAGCTCGCTTTCGGGGGCCTTAATGCCCGTGATCGACCCGTGCAGGAACGCCGGACCGTGAGCCAAGCCAACGGTTGCGTAAAGCATCTGACGGAAAGAAGCACCTTCCTTGGCAAGGTCTTCCACAAAAACGGTGCCCTTGTTGGGGACGTTGAGGAAGACCGGCGAGATGTAGGCCATGTCCGCAACGAGGATCGTGTCGTTGGGCATGTAGAAGTCCTGCACAATGCCCAAAGTGCTCTGGTTCGTCACAATGGTGTCGATGGCATAGCCGCCGACATTGCGCGTTGCCGGAGTCGTGAAGCCGTAAAGCTTGGCGTACAGATCCGAGATCTTCTTGCGCACGACAGCCGAGCAGAAGAGCACGGGATTCGTAAACTCGGCGCCCGCATTGAACATCTTGATCATCAGATCTTCGATCATGTCGATCGTCAGATCGGCATTGCCGGCGGCAATCGTGTTTCCGGTCGAGCAAAGTTCGATCATGCCGCGGGTCTTGGACGCAACACTGTCTCCTGTGCTCTTTTGGTACTTGCCGCACAGGAAGGTGTATTCCAAGTCCTTAGCAAGCTTCTGCAGCTTGGCCGCACGCTGGAAAGCGAGCTCGTCGGGCTGTTCGATACCGAGACCTGCCGTCAAGCTTTCGCCGTCAGCGGCAAGGCGTCCGGAATTGCCCATGCGGTTGTAGGACACGCCGAAGGTGTACTGGAAGATCTGCGTGGTGTTAACTTCCTGCTCACGAGCAATCGACGTGATGGCAGGAGCCGTCATCGATGCTGTTTCCGAAATTGCCGGCTGAGCCGCGGCCTCAGTCTCATATAGAACCCCGGTCGGGAATTCCTGGTTGGTCGTGACACGCGTGTTGCCGAGACCTCCGATCATGGACAGAAACGGGGTCTTGTGGCGTGCCGCCTGAAAAAGTGCACCCTGATAGTTGGGGGTGGTACCGGTCGTGGAAATTCCAGCCATTTTTTATCTCACTGTAAGTTGATGCCTTCTTTTGCAGCCGCCTCCACAAGAGAGAGCTGCTGCGCGAAGTTGTTCTGGCTCTGAGCCTTTTCGTAGGCCTCTTTGAACTGCTTGGCTCGAGCTTCTTTGCCGGTCGTGCCGACCGTCTGAGCCTGAGAACCGTTAGGCTTGGCGGGCTCCATGCCGGCAGGCGCCTGGGTGGCAGATTTGGCAAAAAGCCAATCGTTGCCTTCCTTGAGCGTCTTGATCTGATCGTCAAGTCCCAAAACCTTGTCGCCGTCGAGCTTGAGGTCGTCCACGTTCATCAGAGCGCGCGCGGCCTTGGTCGAACGAACACCGGCCGCCGACAGAGCCGAGTCCACAGCGAAGTCAAGCTTCATCTGCTTCATCTTCCCTTCGTAGTCGGCCTTGAGCTTTTCGACCTGCTCGGCAAACTCCTTGGACTGCCCCTTCTTGAGTCCGCTGATTTCGCCGGTGAGCTGCGAGACCATGTCTTCGGCAGCCTTCTTGGCGTTGTTCACTTCGTCAAATCGGGACTTCGGGATGTCTTGTCCGAACTTTTCAAAAACGGCCTTCGCCTGTTCGTCAGAAAGCCCCAGTGCAGTCAGTTCTTCGAGTTTCACAACTTCTCCTTCCAACTCATTTAGAACCCGGTTCAGTCCGGTGTTGTCGGGGCGCTGATGCGCTCAGCGCCATAAGCTGACAGAAGTTTGAACCCAGTCGTATAGTGTTCAGAGCGCCTACTCCGAATGCCCCATCAACTCTCGAATGAATTTGCGAATTTCTCGCCATGCATTCAGGAATGTCGGCACAGAAAACGCCACAGCCCAGGCAAACAAGAACCACAGCAAAATTGCTTCCATGATTCCTCCCAAGCCTTAATTCAGCACTTGAACAATCTCAATCATGTAGTAGATCAGCGTCACCAGCCCTGCAAAAAAGACAGCGCTACCAATAACGCCGCGAATAACGCCCGACCAGAACGCCTGCTGTTTGCTCAATTTCATAACGTTTTTCTTGATGCCCATGTAAAATTCCCTCGTTGCTAAGTTGACCTCATGGCGACAAAAACGACACAGCCGTTCGGATGCCGGTCCGAGCGGCTTTTTCGTCATTGGAAGGGAGTATGAGCACGGTCGTATAGTGTTCAGCGTTCCGCGAATCTCTTAGCCCATTCGCTGTACGTCAGGGACGCAGGAACCTCTACAGACTTTCCATCTGCGCTTCGTGCAGCCCGCATGGCACTGCGCTTGCCGAAGGAGATAAAAGGAATCGTCGTGGTGCGGCATCGAGGGTGAAACGGCGGCGCCGTAACGCCGATCTGGCGATCCGAGAGCTTGAAAGTCTTTCCGTCCATCTCCCGGCAAATCTCGGAGGTGCGGCTGTCAAGCGTTGCCACAATCTCGTATTGGTCAACGTCCATTTCCTTGAAGGCACGGAAGTGTGCGTCTTCCTGAAAAAAGGCCGTCTCCGTCAGGATGAGTCGCTCGCAGTTGGACATGCGCGTTTTGATGGCGGCCGACACCTGCTCCGTGACGTCGTCAAGCTGCTGAGCCATTTCCTTGGCTCCAATGCCTCGCGCTACGCCTTGCGAGATGATTTGGGCGACCTTGTTCACAAGCGTCGCCCGCTCCTGCCAGATTCGCCCCGAGAAATTAACGCCGTCGGCCGCCCAAGCTTTTTCGAGAATGCTCTCGATCGTCTTGGTATCCAGGGCTGCTACCGAAACCCCATATCCGACACCGACCTGAAGCTCATACGCGGCACGAAAATATTCGTCCTGAAGCGCATCCGCCAGATAGCTTGTGATCTCCGCGTTGATCGACTGGTACGCCGCTTCGACTGCGGCCTGAACCTGAATGAGCAAGGACTGGAGACGCGCAACGTGCACCCGGGCGGACATTTCCTTGAGCTGCTTTTGCCAAGTCTCCGCCTCAACGAAATCGGAGGCCTTGCGGATGTACTCCTCGACGGACATCTTGAATCGCCTGAGCTCGGCCGCCGTCAGTCTTTTCTTGGCCTCCGCATACGAAACGCCCTGCTCGCCGGCATAGCGCCCATACCACATTTCAATGTCGGAAATGATCTCTTTTTCCGCATTCGAAAGGTTGCGAACAACCTCCCGCACCTTCTCGACGCTCTTGTCGTGTCGGGATGCTTCGAGCGACTCAAAACGCTCCTGCCAGTAGGGATCATTCGGCTTCATTTACTCGGCTCCGGGCAGAGTTTTGTGCAGGAAATCCATCCTTGTAGATCTCCAGTTCGTCATCCTCCTTCTTGAGTCGCTGTTCTTCTTCGTCGACATCCGCGACGAACGGCAGCTGACCGAGCAGCGTGCGATTGGACACTCGGACGCCGAGTCCCTGAAGCAACTGGATGACTTCCGCAGCGTTGATGATCTGGTCTCGGTTGAACGTGATGCGAACGGGCTCGTATGCCACACCTCTGCGCTCGCAGACGAAGCGAATGATTTTCTCGAGCGCCTGCGTGAAGCAATTTTGCATCAAGGAAGCGTCGAGATCGATGTCCATGTACATCGACTTGATGTTCATCTGGTTGGCGTTCGAACCGATGCGGTCGTCCTTGGCGTCGTAGCCTCGGCCGTTCTCGATGATGGCCTTTTTCAGGCACTGCAAAACGACTTGGAAGTTCTCTGTGTTCACCTCGATGCGCAAGGTATCGACGCCGCTGTCGGCTTCTCCGTTGACGGAACGGACCTTGATGGCGCCGTAGGTCGCAAGGTTTTGGCGGAACTCACTCAAATCCTGCCCATCGTAGTTCTTAATGACCAGGATGGTGCAATGGATGTCTTCCTCGGTCCGGTCAGCAAAGGACGAAAGAATCTGGTTGTACGCGTCCTGCAATCCTTTGACTCGAGAAATCAGCGGTTGCTCGTAGTAGTTGAACTTGAGCGGGATCAGCGGAATCTTCCCGTCTTTGAAGCGGAAATTCTCGTCGCCCTGGCGCGCGTAGTATCCGCCCGGATTGTCCACGTCGGCGGTCAGCGTGGCGCCGTCAAGATCGAACCGCGAAATGCCGTTGTGTGTGAAGATCTCGCACTTGTGCCAGACCTTCGGTACGCCGCCTTCGTACCCTTCAACAAGGTAGACACGCGCAGCACAGTCCAAGTCCGTGTGTTCCGCATCGTTCCAGAACGGCAGCACCTCGTAGGGCTTGAAGAACTGGAACTTCGGCTTGTTTTCCTGATCGAAGTACAGATAGACCCACGCAATGCCGCCCCAGACGGAGTAGGTTCCGGCCATCAGCAAGCGGCTTTGGAAGTCGCTGTCAAACACCTCGTCGAGAATCGCTTGCAAGTCTTTGTTCTTCGACTCGAACGTAATGGGCTTGCCAAGCAGGTAGCTGGCCTTCTGATCGACGAGTTTCGCAAACTGGTTGTCCACGAGCTTGTTGTTTGGCAGAGCTTTGAGTTCTACCGGCTCACCGAGCTCGCCCATCACCGTGCGCTTTTTTTCGCGCACATCTTGCACACCAAGGTAGTAGGCTTCGCCGTCGAGCTGTCTGGCTCGCACCGGTCCCGGCAACCATCGAGCAAGCTCAAGCTGCAGAAACTCAATGTCCGTCATGTAGTTTTCAGCGCCGTGCTGCGTGAGCGTCATGGCGAACTGAGGGGAGAAAAGGTCGAAGATCATTGAAGGAACCACTCAAAATAGCAATGGACGGTGTACCCGGACGCAAAAAGTGTGCCGAGCACCAAGGCCACCCATCTGAAAATGCGCGTAACCCAGGGAAGCTCGTTATCTTTCTTCATGACAAGCCACTTGATCACAGGACTTAAAACTGCTGATAAAATCCTCATGTCCATAAGTCATCTTCGAAGCAGACTTTGGTCTTTACATGAGCCGTTCGGATGGCAGTCCGGACGGCTTTCTCATATCGAAAGAAAGTATGAGCGCAGTCGTAAAGTGCCTTTCATGCTTTTTTCCGAATTCGGAACCCCCTACTCGAAACTCATGCCGGAGCCGTTGAGAAGCTTCATTGCGGCATATCGAGCCGCGTCCGGACCGTGCGAAAACTCGTGATCCGGCTGATCCTTGAATTTGCCGCTGGGCGTCTTTGCCCAGGCGTATGACGTGATGTCCCGCCAGAAGCTGCCGCAACGCGGATGCACAACCCATCTGAAGTTCTGCAGTTTCTGGATGCCAAAAAGCACGCTGTCGCGTCCCTTGGAGGCGCCTTCTGCCTTCAAACCCTGATCGCGCAGCTCCTGGATCGACTTGGGCTCGGCCGAGTCACAGATGAGTCTCAGGCCGCCCCAGTTGCGCCGAATGATCTGATCGGCGAGCATCTGGTTGGTGACATTGGTCTTGTAGATCTCATCGACCACGTAAAGGGTCTGCTCGCGCTCGTCGATGAGCAGCACGACATAAGCCGTCGGGTCGGTATAGCCGAAGTCCACGCCCGCGATGAGGCGCAGGCGATCCCTCTCGGCAATCTTTCCCCACATGCCGGCTTTGCGCTTGAGTTCTTCGTCTCGTGCGGCAACGAGCTTCTTCCAGTCGAAGCCCTGCTGCTCGACGCGCTGGTAAATCACACCTTCGCTGATGCCCCATTCCCCGAGACCTTCGACGCGGTAGCGCCGAGGGTTGTTCTTCTTCATCTCCTCGAAAAGGCGCCTGTCGGTGTCGTCGAGCCACTCATTGCAGCGGTAGGTCGTCGTGAGCGTGAAGACGTTGTCGCTCGGTGTGTCAAAAAAGCGCTTCTTACCCCACCACGCTTCCGACCACGGGTTGAGCGTAAGCGTGACCTGCTTGAAGTGCCCCTCGGGCACCTCACCGCGGATACTCATGTCGAGCTTGTTGAAGGCGTCTTCGTCCGTGACCTCATAGGCCTCCTCGATCCAGACGAAGCAAAGCACGCCGTGCGGCACACTGATCGATGTGATCTTGAGCGCGTTGTCCATGCCGCGGAAAAGGATTTTCTGGCCCGTCGGCAGGTAGGTGACTTCGAGCGGCGAGACTGAGAACTTCCATAGGTGCGCAACGCCCAGGCGCTCGGTCGCCCACTTCAAATCCGAGTAGCAGCTGTCGCGTAGAGTTGCGAAGGTTCGGCGCACGATGAGCGCGTTCGACTTCGGGTACTTCATGAGACGAAAGATCATGCGAAGCGCAGCGGTCTTGGACTTTTTGGATGCGCGGCCTCCCTTGATGCACTCGTAGCGCCTCTGGTCTTTCCAGAATTCGGAGTACCCTCCGCCGACAACCTGACTAAGCCGGACAATCTTCGCCATCGGGCGCCTCCGTCTTCTCGTCTTCCGGCAGGTCTTCGACAAAAACGATTGCCGCGCTGTCGTCCGCCGGCTTCTCTTCAACGCCTCCGGTCATGTCAAGGAAGAGCTTCATGGCCTTCAGTGCATTCGCGTGCGAAGCCTTCACCTTGACGATCCGTGCTTTCGACGTGAAGTCGCCGACCTGTTCGACGACGACCTGCTCTTCTTCGCTCTCCTGGCGAATGATGATGCTCAAGCGCTCAAGAATTTCCCGCCGGGTCGCGACGCTCTTGGAGGCGGCCTCTTTGTAAAGCTCGTTCAGGTATTCCTTGACGCGAGGGTTCGCTTTCAACGCCTCTGCTGCGGCTCTGGCCGTTCGTTCTTTGCCAATTCGATAGCCGGCGGCGCGGTACGAATCAAGCAGTTTGCCTGTTGAGGCATAGGCCTCTGCAAACTTTCTCTGCTTCATTGTCAGCGCCATTGCATAGTCAATCCATAGTTGTTTCGTGGCCCTCAAGTCTGCACCGAGTAGCAAAGTGCGCCTTTTTTGCTGTTTTCTGACGTTTCTTTACGTTTTGCGGTGCGAAAATATGACGAAAGAGGACTCATACCATGCGCAAAGCACTCGCTTTTGTACTTTTTTCCGTCTTTTGTGCATCCGTTTCTGCACCCGTCTCTGCCGAGAATCTCTCCGACAAGCAGATGGTTCGCATCTGTCAAACGCAGATCAAGGATGCCGCTCTTTGGGCGACGGGCGGCGCAAAGAACTACATGTCCTTCTCCAACTGGAAGGTCAACCACGGCAAAGACGGGAAAGCCAATGTGGTGACGGACTTCGACCTGGGCGCTGAGTTGCGCGTTGAATTTACGTGCTACTTCGAAGGCAACAAGATGGTCAACGCCTCGGCAAGAAACAAATCCGGGGAACGCAGTCTTGAACAAGCTCAGCAGAAGTGGGGTGAAACGCTGGCAACAGCCCGAATCTCTCACCCCGGCTTGACTGAAGAAGAACTCACCTTCATGCGCATTGGTGAGGTTCAGGCTGAGTATTCGTATGTGGACAGAAACGGCGACACCGTTCATGTACGAGAATGGACAGGCGGCGGAAACAAACGTGTCGGTCCCATCCGTCATGAGCCGACACCTATCGCCAGTCGATACAGTCCTCCGAACCCATCCAAACCGGAAGAGAAAAAGCTTCACGGTCTTCTGGGGAACATTCAAAGCGCTTTTGAGTGGGCGTTTGGCGAGTAGGCTCTCAAGTATCGCCTCGGTAGTAGCGTCCGGGTGCGGACGGAACATCCGGACCGCTTCGTGAGTAGTAGAACTTGCCCGTTTTGGTCGGTTTGACCTTGAGAAAGCCCCTGTCCACCAGTCTGTCGAGACATGTTCTGAGGTCGTAATAGGCGGAGTAGGGTTCGCGCACGCGCAGGTCGGCGACGGTCCCTCCTCCTTCTTCGCAGATGGCCTTGAGAACTGCGTAGAGTCTCGCGGTCATCTTGAAGGAGCCTTTTTCCATCGTCCTCCGCGATGAGTGAGCGGTTCTACTTGAAGTATTGCGGGAACTCGCGCTTTATGGCGTTGACGGTTCTCGTGATCATGCAGACTCGGCGCTTGGCCTGATCTGCCGGCATGGCTCTGCAGGCTCGCGCGGCTTCGACGAGTCGCTCGGCAGCCGCAGGCGGCAAAAGCCCGGACACGCCCAAGGGTTCGACCAGGCCGTTGACCATGCGGAAATATTCGACGAGCTCGCGTTCCGAATCCTTTGCGTTTTCAGTATTCCCAGACATCCCAACCTCCGCCTGATTTTTTGGTTTTAGGAAAAACTATCTTGACGGCGAACGGGTACATCGTCGCGCATGCTTTCGCTTTAACTTTTGCATCGTCTTGGAAGATGCGAGGACTTCCCTTGACTTCGTGCAACTCAACACGGCCGTCGGGATACTGCACCATGAAGTCAGGGAGGTACGAACATGCCGGTTGAGCAATTTCGAATTTGACCTTTTCGAACCAATATTCGACGACACGGCCGGCGTGCTTCTCTGCCTCAAGCCAAGCCGCGTAAGCCTTTTCTGTCCGATTCATCTGCCCGGACTTGAGTCGCCCCTTAGCGTAGAGCCGAGACTTAGCCGTGGCCGCTCGTTCAAACCCTTCAGCGAACATTCTTCTTTGCCTCCTTGGCCTCTCGTTGCTTGAGTTCCAACAACCCCTCGTAGTAGCCCTGCTCGAAAGCCGAGAGCTCCTCGCGGCTGGTGTAAAGCAGCGTGTACCGGCTCTTGGCTTCGCCGTGCAGTGCAGCGTCTTTGCCCTGCCGTCTGGCTATCTCGTAACGGTCTTCTTTTCTCATGCTGCAAGCTTCTCCTTTCTGATGCGCATTGACTGGCGGAAAATCTTGTGCTCGCGCACGTGGTTGACGGCTACTTCAGCTCCGAGCAGGAACGTGATCTGATCGAGCATGTTGAACGCGTCTGCAATCTCTCCGATGAGCTCGTTCCAGTTCTTGTCGCTCGGCGTGATCTGGTAGCGGGCAATGGCCGCGCAGGCCTCTCCGAGCTCTTCCTGCGCCTTCACGAGCTGCAGGTCTTTGCCGTAGTGCTTGGCGATGTCTTGCAGCGCCTTTGTGTCAATCATCGGTTTGCTCCTTTCTTTTCCTTCGTGTCGATCTGAAACTTGACCTCGGTGAGAGCCGCAAGCTCTGCGAGGCTCGCCTTTTTGAGGTCGGCTCTGAGCGCCACCTCGAAGACGGCTCGCACGATGCGGCGATCCAGCGTGATCTTGTCGGGGTGGCTCATGCGGCTTCTCCTGCCGGTTGAATGTGCGCGGGCATCTTTCGCCCGGAGAGATATGCGAACGCCTCCGAGATGTGCTTCATGCCTCGTTCGTAGTGCGATTCATAGCCTCGGTAGCCAGTAGGCTTCGCGCATTGGACGATGAAGCTCTCGAACTCCATGCTGATGCGGTAGTAGAAGGCCGCAGGCATCTCTGTCTCGATGCACTTTTGGCCATTTCTCCAGCACTCGCGCTGTTGCATCTGCAGATCGTCCAAATCCATGCCAACGGCTTTGCCGCACTCCTGCACTTTGACAATCGCCCCCTCGCATTCCTTGAAGCAGAGGTGTTTGATCATGTCCAGCTCGTGCAGGGCATGCACCATATCGATCGCCTTCTGGCGCCGCAGGAGATTCGAAATCTTCGGCCACGTGTTGGCGTCTTCGGCTGCGTAGTGGTAGCCGCACAAGCCTCGCCCGTTGGCGGGGTCTGTCATGAACACGGCGTAGCAGTAGCAGCCATCGGCAAAGCAGCGCTGGCGAACGTATCGGCCCTGCGGCTGCACATACTGTTCCGGTTGCTTGTCGGAGAACGCATTACGCTTGCTTTCGGCCATTTTCGTAATTCCCTTCGAAAATCTTCAGAAAGTTCGAGCTGTTGTGAATCCAGTCGAACGAGGCTTTGAACGTGCAGTCCTTTTTCCTGCCCATGAGGAAGTCGCTTCTCGACACCTTGGCGTAGTAGTCGCTGAAGCCCTGAAGCACGTCTTGCGGCTTGTCGCTCTCGACAATCTCGGCTATGTCCTTCCACCGCTGACGGAGGTTCCCTTTTCGTTGGGCATTGAGCTGTCTGCACACGCCGAGTGAAGAGCCAAGCTTGGCGTTGTACGTCTCGACGATCTTTTGCATTGGAATTCCAGGCGCGCGTTTCGGCGCGTCGGATTCGCCGTCGAGCGCAAGCGCAGGCGAATCGGACGAGAATCTTTCGTCAGAAAGATTCTTATTAATATCCTGTTCCTGCTCCTGTTCCTGCTCCTGGATTCGGGATGGTTGCGGATTGCTATTGCGAATGGAATCCTGAATGGCATTCATAATGTCTTCTGGAATGCCATCTCTCGTGCCCTTAGGAATCCCATCAATCAAGGGTTTCAAGCGAATTAAGGCTTGATCTCTGAGATCACACTCAGGAAGCAAATCCAACAATCCAGCCCACGATTTAGCTCCATTCACTCCATTGGGCGGGTTGTACTTCAAGAAGTTCGGGAGGAACATCAAACCAGCCTTTTCATCCGCCATCAGCATGCCCATCTGGCATAGCGTCTGAATGGCATTCGACATGGCATCCGATTGCCATCCAAGATCGAACGCCAATGACACTGACCTTGAGCGGATGAAGCCAAGTTGGTTGGTATCCGGATGCGTCAACAAGAGCAAAAAGGCTAACTTGGCGCTGTCGTCAAGCTCTCTGAATTTGCGATCGTTCCAGATGCGAACGTCTATTTTTCTGTAGCGTGCCATAGCGAACCTCGCGATCAGCACAAGCCTTCGAAAAGTTTCCAGTCAATATCCGGACGCAACTCCCGACGGGTGATTCTCCCGTTGGTGACAGTTTCAATCTTTGCAGCCAAAGCAACGCCTGGATGCCGCTCCTTACTCGAGATCAAGTTCGTGAGATACGTGCGCTTGATGCCGCACCGAGTAGCAATAGCTCGGCGTTCTGCGGGCTTAAGCGATTTGAAAAAAGCCGTTGCGTGTTCATTCATGGAAGTCAACACCTTGTAAGTGTTCAAAATTCACACTGCATGATACACTGTTTCAGTGTTATGACGCAACCCCAAACAACACTTCGGAGGTGATTATTTTGGTTAACATGCCGTATATCTTGGGAGAAAACCATGATCGATTTACCTGCAATACGCAGAGCAAACCTGCAGAAGATTCGGGATAAGCGCTTCACATCCAACGCCGAACTCGCTCGCGCCATCGAGCGCGCCCCCTCACAAGTCAATGACATGCTTACGGGCACGAAATCTTTTGGTTTCAAAATTGCCCGTTCCATCGAGGAAAAACTGAAGCTCCCCCGCGGCTATCTCGACGAACCGCATGAACTCGAGAAAGTGCCGTTGCGCTATGGCAAAAAAATCCCCATCATCTCTTTCGTCCAAGCCGGCAATTGGATTGACACAGGGGACGACTCTTTTGATGAATGGATTGACGTTTCTGAAGACATGCCTGACGGGTCTTACGGCCTGAAAATCCGAGGCAAATCAATGGAACCCGCCTTCTACCAAGGCGAAATTGTGGTTGTTAATCCAACATTGTCAGCAAACCCTGGCGACTTTGTTGTTGCTCGAGTGGCGAACTCCCCCGGCAACGAAGCAACCCTTAAGCAATACGCAGTCACTGGCATAGATCGCAATGGCGTAGAAACATTTGAACTTCGCCCGCTGAACCCTCTGTTCCCAACATTCTCTTCCAAAGAACTCGATATTGATCTTCTTGGTGTCGTCGTTGAGAAGCGAATCAAAATGAGGTGAAAGATGCCTATGATGCTGCGCACCTACGACGTTTACACAACAGACGACTTCAATAAGTGGCGAGATTCAGTCACGGACCAGACAGCGAAGCGAGCTATCAATGCCCGCATTACCAGGATGGCATCTGGAAACTTCGGAGATGTGAAGAAAATTCAAAGCATTTCTGAAGCTCGCATTGATGTCGGGCAAGGTTATCGCCTTTATTACAAGATACATGAACGCCGTATAATCGTGCTACTTATCGGAGGGAACAAAAAGACGCAGGATTCCGATATTCAAAAAGCGCTCGAGATGGCAGCGCAGGATTTTTCTTTCTTAACGGATGAACAACATGGCGACGCTGAAGCTTAAAAAATTTAACCCCACCGTCGGCATGACCGACGAAGAAGTGGTTGATTACCTGATTGATTGCATGGCCGAAGATTGGCAGGCGGGCGATTTTCTTACGCTTCCTGCTTACGCACGAGGCATTGAATTTATTTGCGAGCGCGAAAAGAGCGGCATGGCAGGGCTTGCTTTTGTCAGCAAAGTTAATTCCCGCCTACAGGATCTGCGCAAAGCCGCCTCTTCGGTTGCCGAGGAAACGATTCAAACAATGAGATTTGCGTAGGCATTCCTCTGCTTACCGAGCACACCGCCCTTCGGGGCGGTTTTTTTGCGCCCTAATTCTTGACTCAAATCAAACAACAACCATTTTTCCCACCTTGTTGGTGTTTTCTTGGTGTTGATTTTTGGTGTCGTTTATGGTGAAATACTCAACACCAAACAACACCGTCTGATTCCAGAGAAAACACCATGATCGAATACCAACCCAACAAAATCACGCTCACAGGCGAAGACGCCGTCAAGTTTGCGGAATACCAACTGCAAGAAGCCGTCGAGGAAATTCAAGCTTCGATCAAGCCGGAGATTGTCGCCCGCATGGTGCGTATCGCCAAGGGAGAAAAAATCGCCGACCTCTCTGAAGAGATCGATCGCACAAGAAGGGGCGTCAACCTTTTGGTCAGAGCCTTGAACGCCCTCGATGTCGTCTGCCGTAGGAAGGACAAGTAATGCCCCCCTCGATCGACACCTTCGGCCTCGCACAGGCCTCAAGAGACATCAGCGATGCCGCTGCGAAAAAAGCTCAGTTCCGCAACGACGTCGACGATCTGATCTACAAGAGCCTCGAAAGCGCAAAGGGACGCACACGGATCATCCTCGCGGACTACTTCGCGGACTTTTTGGAGGATGCGTTCGGTGCCACCGATGACGCCGACACGTTGCGCAGCGAAGAGCGCGTTGCCTATCAGGACGCGCTGACGGACGAAGAAGAAGAGGAACGTGTCCGCCGCCACCCTTGGTAATGGAGAAAGACAAATGACAACGAGTTTCAAGCCCGTCGAAAGCACCTACGGCTACGCCATTGTCCGCGGCGTCTACTTCAACCTGCGCTGCCACAACGGAAAGACGGTTGACGTGAGCGTCACGAACTTCGACGGCTTCAAGGTTTGGCTGATGGATGTTCCCTTCGAGGACTTCTGCACCGGAATCCGGAACCTCAAGGCCAACACGGAAGGTTCGATCAACACGGTCCGTGGCCAGTTCGTCGCCGAGTGGTCGCTCATAGGTTGCAGCCTTGTTCTTGCCTACAAAGGTGGCCAGATTGACGTTTCCGCTGGCCACGCTGGCGCCCTGGACTTGGTCGGGTACGCCGAAGGCTTCATCAGCGAAGTGAAGGAGCAGCTCCATGAAGAAGCCTGAAGAAAGTTTCGCGCTGCTGTTCGCAGTGTTCGGCGGCTTCCTTTTTCTGATCCTGTTCGGCATCGGAGGAATGACCGGCTACTGAAACAGCACAGAAGGCGCGCCCTTCTGTCTGCCGCTCCGTATCGAGTTATCTCCTGCTCGATCCGTAAGACCTTGAACCTCGGGGCGGCAGACAAAAGGACGCAACTCACTAAAAGAGACGACGAGGTGGTGGAAGTCCACCGGACGCTATGAAGCAGTGTGGCAACTGTGGAGCCGAGCGCGGCACGGGTCCGTAGTCAACCGAGACACCGTTAGCGGGGGTGCAGCCGCCCCGTCAGGCCAAGGCCTTTTCGAAAGAGAAGGCCCACGTGAGGCCGTTCCAATTCTGTAGAAATCTACGGGATTAGAGCGGGTTGACGTGGTTATTTTTGCGCTTCGTCTATGATGGAAACCATATCCTGTACGGGTACCTCGAAAACATTTGTGAATGTGTGGAGAGGCACGGTACCGACTTCTTGCCTGGATGACTGATGTACTCCCGCAATGCAATTGACCACATGATCCACATCGAGCTTCTTCCGATTGCGATACAACCTGAACGCTTTCCAGAGAGAAACTAACGTACAAATCACGAGACCGATAACAACTATCGCGTGCCACACGGAGGCAGGAATTTTTAAGGCATCGGTAAACTCTTTCGTGGTTACCAGCGTCAACAACAGAGAAATCCTTAATCGCCAACTCAAAGTCTCTGACGTGACGGTAAATAGTATCGGAGCTGACGTAAATGAACCATGGAATATTTCTGGTCACGGGCAATTCCCGTCTTTCAGCCCCTGAGTCAATGTAGTCAGCCATTTAGCTCTCCGGCTTCAGAACGGTCGATGGGACTTCTGATGTTGCCTCGAAAACGCCAATAGCATGTTGACTGACATGACCGCACCTGGTGCAAATCACCGAGACGCTGGGAATTGACGGGCCTCCAATTTGGAATTCATTCAACGACCTCTGAATCGGAATCGTTGTATATCCCTCGGCAATAGCAAACTGATTATTGCCACACATCGGGCATCGCGTATTTCCAAGGATTCGCTTCAACTTCTCAGAGGCTTCGTAAAACTCTTTTGTCGGCATGCTCGCTCCTATCGAGTGTGTTGACTGGCGGAGCCGTACTCCTAATACGGCTCTGCCACCTATTTTCCCACAGCCTCGCACCTGCGGGGCTTTTTCTTTTGGAGCCATACATGAAAGAGGCTTACTTCGATCCGGCCCTGCAGAAACACAAAGAGCGCCAGGCACTGATCCACAAATGGCAGGCGCGCTGGGCGTTCTTGAAAAAACACGGCCAATTGATCGCGCTCAGCATCATCGGCTTCGGTTCGTCCATCGCTTTGGTGGTCTGGAAGATCTTTTGACAAATGCCTCCCCGATCGGAGGCTCTTTTTTTAGGAGTACCTATGACCTACGCAGTTATCGATCCCGCATCCGTCGGCCGCGCCGCACGCGACATGACTCGTCTCTCAAAGGAAATCGTCGAACTCACCATTGAGGCCGCCAACGGACTGGCTGCCCCCGAGGACGGTGTCCGCATCGAGCATGCCGCCTTGCAGTTCAAGGACCTTGCCGACCGTTCGGCAGTCTATGTGAAGGCTGTCCTGAAGCAGGCCGAGGAGAAAGCCAAGGACACCGCCGAAAAGAAAGTAGCGGAAGACGCTAAGAAGCAGTCGGAAGAAGAAAAGAAACCTTCCGAAGAGGAAAAGAAGTAATCTCTGATCATCAGAGAAATACTTGAGGAGTTTCGATGAGACAAAACTGGAATCTGTTGCAGGAACTGATGACGGCCATTGAGGAAGAGCGTCTGCCCTCTTTCGAGAAAGAGGCTCTCGACGATGCCCGATGGCTCGAAGATCAGTTCGTTCCGGACAACCTAGCCGGCGACCGAAAGGCAGCCCTTCGCTTCGTGATTGACGGGCATCTCAAGATTCTTCTCGAGATCGGCGCGATTGACGGCGTGTCATTTATTCCAGCTCTCGGAAGTGCCAAGGTAGCACTACTTTCCGCACCTCGGCTGACCGCTCACGGGCACGAGCTGCTCAACGCGCTCAGGCAGCCGAAGCTCTGGAATGCCATAAAGACCTGCGCCATCCAGACCGGACTGGGGCTCACAGCGGAAACGCTCAAAGCAATCATTCCAAAGGCCATTCAGTCTCTCCTCTAACCCCTTCCCTTTCTCTCAGCAAAGCCCGCCGTCGTGCGGGCTTTTTTTTGTGGAGTCACTCATGTCAGGTAAAGAACTTTTGCCAGCACCAACCAATTTCGAAGAGGCCATGAAAATGGCCGACATCATGTCCGGATCTCAGTTGATCCCGAAAAATTTTCAGGGCCGTCCGCAGGATGTCGTCGTGGCCATGATGTGGAGTCACACGCTTGGCATCCCGACAGTGCAAGGTCTCCAGTACATCGCCGTCATCAACGGCAAGCCCAGCATGTACGGCGACGGCCTTCTGGCAGTGGCCATGGCAAGCGGCCAGATGGCCGACTTCAAGGAAACCTTCGTAGGCGGCAACACAGAAGACGACCTCACCGCTATCTGTACGGTCAAACGCAAAGGGCTCGAGTCACCGATCATCGGGCAGTTCAGCGTGGCCGACGCAAAGCGAGCCGGACTATGGGGGAAAATGGGCCCCTGGAAGCAATACCCCAAGCGCATGCTCAAGATGCGCGCCCGAGCCTTTGCTCTGCGCGATGCCTTCCCGGACGTGCTTTCAGGTATGTCCTCCGGCGAAGAGCAGGAAGACATCATTATCGGCGAGCACGCCGAGCAGTCGAACCCGCCTGCCGCGGACGAAAAGTCCACACGCAAGATGCCGCGCCGCAAAAAGGCTGCCGCCGCGGACGAGACAACTGTCGTCAATGCCGAAGTGGCACACACTGAACCGCAGGTACCACAAGACGAGCCCGCAGAACCCGCCGCACAGAAAGACCCGGTCCAGGACAACTCACAAGAGTTTGACAAGGTACTTGAGCAACTTCACCAAGCTCGAACCAGACAAGACCTGATGCAGATCTGGGTCTCAATGCCCACTGATATGCAGTCGAATCCTGCAATCCGAGATGCCTTCCAGCGACGCCAAGCCGACATCAGTCTGGCCGCAGCCGAAGGAGCCGACCAATGAGTTCCATCATCATCCCCGGGCACGTAGTTCGGCCTGAGTTTGATGATGCCAAGCACCTCTACACCGTGGGCGGAGTTCGTGTCCCGAGCGTCTCCCGCATCCTTCGCCCGCTGACAAATGCCGTCTACGGAGAGATCGATCGAGAAACTCTGCGCAGGGCTGCGGACTTCGGCACCGCCGTCCACGCCTGCACCGAGCTGCTTGATCTGGACGAACTCGATGAAGACTCGGTCACGCCTGAGTGGATGCCGTATCTGAACGCCTACAAGCGATGGAAAGCGGCGACCCACCCGGAAATCCTTCACATTGAGGATCGTCTTGGTTGCTCCAAGTATGCAGGGACGCTGGACCGCATCTGCCGCATCAATGGTGAGCTGTGGGTCATCGACATCAAAACCACCTCAAGCATCCATCCGCACGTCGGCGTGCAACTGGCCGCATACGTGGCCCTCTCCGAAGGCTACTACGGCGGCACATACCGCCGAGCTGCCCTTCAGCTTCGCGGCGACGGCTCCTTCAAAGTCACCGAATTCTCGTCGCTGAATGACGAAACCTGTTTCAACGCCCTTCTGGGCATCTATCACTGGCAAACGCAATGACAACCACCAACGTAACCATCCAAGTCCCCGAACAGAATCAGCTTCTGAGCGAGGCCGCGGCGGCGCAGAACACCGCCTCTTTGATCATCATTCAGAACGAGTCTGATCTGCAGTTCGCCACCGAGCAGATGAATTCCATGAGCAAGCGCGTCAAAGAGCTGGACACGCTGCGCAAGAGCATCACGGCTCCTCTTGATCAGGCTAAGAAGAACGTGATGGCGCTTTTCAAGCCGGTCACCGAGAGCTACCAGACAGCCATTGGACAGATCAAAAAGGAAATCGGCGGATACATCGCGCAAAAAGAGCGTGAAGCCGCCGAAGCACGCCGTAAGGCAGAGCTGGAGGCTGAGGCAGAACGCAAAGCGCTCGAAGCCAAGGCGAAGGAAGCCGAAACGCCTGAGCAGGCAGAAGCCCTGCAGCAGGCCGCCGCGACCGTAACTGCGGCCCCGGTCGTCAAGGTTGAGAAGACCAAGGGCATGAGCACCACCAAGGTGTGGAAGGCCGAAGTCAAAGACGCTCCCGCGTTCCTAGTCTATGTAGCCACGCACACAGAGCTCCTGAACTGCATCGACATCAACGTTCACGCCATCGAGCGTTTCGTCACCGCCACCGGTGGCACGGTCGATCTGCCGGGCATTGAACTCTCGCAAGAAATCCGCGTCACTAGCAGAGGTTGAGGAGACTGCGCGCTTACAGTCCCGCGTTTAGCAAAGGCACAAAAACAAGGAACTAACACACCATGACAGACGTCAAAGCAATTGCAAAAGAAATCGTCAAGGAGCTCAAGCGCGGGCAATCTCTTGTCGTGACTCCCGCGGACATCGCGCTCATGTGCGCGTATGCCCCTGATAGCAAACCCGTGCGGGACATGCTCGCAGACCCCACTTTTCCGCCATGCGTCTCCCTCGTAGAAGGCGGCACTCGCCGCTACCTGCGCAAGGACGTGGAAAGATGGATCGAGCGCAAGTTCCAAGACGAAAGCAGGCTTGCCCTGCAAACCTTTCGAGCATAAGGAGCGGCCGCATTGCTGCGGCCTTTTTCATACATGACAAAAAGATTCGAGATTGATCCCCGCCTCAAGAAGATAGCGGATCACTACGGCTTCGACGCTCAAGCCGAAAAAGCCATCGAAGAGATGGCCGAACTGATCGTCGCGATTAAGAACCTTAAAAAGCGTGACGGCTGCGAGGCAGAACACCTCGTGAACTTTGTCGAAGAGCTAGCGGACGTGAAGATCATGATCGACCAGCTTTGCTATTTGAATGACAAGGACATGCCGGACGATTGCGACCTGAAAACAGAACCCGAAATCGAATTCAAGATCAAACGCACGCTCCAGCGTATTGAGTTTGAGGAGGATGACGCATGACCAAGTACAGATTAAAAGACCAAGAGCTGCAAAAGCATCTTGACGCCATCAGTGGCGGAGAATTCACAGCTACCATCGAGTCAGGCAGCTTCGAGTTCGACGAAGACGACATGGCCGTAGTTACCTTCGGCTCAGCGATGCATGGCACAGAGATAATTGCAGGCAAGTTTTCGGTGATTTTGGATAAGAACGAGACCTATGAGCTCGCAAAGTACAACCCGAACAACTGGAACAACTATCCAGACGTGACTCCTCCGGAAGGCGTTCTGATGAGAATTGAGACAAAAGGCGGCAGAAAGTTCTGCGGGTATTACCACACCTTCGCAGAAGGTGGATGCTGGTGCTACCAAGACGGAACGGTTTGCCCTGAAGCAACTTCGAAATCCGTCAAGCGTTTCCGCCCGTGGGAGTGAACCATGAGTTTCGGTTGGATTGTGGTCCTGATTC
>ONZY01000601.1_pt1 | contig 31870 bp, 33 predicted proteins | sample 1671451 | NCBI WGS metagenome assembly ONZY01 (sample SAMN06348158, study PRJEB24527) | human gut metagenome | biome: human gut; feature: ankylosing spondylitis patient; material: feces | host: Homo sapiens | place: China | collected 2015-10 | reverse complement strand
CCCGAATTGCCACTAAGAAGGCAGAGGGTGTAACGGACGAGACAAAGGTAAACTCCATTGTTGAGGGTATCAGCTTCTCGGACGTGCTAAATTCCTATGGTGATTTCCGTGCCGGGGATGCTTCCAAGACCGCAGTTTCCAACTACGAGAAGAAACATAACCTTAAAGACGGTAAGTCAATTGAGAATCCTAATCCCAATCCTAACCCTAATCCGAAGCTGGAAGATAAGACGGACGACATGGCGGCTATTATTGCTAACGCAGTGAGTGCAGCCGTTAAACCTCTTTCTGATAAGCTCGCTCAATTCGAGACAGAGAAGTTACAAGCTACCCGGCAGGAGCAGATTATGGCAAAGGCAAAAGAGTATGGTATTCCCGAAAACTACGCCAAACGATGCGCCATCAAGGACGATGAGGACTTGGACGCATATTTCAAGGACTTGAAGCAGGAGTTCGCAAATGACGGCTTCAAAGGCGTAACCCCTCCCGAATCAGCGGAAAAGAAGATTGAGAAAGAATCTGAATCTATCGCTAAAATGATTGATGAGGGTACGAAAACTATTGTTGAACAAAACAAGAATTAATTATGTCAGCAGGATTTAAGTATGACTTGGTTCCGCCCGTTGAGCAAGAGGAACGCTACGATGTCCAGACCGGCATTCGTAGACGTGGCCCGTTCAAACTCGACACGCAGAACCTGGTAGTGGGAAGTTTTCTTCCCGGATTTACACCGATTTATGCGGACTTGAAAAACAAGTTTGCTTATGCGGTAATCAATGTGAGAGTTGTGGAAGCCTATACCACTGGTGGAGAGGCTTTGTCTATCAAAGTAGCCAAGAACTCTTTGGCTTATGTGGGTATGTTTGTCGGAAGCGGCAAGAAAGGTGCAGAAGTAACGGCAATTGATAAATCTAATGTCGGTTATGATGTATTGACTATCAAGGCTGCTTTTGGTGAGAATATCGCCAAAGATGCCGTATTATTCAATGCGGTTGCAGTTGATGGTTTAAAACAAAAGTATGTAGCTAATTCGGCTCTGTTTAACCGTACAAAGGTTGAGGACGGAATCACATTGGTTTCATTGCTTCGTACAGCCGCAGAAATTGAACCCTCAAAATTGGTTATGCCGTTCTCCGAGAACGATAAAGCCAACATGAAGGGATGGTTTGAATTTAACGAGTAAGGAGGTAGGATATGTTTTTAACGATTCAAACATTATTCGATGATGCGAACATTGTTTCCGCTATCATCAGACGTGTGAACCAGACACGCAAGGACACAATCTATTGGCAGCAGTATCTTACTTTCCGCAGAGTGACTACTCGTGTGTTCAAGGATTATATCGGTTCTGTAACCGGAGTTATGGCCGGCTCCATCAATTCGCGTTTTGGAGAGAAACCCATCCGTGAACGTCGGAACATCGGTTCCGGATATGGTGAGATTGCCTATTTGGGTGATGCTTACCAGATGTCTATTGACCGTCTTTCTGAATTGCAGGATTTGATTGACAAGTTCAATGCCGCTAAGCCAGCCGACCAAAAGGCTGCAATGGAAGAGATTGTAAACTTCCTGGCAGACGACTACCGTCAGATTACCCTTGCCGCCCACAAGCGTATGGATATTATTGTCGGTGCGCTGTTGATGCTTGGTGAAGCCACCGTTTACAACAAAGACGCTGCAATCACTTCCGGTCAGACCAATAATAAACTGCTGGAGATTACCCTTCCGTTCAATTTTATCAAGCCGAAAAGTGGAGATGTGGTTGTGGACGGAAAGAATATGTTTATCTCTTATTTGAGAGAGAAACTTCATTCCTTGGCACCGGACTATGGCGTTTATGCCAAGATGGTTATGACTCGTGCATCTTTCAACAAGCTTATTCTTGGTTCATCTGAATTTGGTGAGCAGTACAAGATGATTCTCGGCAGCAACGAAATGAAGTTGAGTACGGGATTGGTTTCCTCTTCTTTGGCTTCCGAAGTGTTCACCGGCATCGGTTTGCCGCGTATTGAAATCAAGGAGGACTACGTGAAAGACCAGACGGGAAAGAATGTGCAGATTTACGCGGATAACCGTATTACTCTGTTACCTTCTGACAACATTGGTTATATGCGCCATCATACCCCGTATGAAGCGACAGACCCAGTACAAGGACGTACTTATATCCCGTCAGAGGGGCAGATGCTTATCTCCAACTACCGTGACAAAAACGGTCGCTACATGGAATATACGGCAGAGTGGATTCCGCAGATTTCCAATCCAGATTTGATTACCAATTTCGATTTGAGCGAAATTGCATCCATTCAATCAGCATAAGGGGGTAGGATATGAAAGTAAAGGTTATATCAGTTTTCCGCGACAAGTTCACCGGAAAGTATTATACTCCCGGTGAAGTGATTGAAGTCGGTGAGGAAGCCCGTGTGCTGGATATGGAAAGCCGCAGACTTGCTGAACGGATTGAGGCAAAAAATACCGAAGTGAAAGCCCCTGAAGAAAAGAAGGAGGTGAAAATCTCTCTCTTTGAAAAGGAGTTTGAGAAGAAGGCTTTGATTGATGCTTTGAAGTCCATCGGCGTGCAGGCTTCCGGCAATATGAAAGAAGAAACTCTTTTGGCTAAGGTCTCAGAACTGGATGAAGAATCAACTGCCAAGCTGAAAGAAGCATTAGGTATCGAGTAAGGATAGGGTAGTGTTTCTACCCTTCCATTGTCTAATTTTATAAACCAGAAAAGAAATGAAGAATTTTATTTTTGCCATGTGTGGCTTTTTGATGATGTCTTTGGTCTCGTTGGACGTGCAGGCATCAAGTGTGGAATCTCCCAAGTGTGAGTATGTGAATCCATCTGTTGATGTTGGTTTGCCAGACATTCAGTGTATCACTTTTGAAGCATCTTCTATTGATTGTGTTGTGCTGATCACTCCGCAGCCAATATTTATGGTTGTGGATAGTCCGGTGAAGCAAACAGTAACTATTACGGCAATGCAAAGGAAACAGATTTCAGTTCCTAAATGCCCGTTCCGGTACGTCTATAAGTCGAAGTATTGCACACATTATAGCCATACAGCATATAGTACACTGATTACACCATATTAAGATGACGGTAAACGACTACATACAACAGAAGTTTCAGATATTCGGCATTCAGGTATCGGAGGCTGACATTTTGGATATGTGTCTTACCTCGAAGATAAGCGGAGAGGATGAGATGAATGAGCATTGCTGTGTCCGTGTCTCTGTAGCAATTGCGAAGTTCATCCCCTCTCTTTTGCTTCGCGCCACTTCAATCAGTGAAGGCGGTTTTTCTATGTCTTGGAACATTCAAGGCATTAAGGATTACTATTCATTTCTGTGTAAGCAGTACGGCTTGAAAGACGAACTGAGTAACAAACCTAAAGTGACTTTCTTATGATATTCGCTCCACACATATTGCAGGTTAAGGTTATCACCCCGATGGATAAGGATGAGTTCGGCAGACCTATTCCCGGCACAGGTGGTGAGAGCTGGCAGGATATATGCAGATGCCGTTGTGATGATATGAGTGCGGAAAAGAAAGTATCTATCAATGGTGCTTTGTATGATTTCAAGTACAAGGTAGTCTTTGACAAGCCGTCAAAGGTTGAAGCAGGTGCAGAGGTTCGTTGTTTGAATGCCGATGGAAGCATAAGAGGTGAAGGAGTTGCTAAAAGCCCTTTGGAAACAAACTATTTTTCCTATAGAGTAATATGGTTGGAATAGATGCAGACTTTTCGGATGTTGACCAGTTCTTTGAGGACGGAACAAGCGAAGTCGTTGCTGGCATGAAAGAAGAGGGAGAGGCATTTGTTGAAGATGCAAAAGCTACCGGAAACTATCAAGACCACACAAAACATTTGAGAGAATCGAATGATTATGAGGTTAATGAAGATGGCTTAATTCTGAAAAACGAAGCTGATTATGCTTCATTCGTGGAATCCAAAGGATTTGAAGTTGCAGGAAGTGCAGCGATAAGGACAGAAAAAAGATTGAAAGATAGATTTGAACGATGATAGTAACCACCGACATAGGAAACATCCTCTACCGGGATTGCAAGGCTTTCGGGATAGGCATAGTGCCAGCAGGAGAAACGCTGACGGGTGAATTGAAGTCCGAAAGGATTGTCATCCACACGAAGAAACAACAGCCGGGAACTTATTGGAAGAAATCTTTCGCAGAAGTGAATCTATGTGTACCCAATTTAAGCGAGAATGAAGCGAACACAATCCGGCTTAACGAACTTGAAAGAAAGGCTGGCAAGCTGTTTGATGATGTAGTAAGCACCTATGATGGTATGACATATCGTTACTCTATTGATTCTATCGGTACAGAAGCGGACACAGCTTTGAAGTGTCATTATGTGAATGTGAGAATTTTGTTTAATGTATTAAATGTAAAATGATATGATTACAGCAGTAGAAATTGACGAACTGTATTATGCAGAACCGATTAAAACGGTTACTACTCCAGCTGCCGGATTAACAGGCGCAGAAGTAGCCACCATCTTGAAAAACGCAGCAACGAAGCGGGTCAAGAATGTGCATGGTGACACGTATCAATACGAAGAAGCAGAGGCAAGTGTAACTCGTTACAAAAACGCTTTGACTGGTGAGTACTACCGGGAAACGTCTGAACCGGGTGAGGTGAAAATCAACTTCACCATTGGTGAGTATGATTATGCTACAAAGGCTGATTTACAAGGTGGTAAAGCCACAGAAAAGAATTGGGAAAGAGGCAAGTATAAGCCTATTCATAAATGTGTGATTGGTAAAACCAAAGACGGAGTTTATGTTGTGTTTCCGAAAGCGGCTATCAATGCCCGTGGCTCTAATACCGATAAGGCTGTCGGATTGGCTGTTTCGGCCGTTCCCCTTTCCACAGGTGTAGATGGATTGGCTTCCGAAAAGTGGTTTGACGAATCGGAAGTTGTAGTGCCGGAAGGTTGATAATTTTTCAGTAAAAGGATTGTTTTCAGATGGCGGTGGGTGGTTGCTCACCGCCTTTTTAATTTAATGTTATGAATAATCAAGCAGCAAAAACGGTTTCTGATGCCCTATTAGGGCTGGATTTTAAAAATGTAGGGATAGGTGGAATCGTTTATACCATCAAACCGCCTACAATTAAAGTTATCTGTCGTGCCATTCATCATTTTTCCAATATCGCCCTGCGAGGAGATAATATCATGGAGGCTATTAAAGAGCTTCCTAAAGCTACTGAAGATATGCTGAAAGGTATTTCATGCTTCATCTGCGGGAATGATAGTTTGGTCAAAGAATTGGAGAACGGCACTTTTGAAGAAGTCAAAGATGCCTTGGAAGTCTGTTTCTCTATGATGGATATATCGGCTTTTCAGTGTGTCAGCTCGATGAGGAACGTGTCGATGCTGGCAGCAAGACCGAAACAGTAGGAAACACAACGTTCTTCGGGCAGATAGCCCATTTGATTGACACGCTTCATCTGAGTTATACAGAAGTGTTTGAGGTTATCCCTTATCGGAATTTGCTGATGATGCAACGGGATAAATTACACGCAGTATATGGTGGTCAAAAAGTGAATAGAATCAGTGGTAAGGAATTGGCTAATCGTAGGAAAAAGAAATAGATATGGCGAAATTATATTTTAAGGTAGGTAGTGACTGGGAAGAAGTTGTAAGGCTCCGTAATGAAATTGCGAAGTTAAAACAAGAGTTAATGAGCATGGATGGCACGCAGTCTCCTGCTGCTTTCAAGGCTTTAAATGTCCAACTTGCTGCATCTAATCAAAGATTGGATGAGTTGGTGACTAATGCAGCCAAAGCTGGAGCGGAGATGGAAACGGGATTCAAAAGGAAAATCTTCGATGCTTCCCAATCTGTAAATGGGTTCACAGAGAAGATTATCGCTCAAAAGAATGCCATAGGTTCTCTTCAAACAACTATTCGTAAAAATAAGGAGTTATATAAGAACATCGTTTCAAGAGGTGGGGAAGATAAAGAACTGCTTAATCACATCAGCAAACAAGAAAGAGCGCTCGGTAAAGAACGGGATGCTTTATTCAACCTCACCCAACAGCAAGCCGAAGCGCGTCTTTCCGTAAAGAAACTCCGGGATGAATATACACTTTATAAGAATGATGGGAAACAAGTAGTAGAAACTAACGAAGGTATCGCTATATCTTGGAAGAAAGCGCTGGCAGTTATTGGTGGCGCCGGAGTATTAAAGGCATTAGGTTCTGAAATGATTCGTGTGCGTGGCGAATTTCAATCTATGCAGACCGCTATTGAGACTATGGTTGGAGAAGATATAGCAGGGCGACTGATTCCGCAAATCAAGGAGCTGGCTAAGATTTCTCCACTTACTATGTCAGATATGGTTGGAGCAGAAAAGATGATGCTTGGATTTAACATACAAGCAGAAGACACTATCAAATACTTGAAAGCCATTAGTGATATTTCTATGGGAGAATCCAGTAAGTTCAATTCGCTGACTTTGGCATTTTCACAGATGTCAGCAGCGGGTAAACTTATGGGGCAGGATCTGAATCAAATGATAAACGCTGGATTCAACCCGTTACAGATTATTTCCGAAAAGACAGGAAAGTCTATTGCTACACTCAAAGATGAAATGTCCAAAGGTGTTGTTTCCGCTGAAATGGTACAGCAGGCGTTTATAGATGCCACATCGGCAGGCGGTAAGTTCTACAATATGTCTGAGAATGCTTCAAAGACTATCAATGGTCAGTTGTCTATGATGCAGGATGCTTTGAATTCCGTGTTTAACGAATTGGGAACTAAGTCGGAAAGTGTTATCATGGACGGTATTCAAATGACAACTTCGTTGATTCAGAATTATGAAACAGTAGGGAAGGTCTTGGCTGGATTAGTGGTTACTTATGGTACATACCGGACCGCAGTGATGCTTGTTACTGCTGCTGAAAGTAAGCATACCCTTGTGGAGATTGGACTTACCAATGCCCGTTTATTGGCACGAAAAGCGCAGTTAGCTTTAAACGCTGCAATGCTTACTAATCCTTATGTTTTGTTGGCTACTGCCGTTATTGGGCTTGGTGCTGCAATGTGGGCTTTCCACGATTCGACAACCGCGGCGGAGAAAGCGCAAAAAAGATTTGACGAGCAAAAGAAACAGTCTATTAAAAAAGAGCAAGAACATAAACAAAGGCTTGAAGAATTGATTTCCACCCTTCAAAATGAATATACCTCTTCTATGGATAGAGTGAAGGCAATGGATGCAATAAAGAATGAATATCCCGCTCTCTTCCAAAAATACATAGATGAAAAAGGACATATTAGAGACTTGATAGCTTTATGGAAAGAATACAATGAGGAAGCTGGAAAGAGGAACGTAGAAGAGAATAAAATTAATTACAACAACTCTAAAAAACTAATTGGTGAATACGAACAGGTTATCGGATTATGGAAAAGGTTCGGAGAAGACCCGAATTTTCATAAAAACAGTTTGAATGAATCAGAGAAAGAACTTGCTGACAAATATAGGAATGAAACTTTATCTACTTTGAAATCAAAGTTGGATGAAGAAAAAAACATTTTCACAAGTTATCAAAAAGAAGTCCGCTCAGATGAACTCGCTCAATGGCAACTTGATTTAAAGAAAAATACTGATATTCAGATAAAGTCAGAACTGAATGAAATGAAGCGCCTTCAACAAGCAAGAAAGAATAATAAGTGGTATTCTTTGAATGTAGGCATTGGTTCTTTGAAAGGTGCGACTACTGAATCTGAATTGCAAAGTAGAATAGATATACTTGAATCGGAGTTAAAGTCACGTAAAACCTCAACCTACCAGCAAGACCTTGCGAAAGCCAAATCCGATTGGGAAAAGGCAAAGAAAGGTTATGAAGTTCTTTTAAAAGACCAACAAGCAACATCGGAACAGGTAAAAAAGGCCCGTGAAGATATGCTATCAAAAGAGAAAGCCTATAAAGATTTAGGTGGCATCACTGGAAGCTCGTTGACTAAGCAGGAAAATCAAGCCAAGAAAGCAGCCGCCAAGCAACTCAAACAGCAAGAACTGCTTACCGAACAACTCTTTTCCATTCGTCGGAAAAACCAGCAGGATGAAATCAACCTCATGGAGGATGGCACTGAAAAGAAGCTGGCTCAGATTGACTTGGACTATCAAAAAGAACTGGATGCTATTAAAAAACAGCGCAAGGATTGGGAAATGGAGCAAGGTGGAAAACTGACAGATAAACAAGAGGAGAAACTTGGCACATGGGCTTCTAATGCCGCTAAAAAAAGAGAAAGCGATATTGATTCAACAAGTAAAGCCAAACTTGAAGCCGACAAAAAAGCATGGCAGGAGTATTTCATTGAGTTCGGCAACTACCAGGAAAAGCGCAAAAATCTTATTCAGAAGTACAATGACGAGATAGCCAAACTGCAAACCGACAGCCCGGAGTACGCTTCCAAGGTAGCCCAAAAGAACAAGGCTCTTGAACAGCTTGATGAACAGTTCGGTCACTCCACAAAGGCGATGGCAGACCTCTTTGAAGATGCCAGCAATAAGTCCGTTTCCGCTATTCAGTCCATCATTGACAAATACGAAACCCTTGTCAAGTACATGTCCGGTACTGATAAAGACATTTCTATTGCTGATTTGAAAGGAATGGGCTTTACCGATAAAGACATTGAAGGGATAGAAAAAGGGGAAATATCCATCAAGGATGTTACAGACGCAATCAAAGGGTTAAAGGATGAACTTAAAGGAAAATCACCGTGGCAGGCTTTCGTCTCTGACTTGGAGAAAGGGATAGAAGCCATAAAAAAGGGTGGCAACGATTCCAAGAAAATCGGTCAAGGAATCACCGATATAGGAAATACTGTGACGTCTTTTGCCCCTGCATTGAATGAGTTTGGCTCAAGTATCGCCGACATATTCGGATTTGACGACAGTAAGATAACAAGTGCCATTGATGCGCTTGGCGGCTTAGGACAAACGGCATCCGGGGTCGGGCAAATCATGTCGGGTGATATTGTCGGAGGCGCAATGAGTGCGGTTTCTGGAATTTCCTCTGTAGTGTCCGCATTGGACGGGATGTTCGGTGCCGATTATTCCCACTATAACGAGATGGTTGAGGAGTACACCAGGCTCAATGAGATATGGGATGAACTGATAGACAAGAAGCAGGAATACATCAGCATTTCCTACGGCATGGAGGCAGACAAGGTAGGAGAAGAGGCGCTTGGCCTTGTTGAAAAGCAAATTGAGGCATATCGCCTACTGGGAAAAGAACGTCTTAATTCCGGTGCATCCCGCAGGTTCCCATTCCATTGGCAAGCGGATGGCAAAGAACACCTCGTCAAGCGACTGGCAGGACATTGCCGACGCACTCGACATGTCAGTCAATGCCGCCAAAGAGTTTATCGGGACCGGAAGAATGACCGGACTGTTTGACCTCACTGTTGAGCAATTGGAGAAACTTAAATCCGAAGCTCCTGCCTTCTGGGCGAAGATGGACGGTGACGTGCAAGAATATTTGAACGGCATTATAGATGGAGAGGAAAGGATTGAGGATATTCAGAACCAGATTAGTGAACAACTGACACAGACAACGTTCGATAGCGTTTTCGACAGTTTTGTGGATACCCTCATGGATATGGGCAGTTCCGCGAAAGACTTTTCTGACAGTTTCAGCGGATATATGCAGCGTGCCGTGCTTACCACAATGGTAGGCAACAAATTTACCGAGGACCTTCAAACGTGGTACGATGCCTTTGCCCAGGCCAATAAAGACCAAGGAGGCATTACGAAGGAGGAGATGGAGGCTCTTCGGAAGCAGTATGATGCAATTGCCGGTTCCGCACTTGCCGAACGTGACAAGCTTGCGGAAATTTTCGGATGGACCAAAGAGGATACCGACAGTAGCACGGATAACTATGAGGATTTCATCGGTAGTATGCAGAGTTCTCTTACTTCCCTTGATGTGACGGCCAAGGATGTTTCTGATAATATCTATGATTACTTCCGTCAGGCAATGATTAACGCTCTGTATGAAAAGGAGTACAAGAGCAAGATGGAAGAGTTGTACAAGACCTTTGAAGGGCTTTCCAAAGACGGATTGTCCGAGAGTGACATGGCACAACTCGGCTCTCAGATTGACCAATACATTGAGCAGATGATGAAGGGCGTAGAGGACGTTAATAGTTTGTTTGCTGACAAGCTGAAGAACGCCGAAGACTTGCAGTCGTTTGTTGATAGCGTCAAGTCTGCCATGTCCTCCGTCGAAGCCACTGCCGAGGATGTGACAGACAACATCTTTGAGTACATCCGTCAGCAGATGGTTGATAAGATGTTCACTGATAGCTTCCAACCGCAGATAGAGGAGTTATACAAGAAGGTTCAGGAAGCCATGTCTGACGGTGACATAACCGGCACTGAAAAGGATGCGTTAAGAAACGAAGCGGAGAAGTTGGCTAACGACATTACGGCCGCTAAGGATATTCTGAGTGATACTCTTGGCATTACTGAGAGCAACCTAAAGAAAGAACTTGAGGAGGAATTCAAATCATTCTCCGATGGGATATTAAGTTCCTTGTATGATACGGAAGTTACTGCTGAGACTGTTGCCAAGAATATCTCCGATTCCATGCGGAAAGAGCTTATTGAGGCAATGTACCTTGAACAGTACGAACCGCGTATCAAGGCCATCTGGGAAAAATGGAAGGAATACTCAGAGGATGGACTTGTAACCGATGAAGAGCGTACAAACATCAAGAATGACATTGACGGGTTGAGCAAGGAGGTCGCCGATGCTGCCGGGGAAATCAGTGACGCGTGGAAAGACTCTGGAGAGGAGGTAAGGAAAGCGTTCAACTCTTTCTCCGACAGTATCAAGAGTGTGCTCTATGACGCAGAAGCTACCGCCGAGGACATAGCCGACAATATCTATCAATATATGCGCAATGCCTTGGTGGATTCCATGTTTACTGCCCAGCTCCAGCCTCAGATTCAGGCCTGGTATGACAAATATACGGAATTTATGAAAGACGGTGCCATTGATACGGCCGAGCGCAAGACTCTGGACGAGATGATAGCCGAAATTCAGAAAGCCGGTGTCGACATTGTGGATGCGGCTAACAAGCTTTTCCCCACTCTTGATACGGGAGCCATCAACCGTGCGGAAGAAGCCGCCCAGGAAGCGGAGAACGCCCGTAATGAAGCTGAGCAGGAATGGGAGTCGTTCTCTGATGGTATTCTGAATTCCTTGTGCGATATAGAGGCCACAGCGGAGGATATTTCCGATGACATGAGCGAATACATGCGCAAGGCTTTGATTAAGGCCATGTATGTGGAGAACTTCAAACCGCAGATGCAGAAGTGGTACAATGAGTGGAAAAAGGCCATGGGAGATGACGACTTGACTTCCGAAGAAAAGCAGCTCCTCGACTCCATGAAACAGACGATGGTTGACGACATGAAGAAAGAAGTTGATGCCATCAACCAGTTCTTTGGAACCATGTTTTCACAGCAGGCGAGTAGTAAGGGTTTTGAAGCCATGTCACAAGATACCGGCGAAGAACTTAACGGACGTTTTACAGCTTTGCAGGTTGCCGGGGAAGAAATAAAGAACCAGTCCATTCAACAGACCGGTTTACTTTCATCCATCAATGGCAAACTTTCATTGCTCAATCTTAGAAGCGAGGATGTCCCAACTTTGTTATCTGGAACTCCTAATTTCGCAGATAGAGCCAAAGAGACAATAGCGAGCGGCTATCAGTCGCAGGTACATATTGTTTTCCCGACAGAGGACATAAAGGCATTGACCGATAAAGTCTCCAATATGGAAAGAATCGTAGATGAAATGAGAACATTCCAAGTAGAAGGTAACATGGACCGTAGAGATATACTTGAAAACTCTGTTATTCTTGCCAAGAATAGTCCGCGAATACTCGATAATACAAATGATATCAAGCAGGATATAAAGAATCTATAATAGTTATGGCAGAATTAATAATAAACGGAAGAGAAGCCCTAAAAGAGTGGGGTGTTAGAATGGGAGATAACTTTCTTGATGTACTGGGAGCACCGGTACCTCTGAAAGAGTTTATAGAGAATAAATCACGCTTGGAACATGGGAAACAAGTTCTTATGGATAACCCCAAGCTTGATGAGCGTGAGTTAACTCTTGTTTTTACAGTAGAAGGTGATTCTCCTGCCGATTATCAGGCAAAGAGAACAGCTTTTTATGAAGAACTTTACAAAGGTAAAATTGATATTCAGATTCCTGAGAACAGTAGTGATATTTATCATTTGCTATATTTAGGAAAGAGCGTTGCTTATGCCCAAAGCTTAGACCGAACATTTGGGAAAATATCAGCCAAATTCTGTGAGTATAATCCATCTAACCGTGTTGTAGGCTAGAAATTTACGACATTAAATTCATTGTCGTGTATGGAAGCTCTAATTTTTAGGGCTTCTTTTTTTTATGTCCGACCTTTGTTTACATGATAGATATTAAGGACATACAAGGCAATACCTGCTTTTCAACTGGTATCAATCCCGGTGCAAAAGGCAAGTTCTCTTTAATGAAAGAGGACTATGTCGTACTACCTTTTAATACTCTGTCCCCAGTCGATTTCCAAGTAGGTGATTACGTTGACCTGCGTGGGGTACTCGATGCCTCCATGGGCGGTAAATTAGCAAAAATCTATCAGATTGTAGATATTCCCTATCCGACCTACAAGAACGGAGGCTACTCCTATGAACTTCGTTTTGACGCTTACTATTTCAAGTGGAAAACAAAGATATTCAAGTACACCCCGGAGTACGGAGGACTGGAAGCGTCCTGGTCCCTTACCGCTTCACTGGATGTCCAGATGGGTGTATTCCTTCGCAATTTGAAAGCTCTTGGTTATACTTATGGAGGAAAGGATTTCACGTTTTCCATTGACAGCAGTGTAGAGAACTCATCAAAGCTGATGACTTATGAGAACATGAACCTCATTGACGCCATGTTTAGCATGGCAGAGAAATGGGGCTGTGACTGTTGGGTAACGGACCATGTAATCAACTTCGGACGCTGTGAGTTCTCGGATGCCGTCACGATTGAGCTTGGGAAGGAGGCTAAAGACATCAGTAGAAGCGACAGCAAAGGTACTTATGCCACAAGAATCTATGCGTTCGGTTCAACGCGCAACATCCCTACCAACTATCGCCCGATAGACCAGAGTGCCGTCGTTAATGGCATCGTTCAGAAGCGCCTTATGCTTCCGGCAGGTACTCCATACGTAGACGCCCGCGAGGGGTTGAGCGATTTGGAAGCTATCGAAGCAGTTGTTGTATTCGACGACATATATCCGAAGCGGGTAGGGGAGATTACCGATGTAAGCTCTTATGAAAGTGAGGTGAACAACGAGGATGGCACGAATACTAAAGCTACCTTCTACCGTTTTACTGATACCGGAATAAGCTTCTCGAAGGAATACATTCTTGAGGGTCAGGAACTCAAAATCAAGTTCGAGTCCGGTAAGCTCAACGGCATGGAGTTCGGCGTAGCTTTTAATCCTCTTGGTTTGACCGAAAAGAACGACGACGGCACATGGAATCCTGATGCCCAGCTTTGGGAGATTGTACAGAATGAAGACTACGGCCGTTCCTTGCCGGATGAAGTGTTGTTCCCTTCAAAAGGTGACAAGTATGTACTGTCTGGTTGGAATGCCGAGAAGATAACCGAACTTGGGCTGGTGGCTGCTGCCGAAGAGGAACTGCTTGCCACTGCAAAGAAGTACGTGGCAAAGACCTGCATCGACGACGGCACCTATACGGCTACGCTCAACTCCATCTGGGTACACAAAGACCAAATAAATCACAGCTTTGACATAGGACAGCGCATCAACCTTGTCAATCCTGCCTACTTCAAGGACGGGCGCTTGTCCCGTGTCATCGGCTTTGAAATCAACCTCGACAAGCCTTACGATTCCCCGCAGTATACGATTGGCGAAAGCACCGCCTATTCCCGCCTTTCCGATATTGAAACGCAAGTCGAAGAGTTGACTTTTAAGGGACAGACCTTCACCGGTTCGGGAGGAAGCAACATCTATGTCATCAAGACCAACGACGCTACGGCCGCAAGCAACTTCAATGTATTCTCTGCTTTACGTACCCTAAGAATGTTCTTGAGAAAGGATGCAAGCGACGTAGCGGAGGAGGTTATCACATTCTTAAAAGGCCTTTTGATTGGCAAGAATGGCAGTGGTATTACCGTCCGTGAAGACGGTACTTCCCAAGCTGTCGTTGACCGTCTGTATGTGAAGATAAAGGCCGTCTTTGAAGAACTGCAGGTTAAGAAAGCCACCCATGTAGGCGGTGAACAGATAATCACCCATGCCGGTATGAAGTGCATCCGCGTGGAGGAACTGGAAGATGCCTACCGCTGCTATTTCCTTGCCGAGCAGGAAGGTGAAGCGATAGCAAACGAATTTAGTGTAGGCTCGCTGGCGCAAGCAAAGGAGTGCAACATCGTCGAAGGGACTACCCTGAACGCCTCCAACCGCTACTATTGGCGTGAGGTCATGGCTGTGGGGCGTGACTATATTGACTTATCCAAGGCCATCTGTGATGAAGGTAGTGATATCCCCCAAGCAGGTGACGATATTATAGGATTGGGCCACCGTACAGATGTAGACCTTCAAAGCGCAATCGTGCTATCGTCTACCAACGAGACATCCCCGTCTATAACTTTCTACACCGGCATTGACGACTTCAACCTAACGGGGAAAGATGTAATCTCCTTCGGTGTTGACAAATCCACCGGGCATGCCTACATGAAAGTGTACGGTACTTCCTATATCGGCGCCCGTGATGAGAGCACTTACATCAAGTACACACCGGAAGGTGGCGTAGAAATCAAAGGGCGATTCCTTACGATGGCCGGTGAGGACATCCTGACAATGTTCACTGTCATTGAAGGACTTATCAAGTCTGAAATCTCATCCGTGCGTGATGAAATCAATGCCTTGAACAATTACCTTAACAATGCGTCTTTTGCCGCTGACATGCAGTACTGGACCGGTAGCAGCAACATACGCATCTTCCGAGTTGACGGTCGGCTGCTGTACTTCAACAGTAACTTCTATGCGAACAAGGAATCTTTCGCCGATATAGTAAGCGAACGCGCAAAGAATGTGCTACGCCTTAAGAACAGCTATATCGAGCAGGTCAACTCAGACTTTTACCGCCATCCGGATTTTGAGACCTTCGACGAACTCAAGCGCCCCCGGCAGTTCACTATCTCTTTCAAGTATCTGGTGAAGCGCCCCGGCACTCTTGCCTTCCATTTCAAGAACGAGAACAAAGAAGGTTTTGAGGAATACACCCCGATTTCCTTTTCTAAGGACCTATATCCCAGTACTGAATTCAAACAGATGGAGATAACCGGTAAGTGGAACGGAACCGGTGATTTCCACATGTCTTTTACCGGTGACATGTACTTGTATGCACTTACGCTAACCGATGATGCTCTTGCTGACTTGCGCGAGGAATTCAATATGCGTTTTGAACTTACAGACAAGAAGATTCAGGCGAACCTTGACGAAATCAGAAGCACGGCAGGCAAGCTTGAAGAGTATCACAGTGAATTCCTGCTTACCGCGCGCAACCTTGAAGCGAAGTTCACGGAGGACCTGACGAATACTGAGAGTCGTATAACGCAAGAATACACCTCTGCTATCGACATCTCCGCCCGTGGTCTGAAATCTGAATTCACGTCCGGTCTTGTAGGCCTTGAGACTGGAATCACCGAAGCATATAAGTCTGCTATTGACATATCGGCCCGCGGTCTTCGTGCAGACTTCAGTGCGTCCGTCTCTGACCTGGACGGCAAGCTGTTCGCCCATGCAGGCAGCTTTCATGTGACTGCCGAGAAGATAGAAAGTATGGTGACCGCCACAAACAGCCTGAAGGGTACCGTGGAACAGCACACCTCAGCCATTAGCCAGACGGCCAGCCGTATAGACCAGTTCGTGCAGAAGATAACCTTCGATTCCAAAGGTAACATTACCAATATCGACAAAGCCGGTTTAGTGACGGAAAGCAATATCGCCACCATGTTTGCGGAAAAGGTCGACCCCAACGGTGATATCGTCAGGCGTGCTCAAATCAGCGCGTTCATCACCGAAGGCGAAGCGGGCAGGCTGATATCCAATGCTACAATCGAGGCTGACCGGATAAACTTTACGGGAAAGACCATCATCAACGGCAGTTTCGTGGTCGATACAAACGGGCGTGTGACGATGAACGACATCACGGCAAACAACCTGACTCTAAAGGGCAGCATAACGGGCACGGATGCTACGCTGAACGGCATCACAGCTAATAATCTGACATTAAAAGGCAATATCTCAGGTATTGACGCCATCCTGAACGACATTACTGCTAATAACCTTACGTTGAAGGGCAACATTACCGGGGCGGGGGCTACACTGAATGATATCACCGCCAATAATCTTACCTTGAAAGGGGGTATAACGGGCAGGGATGCTGTCTTGAACGATATCACCGCGAACAACCTTACCCTGAAAGGTACCATATCCGGTGCCAATGCCACGCTTAACGATATCACAGCCAATAATCTTACGTTGAAAGGAAATATTTCCGGTGCCAACGCCATATTGAACGGCATCACCGTAAACGGAAAGATAAACGCCTCCAGCGGCCGGATAGGTGACTATCTGTATCTGCATGGTAACGGTATATCCACCAACTCGAGAGCGTTCGTGACCGACCTTACAGATAGCACTACGCAATTCGAACTCAGCAAGAGCTACTATCTGCATGCGATAGCGTCGGACGGAGGAGCCAATAGCATCCTGATAAGGCCCTACCAGACTATGGAAGCGGGCACAGTCAAAGGGGTGGTAACCATCTCTGCAACCATTCCGGGGCGCAATAGGGCCATACACGTATCTTCCGGCGAGAGCTATTTCGGTGGTGATGTGATAGTGGGGAAGATGTATGCTCCGTCCTCCGGGACTCTGGAAATTGCCGGGCCGCTGAAGACGCAAGGTGTATACCGGAATACTGACGTGATACTCTCTTCGGTTACAAGGTACAGCATTAAGGCGACCGACCACACACTGCTTTTTTACGGCAACTGTACTATATCCCTTCCGTCCTCTTCTGACGGGCATGAGATATGGATAATGCCGAACGGGAATACCATCAGTTTTCCTTCCGGTACGTTCGCGAACTCTTCCAGGACGAATATCAACGGGCGTGAATGGCATGTGATAAAACGGGTTTTGGGGAATTGGTATCTGTCATGGATGAGTATATAGAATAATTAAAATAGAAAGTATGAAAATCAACTTTAAGAAAATCGAGGCCCAGACCTCATTCGAAGGCGCCAAGCAGACCTTCGACGTAGCCGAAACGGTCGGCAATGAAATGATGTACAACGGAAGTATCCTTCTGGATATAGGCTTTGAAGACCTGGCACGGGAAATCTACTACTCGAAAGATGCGGTGGAAATCCCGGAACAGTATTGCAAGGCTCTTGAACTTGTGGTGAAGAACTCGCGGCTCATAGCTGCCGTGAAACGTGCGGTAATTAACCAACTGAACGTCATCCAGCCATCTTAAATCAATTCTGAAAATTATGGTATTGGAATCAAATCAGTTCAACCAGCTTGTAGAGGAGGTGAAGAAAGCCCTTCTTGTCGGCTCCCAAGGTGTGGGCGATGTGGAGATTGTCGATTCGCTGGCCGATATCGTGAGCCTGCCCGCCCTCCGTCTTGCCGGTATGGAAGAATCGGTGGTCGAGGCACCGCTTGAGTTGCTGTCTGCCCCTGCTGAGGAAGCTGCTGAGGAAGTGCGCAAAGCCGAAGCGGAGCGTGTCATAGTGGAGAACGCACGCAAGGAAGCTGAGAAATCCCGTGAAACGGCTGAGACAAAGCGTGCTTCATCTGAAAGTACCCGCGCATCTGCTGAAACTACGCGTATCAATGCCGAAAAGGAACGTGTGACAGCCGAAGGTCTCAGGAAAACGGTAGAGACAGAGCGAGGCAAAGCTGAAGCGGTCCGACAGACGTCTGAGACCGGACGGGCAACTGCCGAAACCGGCCGTGTTACTGCCGAAGGTAAACGTGTCAGCGCCGAGGAGGAACGTAAAAATGCTGAGACAGTGCGGGCCAACGCAGAGTCAACCCGACAGACAGCCGAAACGGGTCGTGTCAATGCTGAAACCGGTCGTGCTACAGCAGAAGGTAAGCGCGTTACTGCTGAGAATGCCCGAAGCACTGCTGAGGATACACGTAATAGTGCGGAAACTAACCGCCAAACAGCCGAAACCGGACGCGTAAATGCTGAAAGTACCCGTGTCACTGAATTTGCTGCCCTCAAGCAGGAATCGGAGACGGCTACTGCGAATGCTACTGATACGGCAGAACATCCTACCTACATCGGTGCAGACCACTATGTATACCAATGGGATAAGAGCGCTAAAGAATACGTTAAGACGGATATCTATGTGAAAGGCAAGCCGGGAGATACATTCACCCTTCTTGGACGTTACGATACGCTTGATGCCTTAAAGACTGCTGTACCTGACGGGGCAAACATCACTGGTTTCTATTCCGTTGGAACTGCATTGCCTTATACATATTATGCTTGGTATAACGGTGATTGGCAAAGTCAAGGACAATTGCAAGGTCCAAAGGGCGATAAAGGCGAGAAGGGGGATACGGGAGCGCAAGGTCCTCAAGGCGTACAAGGTCCACAGGGCATGAAAGGTGATACCGGTGCCACAGGACCGCAAGGAGTAAAAGGTGATACTGGTGCTACCGGTCCTGCTGGTGCAAAAGGCGCCACTGGTGCACAAGGAATACAAGGTCCAAAGGGCGATAAAGGAGACAAAGGTGATACGGGTGCAAAAGGCGCTACCGGTGCTACTGGTGCCACGGGTGCAGCAGGTGCAAGTGCCAGTATTACCGGTGCTACTGCTACGGTTGACGCCAACATCGGTACGCCCTCCGTGACCGTTTCTCTCGGTGGTACCGCATTGGCCAGAACCTTTTCCTTTGCTTTCAAGAACCTGAAGGGTGCTACCGGAGCAAAAGGCGCTACGGGTGCTACCGGAGCTACTGGACCTAAAGGGGCGACTGGTGCGCAAGGACCACAAGGGCCGCAAGGTGTCGGTGACCCGACAGTCACCGGTGCGAATACGGTCACGACACTGGCCTCCCTGCCAATTTCCAAGAGAAGTATCACTGCAAGGTTGGGTTCTGCCACGAACATCAGCCTTGCTTCCGGAATGTCAGTGGGCAATGACTTGTATATCCGCTGCGTCGCATCGGCGGCATTCACACAGCCGATACCCAATACCGGCGCGTTCACTTCGATGTCCGGTACTTCAATCAGTGTTTCCGCTGGAGATATCTTTGAGATTAGTATCTGGTGCTATGCCGCTGGCGCCTATTCAATATCCGTAAAAACAAGGGACTAAGGTTTATGAGTGTATTAAAAAGACGAAGCAATAATATAAAGGACGGTCAGTATGTGATTGCATTCTCCGACAGTAGAGCCTTAATAGATATTTCCAAGGATTGTGGAATGACATGGACCAGAAGACAACCTTCCGACCTTCCTAATGTAAACGAATACTTTTTCAGCAACGATAGAACGAGGATTGCCATGTCCGGAGACGGCAGGCATATCTATTGCTCGTGCTATATGGCAAATGTGGGATTATTGCGTTCTACGGATTTTCTGGAGACGGCAGAACCTTTCAAGCCTGATAATTGCTATTCCGTATACTCGATAGCCTGCAACGGCAGGGGGAATCTGGTCGCTGTTGTGTGTCAGAATAGCAATAACAAATATGATTTGATGCTTTCCGGGGATTATGGGAAGACATGGCGGGTCTCCAATGGATTAAAAGACAATACCGTGCCTCTCATGGGGGTGGAAATGTCCCATTCCGGCAGATACGTAGTGGCATATGCGTCAAATTCTCCCTATTATACTACCCATGAGCTGTTTATATCTTCCGATTATGGAGAAACTTTCAGCAGTGAAATATTCAGGGGGCCTATCACAAAGATTGCCATTTCCGGTGACGGCAAATACATGTTGTGTTGCTGCAACAGGGAGAGTTCATCAAAGTTATACTATGCCTATTATTCCGGGGATTATGGGAAGACGTGGACTAAAATTACCGATTCGAGTTTCTCTGCCCGTACATTGGCCATATCCTATGACGGGAAATATATGGTTATAGAGGGAGGGTACTCTTATTCCGGTGCACGTATATCCGCCGATTACGGAAAAACCTGGGCATTGAAGCATTCCGTTATTGGCAATAGCTTTGCTTTGGGGCTTTCGTCTGACGGAAAGTATGCGATAGCACAGGAAAGTTCTTCTCCGTATCGTATGTTCAAATCTTCGGATTATCTGGGCTCATTTACTGAAATAAATACGGCACCGCTTACATCAGGTATTAGAGCGAATTACCGATTTATCATAATGAATAAAAATAGGCTTTAACAATAATGCAATATATACATATTTATTCAGAGGAGAAAGTTGTCCGTCTTGATTTTGAACTGGACGGAAACTATGAAGTGGGTACAACCTATGAGGATTACCTGAATGGAGCCTGGGTACCGTTGAATGCGGAACAAAAAGCATTTTATGAAACCCATCCGGCAGCGTCTGCAAAGGAAATTCTTGAATGTGAATTAATCCCTCCCTATGAGCCGACTTTGGAGGGTGTGAAGAGCGCGAAGGTCAATGAAATTGCTGTTTACGACGGGTCCGATGCCGTGAATTCCTTTACGCTTGGTGGTAAGCGGATGTGGCTTGACAAGGATACGCGGGTAGGACTGGTGAACTCAATTACTATCGAGCAGGCTGTGGGTAAGGAGACAACCGTGCTGTGGTATGATACCGTGAAGTATGTAATCCCCATTCCTCTTGCCTTGCAGATGCTGGCCGCACTGGAACTGTATGCCTTGGAATGCTATAATGTCACGCAGGAACATCTGGCTGTGGTTATGGGACTTGCTACGAAAGAGGAGGTCGGAGCGTATGATTACACTTTTGGTTATCCTGAAAAATTAGTGTTCAACCTTTAAATTGATGGCTTATGATTTACTTATATTTTATGTCGCTGTTTTTGCTCACTATGTACATAATGTATGCGGTGAGAGTGTGCGGAGTGTCCTGGTCTCTCTCTGACACCTACTATCAACTGAAGAAACGGAACCGCCCGGCGTGGCTGTTTCAGGCGGCGATGGTTGTTCCTGCCATGCTGCTTATACCGGTATGGATTGATTGCTCCAATGAGAGCTTTCAGTTTCTTGCTTTCCTGGCTTGTGGAGGGCTGATGTTCGTAGGGACGGCACCGCTGTTCAAAGAGGAGTTCCAAAGTAAAGTTCACTATGTGGGTACTGTCGCCTCGGGGTTGGCCACAATTCTCTGGGTATGTTTTGCCGGGATGTGGTATCTGCCGACCATTGCATTCCCGATTGCCGGACTTTTCATATTGAAATACCGGAAATGGCTGTTCTGGGCAGAGTTGGCTGCGTTTGCTTGTGCTTATGTGGGAGTGTTTATAATTTGTATCAACTGTTAGACTTGAAGGAATGGGAGTGAATGATTGGATTATGTTGATGACCGCCCTCGGTGGTATCGAGGGCATAAAGCAGCTTATCAAGTGGTGGATGTCCCGTAAGACCAACGCGCGTATTGAGGACGCGCATGCTGATGCCGAGGAGTTCAAGGCATTACGGGAGTACAACGAGTTCCTGCAGAAGCAGCTTTCGGAGAAGGAACAGCGATTTGTGGAGCAGACAGACCGGCTCCGTAAGGTGCAGGATGAATTGTTTACACTGAAGGAGACTAATTCTGACCTGAAACTGGAACTGGCGCTTAAACGGTGTGAGAGGAAGAAATGCGGTGACAGAGAACCGCAAAACGGCTACTGATTCGCGGAAAGGAAGGTGTTTCACAACGACTCCCTTTCCCTTAATACTACACAACTTAAAGTTTAAACAAAGGCGTTTGCAAATATATTGTATTTTTATGTAAAACCAAAAATCAAGGAGGAAAATAAGAATGGCGAATGTGTATAAATTAGCGCCGTGGATTCTCAAATGGGAAGGCGGTTTCGTGAATGACCCGGCAGACCTTGGAGGTGCTACGAATATGGGTGTGACTATCGGTACGTGGAAGTCATGCGGCTATGACAAGGACGGTGACGGTGATATAGACGTGGATGACCTGCATCTGCTTACCCGTGAGGATGTCGTTAAACGGGTGCTCAAGCCGCATTATTGGGACAGATGGAAGGCAGATTTGATAACAAGCCAGTCCGTAGCAAATATCCTTGTCGATTGGGTGTGGGCATCCGGTACGCATGGAATAAAGATACCTCAACGCTTGCTTGGTGTTACTGTGGATGGCATAGTAGGACCCAAGACCATTGCTGCGGTGAATGCCAGGAACCCGCGTGAGTTGTTCGACATGATTAAGATTGCACGGTTCGACTTCATCGAAGATATATGCCGTTCTCGTCCGGCGAACAATAAATTCAAACGGGGGTGGATGAACCGTATAAACGATTTAAGGTTCGAGGAATGAAAAAGTTACCGTGGATATTAATTGTACTGCTGGTTATTGCTTGTGTGGCGGCTTGGTTCCGTCCGCATGAGCAGCCTCCGGCTGAAGTTCGTGTAGAGACGAAGATAAAGACGGTTGTCAAGGTAGATACTGTTCTTATCTCTGCACCGATGGCTGTGTTCTGGCGTTTCGTGCCGGATGATACGACACGGATAGGTGATACCTTGCTTCATCGTAAGCAAGTGATATATAGAGACAGCTCGTATCGTGCTGTGGTGAGCGGATATGTTGACCCTCGGCTGGATAGTTTACAGATATTCCCTAAGACGGTGTATCAGACGGTGACGAATGATATATACCATCCAGTCGCCATCAAGTCGAAGAAGAAGCGGTGGGGCTTTGGTTTGCAGGCTGGGTATGGCTATCCGAGTGGAATGTATGTAGGTGTAGGGGTAAGCTGCAACTTATTCATGTGGTAATTGGAATGTGGGAAAAACAAAAACAGAATGTTCTGTTAAGATATTTTTTGGTGAATCTTTGTTTTCTGCACTAAAATACGTATTTTAGTGCCGCCAAATAAATATATCTTAAAAATGAATCCCTTTTCATTGTGTAATCCGTAAAATCGGATTAAGGTTGTAGATAAACCTTTTGGCACGCAGTGATAAGGGATTCGCCATTTCTAATAAGTATGAAAACAACAATAGAAGCTTACACTATTACTGTAAGAAGAAAAAGAGAAAAGGACCCTTTGTTATTTTCTGATTCTCCTGATATTTATGATTTAATGGCTCATGACAATGTTAGTTTCATTAAATATATAGATAAGAATATTACAGGAGATCTTCCTGCGGAAAAAATGACAGTAAGAATTCCTCCTAAAGACCATAGTCATAATGATAAAAAGAGATATCTATGTGGCATTATTGAGACTGGATACTATGGGAAAGAGTATGAGGCAGTAGACAAAGATGACCCAAAAGATGAAACGAAAAAGATTCTTTTAGGTAAAAGCAAAGCAATACTTAAGCCTTTTTTTTATTATATTCAGATTCCGCGAAAGGGCAATAAGGCTTTGTTAATATTGGAACGTGTAGATAATAATGGTATCTATCCTTTACTTCGAAGTATTTTAATTTCATTTTTTAATTATCATTTTCAGGTTGAAGATTTATATATAATTGATAGGAATGCTGTCGTATTGACATCGTATTTAAAAAAGTTGAAAGAGGGTAGGTATAACTCTTTATCCTTATCTGCCAATTCTATACATACAGACGCTGCTGAACGATATTTTGGAGGATTAAATTCTGAAGATTTTACGATAGAATTGACGATGAAGTTTAAGAATGGTATGGGGGAAATAAAAGAAAAAAAAGTTAAGGAAATGATTAATTCAGGAAAATTTCTTTTTGATTCTCCAGATTTAAATGCTATATTTGAAGACTCGACGAAGAAAGTTACTGCGAGTATTGCAGGTGGAAAAACTAGAACCTTGTATTTAGGTAATGAGAATAAGAATATCATTCATCCTTATTATGAAATCGAGGTAAAGGATAATGAAAAAGGTTTTTCAGATTATTCTTCAATCAAGAAAGCTACCAAATTGTTTATTACTAATAATACAGAATTTAAGGTGTTTGAATAAATGAGGTTTACTTTTATAAACATAAGAGATATCCTTCAAAAGCAAAATGAAATACTGAAGGTGGATTCTAATAATAAATGGATTTTCATAAGATTCCCTTTATTATTAGGTTTTCTCTGCAGTATACTATTCTATAGTGATACTAAAAGTATTTTAGGTATTCTTACTCTTTTCTTATCTATATTTATTCCTATATTTATTAGTTTGTTGGCAACATTAATTTCATTCGTAATGAATAAAATTAAAACTCGTCATAATAAGGAAAGAATACCATTAATAAAGGAAACCTTTTATAATATATGTTACCTTATCCCCATATCTTTATTCCTGTTGGTTCTATCATTATTGATGAGTTTAAGTATAGGAGATAGATGTGTGCTTTATCAGTACAATTTTATATCCCCCATATGTGGTACTGTCTTTTCTATAGAGATTACAGTTCATTTTATTTATTTGTTAATTTTCGGCGTATTATTCTATGGTGGAATTATTCATTTGATTATGAATATACTCATGGTGACTAAACGAATCTTTAAATTATTTGATAAAGAGATAGATTTATTGACTAATCCAGAAAACAATTTTGTGTCTGACAGTAAAGAAGATATTTCTTCAGAAAGTGAGGACGGAGAGGTTTCTGATATAATTGACGATTAATAAATTCACGAAGCTTTAATCGTATATATGCCCCGGCTTCCGTCGGGGCTTTTTATACAAGAAATGATTAGTTAAAAGTATTCCAGTGCCTACTTTCTTTTATATCTAAGTTGATACAAACTCAAATATGATTATCTGAAAGTAAGAACAAATAATAATAGTATTAGATATGAAACAAAGAAGAAATAGGTCTGAGTCCAACTATAAACGTGCAAAGATTAATTCGTGGTGCAGGCTTTTAGAAAAGGATTTTGATTGGGATTATACGTTTTTATTGGAAATAGAGCGCAAGAAAATAATAGAAATGTATGAATACTTTAAAAAGTGTACGCGTTCGGATAAAATGCCTATAGTGGCAAGAGACTTGCAACTTTGCATTGGCCTATTGGATATTGTGCTCGAAAAGGATAATTTGCTGTTGGAATTTTCAGGAATGAAGACTATACGTAGGGATGACGGTATGTATGAAATGGTAGAAAGTCCACATGTAATAGCTTGTAGGAATTTGTACATTAACACTAAAAACGCATCAAGGTTCTGTCTATTCAATTTCCCAACAGATGATTATGATATTGAAATTATTCATAAAGAGGAATTGAGAAGATATAAGGCATGGTATCTATATAATAAAATCAGAACTTACAAGTTGTTTTCTTGGTGGGATTAGGTAATAGGCATCCATCATTCTTACATCGTAAGGTTTTGATAGGTAAAGCAGTCCAATAAGCGACCTTTTTTCTTTGGCTTCTCTCTGCTATGATTTATCTTTGCAACAAAAAAATATGGCATACAATTATGACGAAGAAAGCGTGAATGCCTTAATGAAATGGGCTGAGAACGCACAATTGCCCAAAGAAGTGACATTAAGCGAATCGGAACACATCATCGACACCTCTCTGTATGTTAATGCGAATATCTGCGATATTAAGCAGCATTATCCGGATGCTTTCTATAATCCGGCCATTGATAGATTATATCGGTTGAAGGAATTTATTGAGTCAAACAATTAGCTATATAGAAATGACCTCTCCTATTTTAGATATAGAAAAAAGTAGCGTTGACAAATATTTGAGTAATATGGTTCAAGACTCAAATCATCGTTTTAAATCATGGGAATATTGCTATACGGTATTCGGTAATTCAGATTCAGTAGATTATTTATCTCTTCACCTTGCTTTTTATTTAGCGAGTTGGGGAATGTATAGAGGTAGTTGTGGAATACTTTGGAAAGATTATACGATTCATATGGATGCCGTAAACATAATAAGGAATTTTCATTCCCTACGAAAAGAATGGTTTACAATGGATGATGTTTCTCAAATAATGGAGTTGTACAATGCGCTCAAGGATTACTACAGTAAAATCACATATTATAAACCGGAAAATACTTCATCTTTAAGCCTTAATGCTACAGATACGTTGATTACTAAAATTATGCTTGGTACTATAGGCTGTGTCCCTGCTATGGATAACTTCTTTAAAAAAGGATTTGGTGTTTACCAAAGTAAGTCGTTTGATGAAAGACTGTTGAGACGGATAATTGAATTTTCCGAAAGGAATAAAGATGATATACAACAATACCAGAATCTAATTCAAGTAAAACTGGAATATTCTTATCCTTCAATGAAGATTATAGATATGTATTTTTGGCAAAAGGGTTATGATAAATATATTGCGAAAGAAAAGGGTTAAATAAATAGCCCTTTGTATTTATTCGCCTACCCTAACTTCTACTGAGTTTTTTCGTTTGCGTGCCCTTTCTTTTATAAAATTCCCTTAAGTCACGTAGGGAATTTCAGAAAAGCAGTTGTCTTTATAGTAGAATCTGGTATATAGTGTTAGTATAGTCCTTCTTTCAGCCATTGCAGTTTCTTTATACTGGATTTACAGAATGTTCCAACATTGTGTGCTCTAATTGATTGTATATATTGAAAGGAACATGCTGGACCTCAGCTTTTATGCGGCTGAGGTTTTGTCGGAGACAAGAGTGCGTTGTTGAACGTGCGATGGAAATATGTGTTTAACCAAATTATTAGTTATGAAAAAAGAGTTTTGTATGGTAATTGCATTTGCTATGGCTTTAGCCGGGTTATTTATGCTTATGTTTATGTCATTTGATTAGTGAATGTCTGTTTGTTGACTGTTTTATAGAAGGGGCAGCTTATTCAGCTGCCTTGTTCCATTTCCCAGGAATTAAGTAATCCATATTGTGTAATTATTCCCCATGTGTGGTACTCAGTTCCACATATTTCCACACATAATTATTCCTTCTTGTTTTTATAATATGCTGATGTATAATGTATTATGTGCTGATGTACATCATGGCATATCGTTTGTCCTATAGTTAATACAAAAACTATATTTATTTACTTAAAACTTACGATTATGAAAAAAGTATTGGTAGCATTAGCAATGGTTATGGGATTAGGCAGTTCAGTAGCATTTGCTTACGTGGTTTCTGGAACACAGTCTGTAGAGCAAACTCAGCAAAATCCTCAGGATGAGTTCACAAAAGTGGAAGTAAAAGACTTGCCTCAGGCAGTTATGAATGTCTTGGCTAAGGACTATGAGGGGGCTGTAATAAAGGAGGCTTTCATTTCCGAGAAAGAAACCGGTAAGATTTATAAGGTTGTGTTGACCATCACCGAGGAAAATCAATCCACTGAAGAAGTAACGGTACTTCTGAATGAAAAAGGAGAAACTGTAGAATGAATGGAAACTCTGTAGTGGTTCGGCATCCATCTACAGAGATGATTCGAGATGCTTTTATGTCTATCTCGTTAATGCGAAAGGGGCGGCTGAATAGTCGCTCTTTTTGTTTATATTGTAATAATAGTTCGTTTCTTTTTCGTCAGAAATTCCTATTATAGAGGGTTGTTTTATACAAAATAATGTTTATATTTGTATTCTAATCCCTATTGTATTATGAATGACAAACAACAACTTCTAATTGATTGTATTTCCCTTCTTCCCGTTATAGGCATTCTGGTTTTGATAACTGTTGCCAATGACCAGCTTGTTACTATGGTTGCTGCCTATGTGCTTTGCGGAGAACTCTTATGCGTATTGGTTAGCAGGATATTAAATTTGTACTATATTGATGTGGCTTTTGTTTGGTTGGGTGGGATTATGCTTTGGTTGTGGTATTGGCTCTGGTTGGAGTCAAGCCATGTAGTGATGGAGATTGTGGAAAAGGCAGTTGAATGAATCGCTCCTCTTTCAGTAAAAATCCCCGTAGCGGCTCAACTACGGGGATGGTGTCAAATAACAGAGTATCAATATGAGATACTAAGTGAGCCTATTCCATTACAGATAAATCATCGTCAACTTCATACTGATTACAGCCAAAAGCCGCACACATTAAAATAAAACGTTCTTTTATACCTAATCCGGTATATCTGTCTACAGCTCCGCTGCCTTTTGCATGAAGTCCTGCTGCGTATTTATCTATCTGAACTTTATTCATTAAATCTACATGAGTTTTACGGGCAAGTTTACTGCTTGCAATCTCATATATGGATTTGTACTCATTTGTTCCCAATGCCGCACTAAACATTGCCACTTTCCGGCTAATCTCACAGTATTCAAGTAGTTTTTTTATTTGATAATTGTACCCGGTTTCACCATTGCCATCAGGATAATAGGGTAACAAAGCATTGCTTGGTAGCCTACCTTTATACTTCATAATAATATTATAAGCAATACGAATGATGGGAGTTTTTATCTCAGTGCGTATAAGTCCATCCTTGTGCGTTTTTTGAGGTAAATAATGAATGTAAGGTATTCCTTCTTCAATGCTGATATTATCAAAAGTGAATCGTCTGAAATCACCTATACGGCAACCGAAACAACATTGAACAACGAATACATCTTTTACTCGCTGCAATGTTTCGGGACATTCTTTGTGGACTACTTCATTGAATTCTGTTTTGGTGAGAAAGAAAGGCTCGTCATATTGTTGCTTCATAATGGACTCTTTTTCTTTTCCTATCTTCCGGAAAGGAGATACGGGAATAACATCATTACTTTCAAGCTCCACCATAAATGCTTGTAATAATAATAGTTTCTCAGCAATTGTATTCTGGCTTCTTTCCTTTGATGGTATATTCCGCTTATTCATTTCTGCGTACAGTTCTGGAAATTTTTCAACCAGAGTGTATTCTTTGCGTAGAAAATCACGAAAATTTAGAATATGTTCCTTATTGAATTCATTGACCGGCAACCCGTCAATGCCATTGATAATGAGGAATCGAGTCAGTTCCCTTATCACTACATCGTAATGTTTCTTTCTGCCAGGACCTATTACACCTGCATTTAGCCATCCGTCAACATAGCGTTGGAACATACTACACATGGATTCCTCTTCACTGCTGATGTTATATTTTTCAGGATGTAAGTGCTGGTCTATTAAGATTTCCAGTTTTTCACTGGTTAATTCTTTGTTGCTCCCATAAATGGATAAAATTAGATTCTTCCGTTCTTCAATAGATGTGTTAAATGATGTTCTTATGTCTAACTTTATAATACTTTTAGCCTTATATTTTTCAGTCTTGGCATCCCAAAGAGTAGGAGAGACCATAATGTCTGATTTGTGGAATAACTGTACATTGCGTCCATCAGATAATCGAAATCTGACATTTACTTCTTTATCTTTCTTCCCAGTTCTTATAAATGCTTTTACTGTAGTCATATATTCTCTGTTATATCGGTTGTGCAAATATACATAAATTGCACAACTCAGTTCAAATATTGCACAACATAATGCAATGGTATGCAATATAATATTTTTATATTACTCTGATTTTTAATATAATGTTATATGTATTGGTTTTATAGTATTTTATATTCCGAATCGCAACGGAATCACAACGATAAGGCAAGTAGTCGATAAAAAGACTGCTTGCCTTTCGTCGTTTAGCTGGGTATCAACGATTTACTACCTTGCCAATTTCGACAGAATTTGTGCAAAAAGTAGGTAACATAGCAGAAACACAGCTTTCCGTAGTTCCACTTTTCCGGTGGGTAGAAATAATTTAGAAAACAAAAATGAGTACGGTAAGAGTCATCCAGAACAAGCAGAGATTGACCAAAGAGGGCAATGCTCCGCTATATATAACCTTTTATCTCGGTAAGGAAAAGTTAATGCTTCCTTGCAAAGTGTCTGTGCCTGCTGCTAAATTTGACGAGAAAAGCGGACTTCTCAAAGGAAACAGTAAGGAAGCAAAGGATATAAATCTTATTGTGAGTAACCTGAAAGCACGTGTCAACGATATATTGGTGAAGTTCCGGCTGAGGAACCAGGCTTTGACAAAAGATATTTTCATGCGGGAGTATAACAATCCAAGTGATTATAAGACTTTCCATGATTTCGTGAAGGAGCATATGAAAACCTACAGCCGGCGAATAGAGATGGGAACGTTCAAGCATCATCTGAGCTGTATGAAAAAGTTCAAGGCATATAATGAACTGTTACAGTTCCGGGACCTTACTCCGGATTATCTGACTGACTACCTGATTTACATGAAAAAGGAGCTTGGAAATACGGAGATAACCGCACAACGTAATATGTCCACCATCAAGATATATGTCACTGCAGCCTACAGAAAGGGCTATATAGAAGAAAATCCTTTCCAGGAATTCCATATCAAAAGAATAAAAAGCGATGTGGACTATCTGACAGAGGAGGAGCTGATGCAGTTTGTGCAATTATACTATCAAAGAACATTGCCGGAAAAGCTTCAGCTGACCTTGGCCTTCTTCCTTTTCATGTGTTTCACGAGCATGCACATTACGGATGCACGTATGTTCTGTATCGAGCAGGTAAACAATGATGTGCTGACTTACTACCGTGTGAAGAACCGGAACTGTAAACCGGAACCGATAAAGATTCCGATGCCGGTACCTGCGGAAAAACTTCTGGAAGAATGGGCAGAGGGTAGGGAAGAAGGACGTCTGTTCAGGAACGTTCAATGTGACCAGGTCGTTAACCGACAGTTGAAGGCCATTGCCAAAGAACTGGGGATTAACAAAAAAATATCGGCCAAGACAGGAAGACATACGTTTGCAACTATTTATCTCCGGAAAACAAAAGACTTATCCAGCCTGCAAAAATTGCTTGGACATAGCAATATCCGGGAAACGATGATTTATGCGCACGTCATGGATGAGAGCAAGCGGGAAGGCATGCAATGTTTCAATAGCTTCACCCTATAATAGGGGCCAAAAGCCGTACAATCGTGCGGATGATTCATAACGTTTTATTTATCAAATAAATGCGGCTGCACCGATTTGTACAAGTTCGTACAAAATGAGGTGCAGCCGCACGAATTTATGCTCTCTCGTACATCACCCAGTAGGGTTGTCCTGCCAAATATTCTACATGGTACCCGGCATCAGCCAGTTGTTTGGCCAGCGCCATCGGAGCGACATCGACAATGTTCGACAGCTCATATACCAGTTCAGCGGTGGTCTTGTAACATTTCTGTGAAGTGGTACCGATGGGTGAATAGTTCTGGCCGATGAAGTTTGCTATGGCTTTCTGCCGCTCGGCTTGTTGCTTCTCCAATTCGTCTCGTTTGTCCGGTTCTTCGTCGTTTTGATAAGAACGGAATCCTATAGGCTTTTTCATTGGGCACCTCCTTTCTGATTAGGGATAAGGCCTAAAAATTCGGTACGGGCATTATGTAATGTTGCTAAAACATCCAAAAATGTTTTTGAATTGTCATAGAAATAACCACTGTATTCAAGAAGAAAGCCGATACTATCATCCAACAATTCTGCAAGAGATGCTGCTCGATTATTTTGCAATTTCAATAAGCAATTAGATATGGAATCGTTGAGTACAATTCCATTAACGGTAGTATTATCCATTCTCACCTCCTTTCTGTTCCAGCATATTCGCCTTCTCACTGAACTGATAAACGAAACGTACCTTGCAAATATCGAGAAAGAATACCGTGTCGGGGCATCCACCACTTAT
>ONZY01000572.1_pt1 | contig 32952 bp, 22 predicted proteins | sample 1671451 | NCBI WGS metagenome assembly ONZY01 (sample SAMN06348158, study PRJEB24527) | human gut metagenome | biome: human gut; feature: ankylosing spondylitis patient; material: feces | host: Homo sapiens | place: China | collected 2015-10 | reverse complement strand
GGATCGGCAGGCCCCAGCGGCGCTGACGGGAGATGCACCAGTCGGCGCGCTCGCGAATCATGCTCTTCATGCGGTCGATGCCCCAGCCCGGGACCCAGCGCACGTCGTCGCACGCGGCGCAGGCCTCATCCTTAAAAGAGTCGACGGAGCAGAACCACTGCGGGGTGGCGCGGAAGATGATGGGTTTCTTGCAGCGCCAGCAGTGCGGATAGCTATGCACGATCTCCTCGCTGGCGAAGAGGGAACCGGCCTCCTTCATGTCGTTCAGGATGACGGGGTTGGACTCTTCAACGAGCATACCCTCATATTTTCCGGCATAGTCGGTGTGGCGGCCCTGATCGTTGACGGGCACGACCATGTCCATGCCGTAGCGGCGGCAGGTCTGATAGTCGTCCGCGCCGAAGCCGGGCGCGGTGTGGACGCAGCCGGTACCGGAATCCATCGTGACATAGTCGGCGAGAACCAGACGGGAGGTCTTGGGCAGGAAGGGATGAGATGCGAGCATGTTCTCATAGAAGTTACCGGGATGGGTCTCGAGGATCGAGTAGTGCTCGACGTTGCCGACGGTCATGACCTTTTCGACGAGCGCCTCGGCGACGATGTACATCTCGCCGTTATCCTCGTTCTTCACGATGGCGTAGCTCTCGTCGGGGTGCAGGGCGATGGCAAGGTTACCGGGCAGCGTCCAGATCGTGGTCGTCCAAATGACGAAGTTGAGCTTGGACTTGTCGAGATGGCTCAGCTTGCCGAGATCGTCGTGCATCGGGAACTTGACGTACACGGTCGTGCAGGGATCGTCCTGATACTCGATCTCCGCCTCAGCCAGGGCGGTCTCGTCGTGATAGCACCAGTAAACGGGCTTTAAGCCCTTGTAGATGTAGCCCTTCTTGTACATCTCGCCGAAGACCTTGACCTCCTCGGCCTCGAAGCCGGGGTCCATGGTCTTGTAGGGGTGCTCCCAGTCGCCGAGCACACCGATGCGCTTGAAGCCCTCCATCTGCACGTCGATATAGTGCTGGGCGAACTCGTGGCAGGCGGAGCGGAAGGCGGAAACGGGCATGGCCTTGTGGTTGAGCTTGTTCTGCTTGATGATGGCGCTCTCGATGGGCATGCCGTGGTTGTCCCAGCCGGGGATATAGGGCGTGTAGTAGCCGCGCATCGCGTAGGAACGGGTGATGAAGTCCTTCAGGGACTTGTTGAGCGCGTGACCCATGTGCAATCCGCCGTTGGAGAACGGAGGGCCATCGTGCAGGGCGAAGCGGGGCTTGCCCTCGTTCTTTTTGAGCATGAGGTTGTAGAGGTCCATTTCCTCCCAGTGCTTGAGCATCTCAGGCTCGCGCTTGGGAAGACCCGCGCGCATCGGGAAGCCGGACTTGGGCATATTCAGCGTGCTTTTGTAATCCATGTTGCGTCTCCTTACATTTATATGAATTTTCAGATCACTTATCTGATTTTTGCCGCGACATGCGCGTGGCAAAAATTCCTTGACCCAGCCGCCTTGGGCGGCGACGCCAGTGACCGACGTCTCTGGCGTAGGGGGATTCTAAAGGGGGGATAAAATCCCCTCTTTACCAAAAAAATATGCGCCCTGTCCCATAAAGAGACAAAGGCGCTGACCTCTGCGGTACCACTCTTCTTGCTGTGTCTTGCACAGCCGCTCAAATGCTGCGATATAACGGTCGCACCCGTCCGGCCTTACTTAAAGTTCAGTCCGGCTGCTCCGAGGTGATATTCGACCCTGCCGCGTCCCGCCTTTCACCAAAACGGCGGTTCTCTTTGCCGCGGGGGAGGGGCTTACTTGTCCTCATCCACGCATATTTCATAATGCAGTAGTAATATATCGGCTTTTTTTGGCTTTGTCAACCCCACCGCGGCGCTCTCAGGGCAGAAAAAGATGTAAATTTGGAGTAAAAACTTGTAAACTACGGCAAAATACGCCAGTGAGCGCTTGACAGCGCAAAAAAAATGTGATACCTTTTGCAGCACGGAAAAAAGGGAGTAGCCGGCGCCCACGGGCGTTGAGCAGATCGTCATCGCGGGAAAGTATCCCCGGTCTGCTTGCGAAATGGCAAGACTTTTACCCCGGGCGGCGCCCGCGGTAGAGGTCTTTTTTCTTTTGTCCGGCTACCAAAACCGACTGAATATAAGGAGTGTTTACAGCATGGAGTTTTTGCTCGACGGCATCCGCGCGGTCACACCGCAGCAGTGCGTGATGTATGTGGTGGGCGCGCTGCTCATCTATCTCGCCATCAAAAAGGACTATGAACCCTCGCTTCTGCTGCCGATGGGCTTCGGCGCGATCCTCGTGAACCTGCCGATGTCCGGTGTCCTCAACCAGATGGTCGCAGGCGTGGGCGAAAGCCAGGGCATCATCCAGTGGCTCTTTGAAACGACGATCGAGGCGAGCGAGGCGCTGCCGCTGCTGCTGTTCATCGGCATCGGCGCGATGATCGACTTCGGCCCGCTGCTTTCAAACCCGAAGATGTTCCTCTTCGGTGCGGCGGCGCAGTTCGGCATCTTCTTTGCGATGATCGCGGCGGTCATGCTGGGCTTTGATTTGAAGGACGCGGCCTCCATCGGCATCATCGGCGCGGCGGACGGCCCGACGTCGATCCTCGTTTCGCAGGTGCTCCATTCCAATTATATCGGGCCCATCGCGGTCGCGGCGTACTCGTACATGGCGCTCGTGCCGATCATCCAGCCGTTCGCCATCAAGCTCGTGACCACCAAGAAAGAGCGTGCGATGCACATGCCCTACAACCCCAAGCACGTCTCCCGTTCGCTGCGCATCTGCTTCCCCATCATGGTCACGATCATCGCGGGCTTCATCGCGCCGATGTCCGTCTCGCTCGTCGGTTTTCTGATGTTCGGCAACCTGCTGCGCGAGTGCGGCTGCCTCGAACGCCTCTCTCAGACGGCGCAGAACGACCTTGCCAACCTCATCACGCTGCTGCTCGGCATTACGATCTCGTTTTCGATGCAGGCCGACCAGTTCGTCAATCTCAAAACGCTCATCATCATGGCACTGGGCCTTGTCGCCTTCGTCTTCGACTCCATCGCGGGCGTGATGTTTGCAAAGCTTTTGAACCTCTTCTGCAAGAACAAGGTGAACCCGATGGTCGGCGCGGCCGGTATCTCGGCCTTCCCGATGTCTGCGCGCGTTATCCAGAAGATGGGGCAGGAGGCGGACTGCACCAATCACCTGCTGATGCACGCCGTCGGCGCGAACGTCGCCGGCCAGATCGCATCGGTGCTCGCAGGCGGCATGATCCTCAATCTCGTGCCGCAGCTTTTAGGGTAAGGAGGAACGCACTATGACAAATCTTGAGATCGCGCTGCTCATCACGGGGCAGGGAATGCTCGGCATCTTCGCCGTGATGGGACTCATCACCGCACTGGTCACACTCTTCACCAAATTCGGCAAGAAGTAAAACCCCAAACATAAACAGGCGTCCGCTGCCAACGCAGCGACCGCCTGTTTTCGTATATAAGGGTTAAAAGCCTCGCAGAGTTTCGAGCCCGCAGGCTCGAAATGATTTTGATCGTAAATCGCCGCGACCGGTGCGTGGCGATTTACACCTCTCAGTCCGCAAACGTGCGCGCCTGCGGCGCGTGCGCTGCCGCGGGCTGCAATCTCACTCAAAAACGCGAGAGTTACTCTCGCGTTTTTGAAGTAATATGCATCATCAGCGCCGCGACATCTGCCGGACTGACGCCCGAGATTCTCCCCGCCTGCCCCAGATTCTGCGGACGAATGGCGGCGAGCTTTTCGCGCGCCTCCAGACGGAGACCGTCGATTTTCGCGTAATCGATATCCTCGGGAATGGCGCGGCGCTCCAGGCGCGCGAACTCCGCGACCTCCGCCATCTGGCGGCGGATGTAGCCCTTGTACTTGACCGCGATCTCCACGCTCTCGGCGAGTGCGGGCGGGAAGGCGCGGCAGCCCGCATCAAAATCGCGCAGGTCGTCATAGGTGAGCTGCGGGCGGCGCAGCAGCGCGATGAGGGGACTGCCGTCGTGCACCTCCGCCGTGCCGCGCGAAGTCAACAGCGCGTTGAGCGCGTCGGACGCGCCTACGCCCGTGTGCTCGAGGCGCTTGATCTCGCGGCGCACCGCGTCGTATTTGTCCACGACCTTTTGCAGCGTTTCATCGCTGACAAGGCCAAGCTCGTGCCCGATGGGCGCGAGCCGCTCATCGGCGTTGTCCTGCCGCAGGATGAGGCGGTACTCGCTGCGGCTCGTCATCATGCGATAGGGCTCGTTCGTTCCCTTAGTCACAAGATCGTCGATGAGTGTACCGATGTACGCTTGCTCGCGGCCTAAAATGAACGGCGTTTCGCCCTTCAATTTGCGCGCGGCGTTCACGCCCGCGACGAAGCCCTGCACCGCCGCCTCCTCGTAGCCCGACGAGCCGTTGAACTGTCCCGCGCCGTACAGGCCCGAAATGTGCTTGTATTCAAGCGTCGGGTAGAGCGCGGTCGGGTCGATGCAGTCATATTCGATGGCGTAGGCCGGGCGCATGATCTCCGCGTGCTCAAGGCCCTTGACCGAGTGCAGCATTTCAATCTGCACCTCCTCGGGCATGGAAGAGGAAAAGCCCTGAATGTAGAGTTCTTCTGTATCGAGGCCCATGGGCTCGATGAAGAGCTGATGGCGGGGCTTGTCGGGGAAGCGGACAATCTTCGTCTCGATCGACGGGCAATAGCGCGGGCCGACGCCCTCGATCACACCCGAGTAGATGGGACTGCGATCCAGATTCTCGCGGATGACGCGGTGCGTCTCCTCTGTGGTGTAAGTCAGGTAGCAGACCGCCTGATTTTCGGGCGGGTGTTCCGTCGAGAACGAGAACGGCAGCGGCGTTTTGTCGCCCGTCTGCACCTCCATCTGAGAAAAATCGACGCTGCGCGCGTTCACGCGCGGCGGCGTGCCGGTCTTGAAACGGCGCAGCGGCAGTCCGAGCTTTTTGAGCGCGTCCGCCAGCGTGAGCGAGGCGTGCATTCCGTCCGGGCCGCTCTCGCGCACGCATTCGCCGACGATGGTGCGGCCATCCAAAAATGTGCCCGAGCAGAGGATGACAGCCCCGACCGCGTAAACGCCGCCTGTCTCGGTCACAACGGCGGACACGTGGCCGTCGGTGACGCGTAAGTCGACGATCTCCGCCTGCCGCAGCAGGAGATTTTTCTGCCGCTCGAGCGTGTGCTTCATCACGCTCTGGTAGCGCCGCCGGTCGGCCTGCGCGCGCAGCGACCAGACGGCGGGGCCCTTGCCCCGGTTGAGCATGCGGTATTGAATGCAGGCTAAGTCAGCCGCCCTTGCCATCTCGCCGCCGAGGGCGTCGAGCTCGCGCACGAGATGGCCCTTGCCTGTGCCGCCGATGGCGGGGTTGCAGGGCATGTTGCCCACGGCGTCCAGATTGATCGTGAAGCACACGGTTTTCATCCCGAGCCGCGCGCAGGCGAGCGAGGCCTCGATGCCCGCGTGGCCCGCGCCGATGACGGCGACATCGTAGCTTCCGGCAGAAAATTCACGCATAGCCTCAGCCCCTTTCCAGTGTGATGACCGCCACCTGCGGCCTGTTCAGAATGCGCGGGATGACGCGTGGCGAGTTTCCGAGCCCGCGGTTGACGAACACCATCGCGCCCTCGCAATTTTCGTCCGTGCAGTGATAAAAGCCGCTCGTGAATGAGGGGAAAAGCGTCAGCGTCGTGTCGACCAGACCGTCGGTAAACGGCAGGCGCCAGATGCCGCCGTGCGCGTGGCCCGAGAACGTCAGATCCGCGCCGAGGCGGCAGTAGTAGCCGTTAAAATTGTTGTTGCGGTGCGCCAGCAGCAGCCAGAACGGGTCGCCGTATTTCGCGTAGACCTCCTGCGCAAGCTCCTGCGGTGTCTCCTGATCGGCGTAGCCGTTCGGGTCGTCGATGCCCGCGAGGACGATACTGTCGCCATTTCGCAGCAGCGGTACGAATTCGTTCGAGAGCACCGTCACGCCGCTCTCCCGCAGCGTGCGCTTGATCTCCTCCACGACCTTTGTGCCGTGGCCCCACTCGTGGTTGCCCGTGACGTAATACGTCGGCGCGATGGCTGAGAGCGCCGCACCGACCTCGCCGGCGTAGACGGTCGGATTTTCGGTTTTGCGGTCGACTAAGTCGCCCGTCACGAAGATATACTCCGGCTGCGCGGCCTTGACCGCGCGATATAAGCGTTCGTTATCCTTGCCGAAGTATTTGCCATGCAGATCACTGAGCTGCACGATGCGGCAGCCGTCAAAGCCCGCAGGCAGTGCGCCTGAGGTGAATGTCGCCTCGTCGGTCTCGATGCTGCTGTTGCCCCAGTAGAGGTAAATGCCGAACAGCACGAGCAAAATGAGCAGGTTGCGCCAGAAATGATGTTTTTTTCTTTGTCTCGCCATGGGAACTCCAATCTATAAGGAGGCTATAAGCCAAAAAGCCTCGCAGAGTTGCGTGCCGCGCACGGCACGCAATCAATTCAAATCCGTTTTCTGTCGCGATACGTGCGTGGCAGAAAACACTTTGCGCGGAGCGCGTGTCGCAGCCGCCCTGCGGGTGGCAAGGCACGAAGCGCAGCGAATTCTCCTCGAAAAAGCGGCATGCCGCTTTTTCGACAATAGTAAGGGGCGGCTTTTGCCGCCCCTTATTGTAGCACACTGTCCTGCCTTGAAACAAGAAATTTTATTCCGCGCTCTTGAGGCTCTCGACCATGTCGATCTTCTTCATCTTAAAGTGCGCAAGCACGTTGACGAGCAGCGAGAACAGCGCCGTCAGGATCGCCGCGTACACGTAGGCCGACGGCGCGGTCTGACGTCCGAACATCATCAAATCGATCTCCGTTGAGCGCACGAGGTAAATGTGCAGCCAGTGGCCCATGAAGCAGCCGAGCAGGATGCCGAACACCGTGAGCACGATGTTCTCGCGATACACATAGGCCGAGACCTCGCCGTCGTAAAAGCCCAGCAGCTTGATCGTCGCGAGCTCGCGCTGGCGCTCAGTGATGTTGATGTTCGAAAGGTTGAAGAGCACGACCATCGCCAGCGCCGCCGCCGCCAGAATGATGATGACCACAACGAAGTCCACGCGCTCCATGCTGTGGGTGTAGGTATCCTGCGTGTCGCGCATGCGCGATGTCGTCGCCACGCCGCTCATGTCGAGCAGCTTTTCAAAAATGGCGTTGCAGGTGTCGGTATCGTCGCTCGTGAAGTTCAGAAGGTAGGCGTTCGGCTCGCCGTCGGCGTGGAGCGCATTTTCATAGTAGCCGGGCGTCATATAGATGAAGTGGCCCGTATAGTGCTCGTAGATGCCCGCGACCGTCACGTCCCCGCGCACGTCGCCGTCGAGGAAGAAGGTGTCGCCCACCGAGACCTTCAAAAGCTCGGAGAGCTTCTGGTCGATGTATACGCCCTCATCGCCCATTGTGATGGGATCTCCGCTCTTGTAGTCGAAAAGGTCCACGACCTTGCCGATCTCGTCGGAGGCCATCACCTCGACATAGGCGGTGGTTGAATAGGAGGGGGTGACCACCGTGGCGGACGAGGCCGCACAGGGGATGTAGTTCACAACGCGGGAGTCGCCTGCAAGAAAGTCCTCCACCGCCGCGCGCTCCTCGGGCAGGGCGTTGTCGGCAAGCGTCACCTGTGCCGAGTAGTGGAACAGCTCGTCATACTGGCGCGACATCGTGAAGAGAAGCGATGAGCGCATGCCAAAGCCCGCGATGATGAGCGCCGTGCAGCCGCCGATGCCGATGACCGTCATCCAGAAGCGCTTCTGGTAGCGGAAAAGATTGCGCGCCGTGACCTTGTGGATGAACGACATACGTCTCCACAGGGGCTTGATATACTCAAGGAACACGCGCTTGCCCGCCTTCGGCGTGCGGGGGCGCATCAGGCTCGCAGGCGTTTCGCGCAGCGTGGCAAGGCAGGCCCAGAGCGTCGCGACTGTCGTGCAGGCGACCGCCGCGAGCACGGAAAAGAGCGAAATATCCGTGTAGGCGTGCAGCTCGATATCCGGCATCTGATACATGATCTGATAGGCCGTGAAGATCATCTTCGGGAACAGGATATAGCCGATGACAAGGCCCAGAACGCCGCCGACAAGGCTCGGCAGCAGCCCGTAGCCGATGTACTTCCATGAGATCGAAAGGCGGCTGTAACCGAGCGCCTTGAGCGCGCCGATCTGCACGCGCTGCTCTTCGACCATGCGCGTCATCGTCGTCAGGCACACGAGCGCCGCGACGAGGAAAAAGATGATCGGCAGCACGCTCGCGAGGTTCGCCATGCGGTCGGCGTCCTGGCCGAAGCCCGTGTAGCCGGGGTTGTAGCTGCGGCTGAAGATATACCACTCGCAGCTGTCGATATCCGCGACCTTGCGGCGCGCGTCGGTGATCTTCTCCTGCGCGTCGGCGATCTTCTCGTCGGCCTCCGCCTTGCCGTCCGCGTATTCACGAAGGCCCTTGCGGTAGTCGCGCTCGCCGTCCGTCAGTTCGGTGTAGGCGTCCGAGAGCTCCTTGATGCCGTCGGCGTACTGCGCTTCGCCGTCGTAGTAGTCCTTCCAGCCGTCGTCGAGCTTTTTGCGCGCGTCAGAAAGCTCCTTTTTCGCGTCCGCGAGTTGCGCAGGCGCGTCATCAAGCTGGGCCTTGGCGTCGTCGAGCTCCATTTTGGCGTCGCGCAGCTCCTTTCTGCCCGCGTCGAGCTCGGCCTCGCCCGCGTAATACTCGTCCCAGCCCTCGTCCAGCTCGCGCTTGCTCGCGGCAAGGCTGCTGGCGCTGATGCTGTTTAACTGCGCGATGCTTTCCTCGTCCGGAAGCTGCGCAGCGATGGCGTCGCGCTGCTGCTGATAGCCCGCGCGTTCTGCCGTCAGCGTCTCCCGCTGTGCAAGAAGCAGCGCTTTCCGGCCTGCGACCTCTTCTTCTGGGTAAGCATTCAGTTCTTCCAGTCTTGCATCGATTTCTGCGATCCCTGCATCGAGCTGTGCGATTCCCGCGTCAAGCTGTTTGATCCCTGCCTGCGCCTCTGCGATCTGTGCGCGCATACCGCCCAGCGCGGCGTCCGTCGCGGCGATGGCCGCGCTGTCGCCGCGGCCGAGATCGTCGAGCAGTTTCCCCGGCCCGCCCTCGTAGGGCGAGCCCGAACTCGCAAGCGCGTCCGTCACAGTCTTGGCCAGCGAATTGAGCTGCTGCTCGCCGCTTTCCAGCTGTCTCCGTCCCGCGGCAAGTTCTTTCTCGCCGCTCTCAAGCTCCTTGACGCCGTCCTCGTACTGGGCGAGGCCGTCTTCATACTCTGCCCTGCCCTTTTCGTACTCGTCCAGCGCGTCTTCGTACTCTTCCATGCCGTTGAGGTATTGCATTTCACCGTCGTCGAGCTCGATCTTTGCATCGTCCAGCTCGACGCGCGCGTCCTTGAGCTCCTGCTGGCCGTCGTAGTAATCCTTCCAGCCGTCGTCGAGCTTCCTGCGCGCGTTGCTCAGTTCTTTTTGCGCGTCGCCGAGCTTTTCGTCGGCCTCGGCCTTCGCGTCATCGAGCTCACGCTGCGCATCGTCGAGCTTTTCCGTCGCCTCGTCGACGAGATCGTCGTGCCGCAGCTGCGCCCGCGCGTCGCCGAACGGCTCCAGCTCGTCGATGACGGCGTCGATATAGTCGTCATAGTCGCTGTAAAACGCGGTCATCTCCGCTGCGCCCGAAACGCGGACATAGGCCGCCGTATAGTAGTCGAGCGTGAATGCCTCGCGCGGCAGGTAGAGATACGCCTTGACCGTGCCGCTGCCGAGCGTCGACGTGCCGCGCTCCACCGCAAGGTACACCGGCGAGCGCACCGTGCCGACAACGGTATACGTGTCCTGCGCGAGCGCGTCGGAGAGATCGTCCCCCGGCGTGAGTGTGATCGTATCACCGATGGAAATGCTCATCAGTGAGAGCATATTTTCCTCCACCACGCACTCGTCCGCGCGCGCGGGCATGCGTCCGTCGCGCAGCAGCACCTCGTTGATGCCGCGGCCCGTGAGGGAGAGGACCTTGACCACCGCGTCGAGCGAGTCGGACGAGGCAAACGCGTCGATGACGTACTCGCCCTCGGCATCCTCGACCTTGTCCTGCGCGCGCAGTGCGGCAATATCCTCATCGGTCAGACCGAGCGTCGAGAGCACCTGAATGTCCGCCAAGTGCAGGGAATCGAGATAGTCGTCGCCCGTGCGCTTCATGTCCGGCGCGGTCGCCTTGAGACCGGAGAGAAACGCGACCGATAGCGCGACCAGGATCATAATGGAGAAAAAGCGGCTGCGCGTGTGCTGGATCTCGCGCCAGAAGTCTTTCCGCATGGCGTTTTTCATCGCGCCGCCCCCTTTCGTTCCGATTTCTTCGTTACCATTCGATCAGTTCCACGCTGGTCGGATGCTCATTGCACTGCATGCTCTCCACCGTGCCGTTTTTGATGTGGATGACGCGGTCGGCCATCGGCGTGATGGCGCTGTTGTGCGTGATGACCACGACCGTCACGCTCTTTTGCCGGCAGGTGTCCTGCAAGAGCTTGAGGATCTGCTTGCCGGTCACATAGTCGAGCGCGCCGGTCGGCTCGTCGCAGAGCAGGAGCTTCGGATTTTTCGCGAGTGCGCGGGCGATGGCGACGCGCTGCTGCTCGCCGCCGGAGAGCTGACCGGGGAAGTTGTTCGCGCGCGCGGACAGGCCGACTTCGTTCAAGACCGTCGCCGCGTCGAGCGGGTCTTTACAGATCTGCGCCGCGAGCTCGACGTTTTCAAGCGCCGTCAGGTTGCCGACGAGGTTATAGAACTGGAAGACAAAGCCGATGTCGTGGCGGCGATAGGTCGTGAGCTGACGGGCGTTGAAGCCGCTCACGCGCGTCCCGTCGACCGTGATGGTGCCGCCCGAACAGGCGTCCATGCCGCCGAGCATGTTTAAAACCGTCGTCTTGCCCGCGCCGGACGGGCCGACGATGACGCAGAACTCTCCCTTTTCGATCGTAAAGCTGATGTGGTCCACCGCGCGAATTTCGATTTCCCCGCTGTGGTAGACCTTGGAAACATCCTCAAATGTGACGAAAGCCGCCATAGTCCGACTCCTCCGCTTCAAATATCATTTCTATTTTATTATAAGTGGAAAATAACGGAAATGCAAGTGTAGATATAGCAACTTGCATGAAAAAGTCGCTAATTTTTTAGGCAAAACCATGAGAGCTGACGATTGAAATTTGCCTTTTCCGCGCTTATAATACAAACTGAAGTAAATGAAGGAAAGGAGCGTGAAAACGAATATGTTTGAGAACTTCATCAAGCAGGATGTTGACGACATGATCTTCGGCAGCACCAAGCAGATCATCAGCGAGCGCTGAGATCCGTTGTATCGACCACGCGAAAGCGTGGCTTTTTTGTTTTTATCGCCGGAAAGGCGAAAAAGGGCCGCTTCCACGGGAATTTTCGTCCCGAGAGGCGGATTTTTCTTGCCTTTGCACGGTGTGTGTGATATACTTTTTCGGCTAATGAAGGATAAAAGTAAGGAGAGAGAACGCCATGGCTGTGATCGAATACGATTCCTACAAGCAAAAGCTGCTTGCGATGGACGAAACATTTGAAAACCTCTTCAAGGCGCTGGAGATCGAGCAGGCCCGTCAGGAGCTGAACCGCCTCGAGCTCGAGGCGCACGAGGACGGCTTCTGGAACGATCTGGAGCGCTCGCAGAAAAACCAGATGCGCTCCAAGCAGCTGCAAAATAAAATTCACCGCTACGAAAAGCTCGTTTCCACGCGCGACGATCTGCTCGCGCTGATCGACATGGGAACGGAGATGGACGACGCGAGCCTGCTGCCCGAGCTCGAAGAGGGCTACAAAAAGCTCGAAGCCGATGTGGAGCAGGCGCGCCTTACGACGCTCCTTTCCGGCGAATACGACAACTGCAACGCGATTTTGACGTTCCACGCTGGCGCGGGCGGCACCGAGGCGCAGGACTGGGCGCAGATGCTCTACCGCATGTATATGCAGTGGGCGAACAAGCACGGCTTTGAATTCGAGATGCTCGACTATCTCGACGGCGATGAAGCCGGTCTCAAGAGCGCGACGGTCATGGTCAAGGGCGAGAATGCCTACGGCTATCTGAAGGGCGAAAACGGCGTGCACCGCTTAGTGCGCGTTTCCCCGTTCGACGCGAACGCCCGCCGCCAGACGAGCTTTGCAGCCCTCGAGGTCATGCCTGAGCTGCCCGACGATATCGAGGTCGAAATTCGTCCCGAGGATATTGAAATGCAGGTCTACCGCGCGTCCGGTGCCGGCGGCCAGCACGTCAACAAGACGAGCTCTGCCGTTCGACTCATCCACAAGCCCACGGGCATCGTCACCGCCTGCCAGACGCAGCGCTCGCAGTTCCAGAACCGAGACTACGCCATGCAGATGCTCAAATCCAAGCTCATGGAGCTCAAAATTCAGCAGCACGCGGAGAAGATTTCCGACATCAAGGGCGTGCAGCTCAAGATCGAATGGGGCAGCCAGATCCGCTCCTACGTCTTCATGCCCTACCAGCTTGTCAAGGACACGCGCACCGACTACGAGACCGGCAACATCCAGTCCGTCATGGACGGCGACCTCGACGGCTTCATCAACGCGTATCTGACGAAGTCCGCGAACGGGGAGCTGAAGAAATAATTCAAAAATGTGCGGAGCACATTTTTGAGAGGGGCTTGCAGCGTGCTGCGCGCACTCGCGTTGCTCGCACACTTGCACTCTGAGATGAATTTTTTCCGCGCGCGGGTCGCGGAAAAAATGATCAAACTTTGATTCCGGCGCTGCGGCGCCGGAATTTTATATGTCGGAACGAAAAAGTTAAGCAGGGAGGAAACATGGAAGAAAATACCAGAGAAAACAAGATGGGCACGATGCCCATCGGCAAGCTGCTGGCCAACATGGCGGGGCCCGTGATGATATCGATGCTCTTTCAGGCGCTCTACAACATTGTCGACAGCGTGTTCGTCGCGCGGCTCAGTCAGGACGCAATGAACGCCGTGTCGCTCGCTTTCCCGCTGCAAACGCTGTGCATCGCGTTCGCCGTGGGCACGGGCGTCGGTATGAACGCGCTGCTCGCGCGTTCGCTGGGTGAAAAGAACATGCAGGCGGTCGACCGCGCCGCGGGCACGGGACTTTTCCTGACGCTCTGCACCGCCGCTGTCTTTGCCGTCCTCGGCTTTTCGCTCGCCACGCCATTTTTCCGCTTCCAGACGGAAAACGAGCAAATCATTGCCTACGGCCGTGATTATGTGATGATCTGCATCGGCGGCTCGCTCGGACTGTTCCTGCAAATTTACGGCGAGCGCCTGCTCCAGTCCACGGGGCGGACGGACCTTTCGATGATCTCGCAGATCGCGGGCGCGGTGTGCAACATCGTGCTCGACCCGATTTTGATTTTCGGCCTTCTGGGCTTTCCCTGCATGGAGGTCGCGGGCGCGGCGGTCGCCACGATCGTCGGCCAGTTCGTCGGCGCGGGCCTCGGCCTTTTTCTGAACCTCAAGAAAAATCCCGAGGTGCAGATCCACCTCAAGGACATCCGTCCCCACCGCGCGACGGTGGCGGACATCTACGCCATCGGCATTCCGTCGATCATCATGCAGTCCATCGGCTCGGTGATGATGTTCGGCATGAACAAAATTCTCATCTCGTTCACCGAGGCGGCGACCGCGGTGTTCGGTGCTTACTTCAAGCTCCAGAGCTTCATCTTCATGCCGTGCTTCGGCCTCAACAACGCGATGGTGCCCATCGTGTCGTACAACTACGGCGCGCAGAAATTCGACCGCGTGCGCAAGACCGTCCGCCTGACAGTCTTCACGGCCATCGGCATCATGTGCGTCGGCTGCGCGCTCTTCGAGCTCATCCCCGAAACGCTGCTGGGGATGTTCTCGCCGACGGACGAAATGCTCTACATCGGCAGGGTCGCTCTGCGCATCATCGGCGTGCACTTCCCGCTCGCGGGCTTCAGCATCATCGCGGGCAGCGCGTGTCAGGCGCTCGGCAAGCCCATCTACGCGCTCATCAATTCCGTCTGCCGCCAGATCGTCGTGCTGCTGCCGGCGGCGTATCTGCTCTCGCTCACGGGACGGCTCGAGCTTGTGTGGCTCGCCTTCCCAATCGCGGAAGTCGTGAGCGTCATCCTGAACGCCACGTTCCTGCGGCTCACGTACCGCGCCTCGCTCGAGAGAAAATAATTTTGCCTGCGCGCAGACGCAGATCGGGGAGAGTCTCTTATTATAGAAGAGGCTCTCCCCTTTTATAGACGTTCTGCACGGCGGTTCAAATTTTTTCTTTTGACAGACCGCACAGACGCGGGTAAAATACATTTGATAAGCTACGCTTGATAAATTGTTTTCGCAGGAGAACCTATGAAAAGACAACTTGCAGCGCTGCTGCTGACGATTTTTGCCCTGTCCCTCACTGCCTGCGGCGAAACGGCTGCCGAGAGCGAGACGCGCACGGTGTACGCGATGGACACGGTGATGAACCTGACGGTTTACGGCGAGAACGCCGCTGCCGCGCTGGAGAGCGCGGAAAAGGAACTGCACACGTTGGACGAAGCCGTCCTCTCGCGCACGGCGGAGGGCAGCGAGCTCTATGCGCTCAACGCATCGAACGGTGAGACGGTCGAATGCGGCGCGGATGATATCTTACCTGCGCTGATCGAAACGGCGCTGACGATTTCCGACGCGACGGACGGCGCGTTCGACCCGACGCTTGCCCCCGTGCTCGACGCGTGGGGCTTTACGAAGGACGAGCGCCGTGTGCCGTCCGCAGACGAGCTCAAAGAATTGCTGGGTCATACGGGCTGCGGCAAGGTCGCGCTCGAAAAAACGGCGGACGGCTGGACGGTCACGCTTTTGGACGGCGCGCAGCTCGACCTCGGCGGCATCGCCAAGGGCTACGCGGCGGATCTTCTGCGCGCGCAGCTTGAAAAGGAGGGCGTCACGTCTGCAACGCTCGACCTCGGCGGTGATGTGTTCGTCATGGGGCGAAAGACCGACGGCAGCGATTGGCGCATCGCCGTCAAGGACCCTGCGGACACGGAGAGCTACCTTGGCGTCGTATCGGCGGCGGATAAGTTCATCGTGACCTCCGGTGTGTACGAGCGCTATTTTGAAGAAAACGGCGTGCGCTATCACCATATCCTCGACCCCAAGACCGGCTGCCCCGCGGAAAGCGGGCTCGTCAGCGTGACCGTGCTGTGCGAGAACGGCGCGTGGGCGGACGCGCTCTCGACAGCGTGCTTCGTCCTTGGCCCCGACGGCGCGCTTGCGCTGCGCGATGATCTTGCCGACCAGGGGACGGATTTTGAGCTCATTTTAGTCACCGACGATGGCCGCGTGCTTTACACCGATGGCCTCGACGGTGCCTTCACGCCGAACGACGAAAGCGGGTACACGTATGAAGCGCTCGCCTAAGCTGAAGCTGACGAAGTGGGACGCGCTCGTTGTGCTCGCGGTGCTGCTGCTCACGCTCGGGCTCGCCGCAAGGCCGTATTTTGCGGCCAAGTCGGCAGGCGAGCTGACGGTCAGCATTAGTGTTGACGGCGAGACCGTTGAGCGCTGCGCGCTCAGCAATTATGAAGGCGGCACGTATGAGAGCCGCGGCTATACGCTCACTGTGGAGGTGGCAGACGGCGCGGTATACGTCGCCTCGAGCGACTGTCCGAATCAGGACTGTGTGCACTCCGGCGCGATCTCGCGCGCGGGACAGAGCATCGTGTGCCTGCCCGCCCGTGTGGCCGTCACGCTCGAGGGCGCGGCGTCCGACTACGACCTGATTGCGGGGTGAGCGCATGAGGATCAAAACAAGAGAGCTGACGCTCTGCGCGGTGCTCGCGGCGCTCGCGCTTGCGTTGTCCTACATGGAGTCGTTTTTTCCGCTCGCGCTCATAGTGCCGCTGCCGGGCGTCAAGCTCGGCCTTGCCAATATCGTCACGCTCTACGCGCTCTATGCCCTCGGCTTTCCGAGCGCACTCGCCATTCTGCTCGTGCGCTGCACGCTCGGCGCGCTGTTTGCGGGGAATGCCTCGGCGCTGCTGTTCTCGCTGCTCGGCGGGCTGTCGGCGCTTTTGGTGATGGCGCTTTTGAGCGGGGCGAAAAAGCTCAGCATTTTCGGCGTCTCGATCGCGGGCGCGGCGGCGCACAACTGCGGGCAGGTCTGCGCCGCGCTCATCACGCTCGGCTCGACCGCGCCGCTCTACTATCTGCCGTTTTTGCTGCTGGTGTCGCTCTTCACGGGCGCGCTCAGCGGCCTGATCACTGCATTCTTGTTCCGCGCGATGGCGCACACGCCCTACGGAACGAAGGGAGAGAATCAACATGGATAAAAAGGACGAGATCATTCTCCAGCAGCTCGACGTCATCCGCACGATGACGCAGAACAACTTAAACCGCATGGGCAGCGACTTCTGGGGCGCGCCGCTGACGCCGGACGCGCCGAAATCCGCCGTCCCGAAGGAAGTTGCGCCCAAAGCAAACGCGCCGAAGAGCGCGGATGGCGCAAAGTCGAACAAGTCCGCAGCCTCCATCGGTGCGGACGAGAAAAAGGAAGAGGAAGCGCCGCTTCCCCCGCCCGAGAAGATCGAGGACCTCAAAAAAGAGCTTGACACCTACATCGGCCTTGGCGAGGTCAAGCGCGAGGTGAATAACCTCATCAACATGGCGACCGTCTTCAAGCGGCGCGAGGAGACGGGACTGCCGAATGCGGATTTCTCGCTCCACATGGTCTTCACCGGCAACCCCGGCACGGGTAAGACGATGATCGCGCGTTTGATGGCGCGCGTCTACCGCTCACTCGGGATCCTTTCCAAGGGTCAGCTTGTCGAGGTCGACCGCAGCGGGCTCGTCGCGGGCTACGTCGGTCAGACGGCCATCAAGACGAGCAAGGTCATCGAAAAGGCGCTCGGCGGCGTGCTGTTTATCGACGAGGCCTACGCACTCAACGGCAAGGGCGACAACGACTTCGGTCAGGAGGCCATCGACACGCTGCTCAAGGCGATGGAGGATTACCGCGACGACCTCGTCGTGATCGTCGCGGGCTACGATGGCTTGATGGAAAAGTTCATCCAATCGAACCCCGGCCTTGAGTCCCGCTTCAACCGCTACCTGCACTTTGACGACTACACGCTCGACGAGATGCTCGAGATTTTCAAAATGCAGTGCCGCAAGTCGCAGTACACCCTCTCTCCCGACGCCGAGCAGGACGTCAAGGACTTCATCTACGATGAGAACGCCGACGGTGTGACGTTCGGCAACGCGCGCGGCGTGCGCAACCTCTTCGAGCAGATCTTGACCGCGCAGGCCAACCGCCTCGCGAAGATGGAGAGCTTTACAAAGGATGATTTGATGACCCTCACGCGCGACGATGTCCTCCACGCCCGCGGCATGGAAGACAACACGACCGTCGCCGAGCTCGAAGCAAAAGCAGCAGAAAAAAAGGACGAATAAAAAAGGAAGGACGCGCAGCGTCCTTCCTTTCTTATTTCGTTGTTACGCTTCCTTGGCGGCGGGCTCTTCCTTCGGCTTATCCTTGGGGACGACGCGCTTTTCAGGCGTCACGCGGCCCTCGTCCACCGCGACCATGTGCTCAAGCAGGCGGACGACCATGTTGGAGTAGCCCCATTCGTTGTCGTACCACGCGATCAGCTTGACAAAGTCGTTGTCGAGCATGATGCCGGCGGTCTCGTCGAAGATGCAGGGGCAGGAATTGCCAATCAGGTCCGTGGAGACGACCTGGTCCGCGGTGTAGCCAATGATGCCCTTCATATAGGTCTCGCTGGCGTGGCGGATGGCATAGCAGATATCGGCGTAGGTGGTCTTGACCTTGAGGTGGGCGGTCAGGTCAACGACGGAGACGTCCGCCGTGGGGACGCGGAAGCTCATGCCGGTCATCTTGCCGTAGAGCTCGGGGATGACGCGGCCGACGGCCTTGGCGGCACCCGTGGAGGAGGGGATGATGTTGTTGAGGATGGAGCGGCCCGTGCGCCAATCACTGCCGCCGCGGGAGTCGACGGCCTTCTGCTTGGCGGTGGCGGCGTGGATGGTGGACATGAGCGCCTGCTCAATGCCGAACTCGTCGTTGACGACCTTGGCAAGGGGTGCTAAGCAGTTGGTGGTGCACGAGGCGTTGGAGACGACCTTCATGTCGGAATGGAGCAGCATGTGGTTCACGCCCATGACGAACGTGGGGGTGACCTCATCCTTGCCGGGCGCGGTCAGGATGACCTTCTTCGCGCCGCCCTTGAAGTGGCGGGAGGCCTTCTCGGTGGTGTTGTAAGCGCCGGTGGACTCGATGATGTACTCCGCGCCGCAGCTGGACCAGGGGATCATCGCCGCGTCGGACTCGCTGAAGACCTGAATGGTGTGACCGTTGACGATCAGGTTCTTGTCCTTGTGCTCCACCGTGCCGTTGAACTGACGGAACACGGAATCGTATTTGATCATATAGACCATGTAATCCAGATCCGCTTTGCGCAGGTTGATACCGCAGATGTCGAACTGCTCCGGATGCTCGATCATGATGCGCAGCACGACGCGGCCGATGCGGCCGAAGCCGTTGATGCCCACTTTGATAGCCATAATGATAATCCTCCACAGAAAATGTGATCGTATTGTTCGGAGCTCGCGCCCCGTCATTGCAGAATCATTATATCATGGCGTATTTTTTTGTCTTCCCCTTTTTGGGAAAAAGGTAGCTGAACTTTGTTGTACAAATGTGTGCAAAACAGACAAAAACAGTGAAAAACATTTGTCTAACTTCTCCAAATATTCCATACATTTGAAACATTCAAAGCATCCGTTCGTGCAAAAATTGCGCTTTATCGCACTAAAATGACAGCAAACTTGCAAAACGAAAACGGCCATCAAAGAGGGCCGTTTTACTTCAGTCTAAATTCAGTGGAGGCGCATTTCGAACCTCCGGCTCGAAACAGCCAACGTCCCCCACGTGCATTTCGTGCTCCGCACGAAACAGCTAACGCATCCCCGCCGCGCATTTTGCGCCAAAACTGGAAAATAGAAGCAGAGACCCTCATCACGCACCAAAAGGCGCCGCAGACTTTGCCGCCCGCAGGCGGCAAATAATCTTAATCGTTTTTTGGCGCGACATGCGCGTGCCAAAAAACTCTTCTCACGGAGCGGAGTGTGCGCCTGCGGCGCGTGCATGCAGCGCAGTGCAATCTCCTCAAAAAAAGAGGACGGCTTTCCGCTACTCCTGATAGGGGTACCTTGAAGCGTGTCCTCGGATTAGGCAGGCAGTGCAATTGTACTGTCTGCCTTTTCTGTTGTCTCTCCGCATAGAAGCATATCGTCTGTCTCGTTGAGGTTGAAGTCCCGAAAACAGATGTGGATCTTCTGCGGTGCGTGCTTGGAGTATTTGACCTCTTTCTCATACACGATGATTTTCGCCACAAAGGTGCGGAGCAGTTCCGGGGTCAGTTCCGTCATGTCGGTGAACTTTCTGGCCTTGGCGATGAAGTTCTTGGCGTTGGCCATGCTACTGCGTAGTTTCTCCAGGCGCTCCTCCGTGGCAGGGATGGCTTCAGCCAGCTGCGCTTTCTCCTTGGAGTATGCCTCAGACAGCAAACGGAACTGCTCATTGCTCACCCGTCCCAAGGCGCTGTCCTCATACATCCGCTTGAACACTACATCCAGTTCGCCATCCCGTTTCCGCATCGTGGACAATTCCCGTTCCAACCCCCGGATCTCCTTTGCCACCTCAGTAGATTGCTTTTGCTGAATATATGCGGCGAACCGCTCCGGGTCGCTCCTGGCAAACTCTGTGGCTCTGCGGATTGTTTCCAGCACGATTTCCTTCAGTGCCACTTCCCGGATATAGTGAGCGCTACACACTTCTGCCCCGTCCTTCTTGTAGGTGCGGCAGGTGAAATGATTCTGTTCCGGCTTCATGGTGTGCGCCCGGTGCAATACCATGGGCTTACTGCAGTCCGCACAATACACCAATCCAGAGAACATATTCTGCTCATCCATATTCGTGCGGCGGCGCTTATGAGATCGCACCTCCTGTACGATATCCCAGGTTTCCTGATCCACCAGCTCTTCATGAGTATTCTCAAAGATAAGCCACTCTGATTTGGGGCGTTCACATCGTTTTTTGTCCTTGTAGGACTTGGTGCTGTAGCGAAGGTTGACCGTGTGCCCAAGGTAGACCATGTTCTGAAGCATATCCGCCACCATGTCGCCAGTCCAGTTGTAGGGCCGCTCTGCATTCAGCCCGGAATGGGATGTGCCGAATTTCGTATAGGCGTACATGGATGGACTGCAGATGCATTCTTTCTTGAGCTGCTTTGCAATCTGGGCTGGTCCCATTCCGCCGGCGCACATGGCGAAGATGCGTTTGACGACAGCCGCCGCCTCCTCATCCACCAACAGAGGAGAGTCCTTGGTTGCACCCTTGCGGTAGCCGTAAGGAGCTCGTGTCCCCACCCGGATTCCCCGCTGTGCCTTGGCGTTCACTACATTCCGCACCTTGCGGCTGCAGTCCCGCACGTGCCATTCATTGAACAAATTCTTGAAAGGCATCAGCTCGTTGCTGTTTTCATACTTGGTGTCAACATTGTCGTTGACAGCGATGTAGCGCACATCATTGGAAGGGAATATCTCCTCGATATAAAGACCGGTGTGCAGTTGGTTTCTTCCAAGGCGGGAAAGATCCTTTGTGATGATGACGGCGATGTCGCCGTTGCTCATGTCATCCATCATCTGTTCAAAGGCTGGGCGATTGAAATTCGCGCCGGAATAGCCATCGTCCACATAAAATCTGGTGTTCTGGAACCCATTCTCATCGGCGTACTTTTGCAGGATAAGTTTTTGGTTCTGGATACTGTTGGAGTCGCCCTCCAGATTATCATCTCGGGACAGACGGCAATAGAGCGCCGTGATCTTTTGGTTTGGCTGTAACATATTGACCTCCTTCATAAAATGCCAAACCGATTGAGAGATTGCAACCATACAATACCCTCAATCGGTTTGTTTGTCTATGCGAACCTGTTTTTCAGGCGGAAATATTTTTTGCGTCCTGCTCCAGGTCGATGACCTGTTTCATAAGATCGACCGTAGATTGCGTTCCTCCGAAACTGAATTCCGCGAACACAATGTACTCTCTGCCGCATACATGCTGTCGGCGGCTTTTTATAATCTTGCCGTCCCTTTCTTCCACTGCGGTATCCCGCACTGCCTTGGCAGAGGGAATATCCTCATCTCCATGCTTTTCTTCACTGTAGGAGCGGGGACGCTCATTGTATTTGAATTTATACGCCATATCGTTCCTTTCCCCTGACGCTACAGTCAGGCAACAAAAATAGCAGACCGTTACATGGTCTGCTGCTGTGTTTGTTCTGCCTGCTGATCTTCGGTCCACTGCTGTTCTGTAGATGATTGCTCATCCTGTGTGAGCACCATGGCTACGCCGGCCACCAGTCCGATGACAGCGCCGATATTTTTGGCTTCCTGTTCTGCCTGGATACGGCGGTAACGTTCCTCGACATCTTCGTTACCATCATCCAGTAACGCTCCAGTTACCGCCAGACCATACAGTCCAGCGTGGAGCGGCTTCATAGAAACAGGTTGCGGATGTTGCTGACCACTGTCGCTGTGCCATACCCCATCCCCAGCAGTGCCGCCACGATGAGCAGTACCAGTACGATCCATTTGGCCACTACGATCAGGTCGAAGTCCGGAAGCCAGTCCAGCCATTTGCAGGAATGCTTTTCTTTCTTCTTCCCAGCCTGTTCCAGCAGAGTGGTCATCTCCGTCAACGATTTCTGGATCTCCGCCATGCTGTTCTGCACCGCTGTCAGGTCTGTGTGTGATCTCAGGTTCGGAAGATACTCCCGCATTCCACGCACTTCCCACCCGATGGATTCTGTCTTCTGTGTCAGCATCGTCAGAGCCTCCGGCAGCGGACACTGGATGACAATGGGCGTGATCGGTGAACTCGACTCCCGCGCTGTCGGCTGCGGTGAAGGCTCGGGCCGGTTCAGGGCCATGAGCTCGTCCATAGATAATTTCTTCTCTGATCCTGAATTCATATTCCATGTTCTCCTTTAGATATTTGTCACCGAACAGCAAACGGTCCCGACACTGCCAGCCACTCGGCGTGGTATAGGTGATATTCTTTCGGGACTTTTCCCAGCGAACCTTGTAGCCCTCGCTCTCCATCAGCGCAATGAACTCCTCGCGGTTGGAAGCGTGGCGCATACAGTCATTGATGATATTCATGAGCTGCAGCTTCTTGCTCTGACCACGGGCCGCCGTGTGATACTCTCCGATGGTCATAGTCTTTGTTTTCTGCTTTTGTTCCATGGGTTGAAATACAGGAAGTGAAAACTCCTTGCAGACCATGTCGTTGCGTTGCCGCAGTTCCTGGAGCTGCTCCTTTGCGATATGCAGTTTCCGTCCGGTATCGAAATTGACCGAGTTGATGAGGAAGTGGGAATGGATGTGCTCACGGTCTGTGTGGGTGCAGACCAGAACTTCGTATCCCTCATAGTACTCGGCCAGCTTCAGCGCGGCCGCGTGAGCGGTGACCGGGTCGACTGCTTCGCCTTTCGGGAAGCTCTGTACCATGTGATAGAACAGTACACCGTCCGTCTTGTGGTAGAGCCGCTTGGTGGTCATGAAATCCGCGTAGACAGATTCCGGCTGACAGTTGATACCTGTGACCAACTGCTGCCCCTCGAACTCGGTCTTTTTATCCTGCATGGTATACCGCATCACGGCGCTCATGCATCCGGTGGTCTGGCCCCGCTTGTAGTTTGTGAAGCTGATGATAGCCATAGCTTACCAGCGCTTTCGTTCAAGGATCATCCGAACGGCACCACAGAGTTCAGAGAACGCCCGACATACGCTTTCCAGATCGATCACGGTCACTCGTCCCATGTGCGCCAGGGTGACGAGCTGGTTCAGATTTCTGCCGATGGACTTCAGCTCCTTCAGCACTTCTTTCAGGCCGTCGATGACCACCACCTGCTTTCCCAGGCAGCAGGCAGTGACGTAGTCGCTCATGGACATCCCGGACTGCTTCGCCAACTCCTTGATGGCCTCCCGGTCTGTGGACGCCATGCGGGTGCTGAATTTAACATCTTTTTTCATGTCGTTTCCTCCAAATCGTAGATAAAGTGGGTCCGGGCTTCTGCCCGGAATTCATGCGGAAGTCGGGCAGCGGCGTTGCCGCAGACCAGACAAACGCGATGCTGGCCACCTCCAAGGAGGTGATTTCCCTGCACCGAACACCCGCGCTCCGCTTTCGGCCACAAATGGCCACAAACGGCGTTTCTTTTTCCCTGCGGGTGTTTACTCGCCATGCCCGGCAATCTCCCGCAAATCGCCGCACAGCGCCCCAACAGGGTCAACAGGGGCGACCACAGGTACACCCTGGGCATCGTCACTTTCGGCACGGCGCAGCTCGATGAGCCGCTTCCCGTTGCTGCGGCGCACCATACCGAAAATTCCGATTTTGCTTAGCGCGTCAAGGCTTTGCAGGATCAGGCGGGACACTTTCTTAGGCGAGATACGCTCCATACCGACAGGGTCGATTTTTTCAGACAGCTCTGTGGGAGTGCCGATAAATTTCGTACGGTCGCGCATCAGTTCAGAGACCAGATAGGTGATCCGGTCGCCCAGTAGCTCCGGCTGCGTTCTGCTGTCTGCTACCATCTCCCACACGTTTTCAACGTTGCGTTCCAGAGACAACTCCCGGTATTCAATGTCACGACCGATGCAGGAGAGCTTCGCCTTACCGCTGCCGCGCCGATCTTCCACCAGAGTAAAACTGGAATCCACCGTCCCGCTGATGGCTGTCGTACCGGAGATACGGTTGAACACATCATCGGCAGTTTCCTTTCGCAGATGATGGATCAGCAGGATGGCGATGCCGTGCTTGTCCGCCAGCCGCTTCAGCACGGACAGGTCCCGGTAGTCATTGGCGTAGGTGGCATCGTGGACGGGGCGGACCATCTGCAGCGTATCGACGAGGACCAGAACAGTATCCGGGTGAGCTACGAGGAAGCCCTCCACCTGCTCCTCCAGCCCCTGGCCGATGGGAGCGCACTCCGTACAGAAATGGACGCTGTCCGGCGCGTCCTCTGTGATCTCGAAGAGGCGGTTCTGGATGCGAAGGACGGAGTCCTCCAGGCAGAGATAGAGGGTGGTGCCCTGCTTCACGCTCATTCCCCAGACCGGTTCTCCCTTGGCCACCGTCACCGCCAGCCACAGGGCCAGCCAGGACTTGCCCACCTTGGGTGAACCCGCCAGGATATGCAGACCCTGAGAGATCAGCGTGTCCACCACAAAATTGGGCGGCTCCAGCGGACGGTCCATCAGCGTCCTACCGTCCACCGTGACCAGAGGACGGTCCATTTTGTTGCTCATAGTCAGTACCTCCAATTCAAAATATCTGAATACAAAAATCTCCCACCTCGAAAGAAGTGGGAGTAGTATTCTTTTAGAGGAGCAGTGCCCACAGGACTTTTGAGCATCCCCTTGCCCCTCTGCTTGTATTGTGGTGGAAAAGATGGTATCCTGATAAAAAGCATGGACAGATTAAAAATCAAGTAGGACAAATTATTGCAGAGGAGGGGGCCAGCGGAAATGGAGGGGAGCATCATATTCTATACCTACGGCAGCACCTTGGAGCTGAACGGGCAGCAGTTTGAGGCAGGCAGGCTGACCGAAGATCTGCTGAATCTATCACCGGATGACTACCACCCTCTGCACGAACGGATGGTGCGCATCCGTACCCTTATGGACATCTACGAGTATGTCCGCAAGAGTGAACTTTGGTGGAAACTGAATGATGAGATGGAGCAGCTCTGTCAGGAACTTCGCCGATATACTGTGTTCCGCTTGCTACCGGACGATTGCTATGACGCTTTCTTTTCGGTGATACGGGAGATCACAGGACAGTTCAGCTTGTTTCCTCCCGAGGAGCACAGCCTTTCAGAGGATGATCAGACAAAACTTCTCAGCGCCTCAGCGGAAGAATTCTTCCAGAGCGATGATGGGGACAGCGATCCTGAAATCTCCTTGGGACTGCTGGATCTGTTTCGTCGCAGAGAGGGCAGCGAGGAAAAGGGCGAGTTGTTTTATTATGAGATGTTTCGCCTCCTGGGAGCGTGCGAAGATACCTGGAGTGCCTACAAGAAATACATCGACCGCTACATGATGTATCTTCACGACATCCGTGCCTTTGTTCCTACCATCCGGAATTTCATCAAGTTTATCCTCTCCACACTCACGACCAATGGGCCGGAAAGTTATGCGGCAGCGCTCTATGGTTTCTATAACGATGATCGCACCGCAGAGAAGCTGATCGTCAACCCCATCACTTACCACGGGGACTGCTACAGGAGACACGATGAATATATGCTCTCCTATGTCCCGCGGGAGCTGCCGGACGGCTCCATGGCCATCTGTCAGGAGCATGTGACGGACAGCTTACAGGCGCTGATGAAGGCAGACTATATGCTGGCCCTGAATAGCGGACACAACATCCGCCGCTGCATCATCTGCGGGAAATACTTCATGCTGAAGAGCGGCGTCCACGCTTTGTACTGCGAAGGGGCCTGTCCCCACGCTCCTGGCTACACCTGTCGGCAATTTGGCACGGTGGAAGTTCAAAAGGAACTGGCAAAGAACAACCCCAAGGTGAAGGCCAAGCTGACTGCCTTTTCCAGGATCACGAAGGATATGCAGCGGGGAGCTATCTCTCAGGAGGATGCCAGAAGAGCCAAGGATCATGTGCGAGACCGGCTCTACGATGCGCTGCGCAGCCCGGATATCTCTGTTGAGGAGTTTTCTGAACAAATATCTACTGCGCAAGTGTATGAATATTGCCGCATCACCAGAGTGAGCAAGCCCCGAGGGCGTCCACCGAAAGCAAAGGCGGGTGGGACCCATGACCAATGAGGAACTGGTCCGCCGATATTACGGCGGTGATGAGCGCGCGCTGGAGGAGTTGTACCGCAGGAATCTCGGGCTGATCCGGCGCATCGCCCGGGAGACTGCCAGAGAGTTCAACTGTCTGCATATGGACAGGGAAAGACCGGGAGAGTTGTCCGGCTATACGAAAACGATTCTGGAGGATCTTTGCGGCGAGGGTGCGTTGGAATTTCTGACACGGGTCCAGAGCAGAGAATACGATGAGAGCCGTGCTGTGCTTGCCACCTACCTGTACCCACATCTGAAAGGCCGGATGACCCGTTGGCTGGAGCAACATATCGGAAATCTTTCTCTGAGCAAGCACGAGATGGATGCTGTCCGGCAGGCACAAAGGCTATATCATTCAGGTCAGTTCAGCATCGAAGAGATCGCGGAGAAAATGGATGTCCTTCTGGAACAGGCTGTCAAGCACATCCGTTACAACACCCATTTTGTTGGTGTCAATGATCTTATCCCTGGGAGCTATGACGGTGATTCCTTTGAGCGGCTGATACCTGGGAATCTCTCTGTTTCTGCGGAGCAGGTCGTGTATCGAAAAGTCTGCATTGAGCTGCTGCAGGAACTATTTGATGCTCTCCCGAAGAAGGACAGGGACATCCTCGGAAAATTCTACGGCGTATTCGGATTTGAAAAAACTTCGCTGAAGGAAATCGGCATGTACCACATGATGAAGGAGTCCGCCGTGGAAAAGGCAAAGGAGCGTGCTGTCACAAAGCTGAAAAAAGCCTATCCGGGTAGCAGGCTGCAGATCTGGAGGAATGTTCATCGTATGATACGCAGACCGATCCTGCCAGCGAAGGATGACAGAGCACTGCGGCGCAGCTTCACGACTTCGACCCTACGAAATCAGGAGTCTGGAAGATCGTAGTTTCGATACAGTCTGGTGAGAATTTTGCGCAGACAGGAGACCGCAACAGTCCCCTTTAGGACATGTTTAGGAAAAATCAAGAGTCATACTCGCTTTTTTATACGTTCCGTGCTATAATGCAGAAAAACACGAAAGGCCGGCAACTATGGCTACACATATTTTAGTCGTCGATGACGAGACTGCGATCGCAGATCTGGTGGAGGTCTATCTGAAAAACGAAGGCTTCACCATCCACAAATTCTATAATGCCTCCGACGCCCTGGCTTGTGTGCGGACGACACGCTTGGATCTGGCGGTGCTGGACGTGATGCTGCCGGACATGGACGGCTTTACCCTCTGCCAGCGCATCCGGGAGGACCACCTGTTCCCCATCATCATGCTCACCGCAAAGGTGGAGGATATGGACAAGATCATGGGGCTGACCTTGGGAGCGGACGACTACATCACCAAGCCCTTCAATCCTCTGGAACTGGTGGCCCGGGTCAAGACTCAGCTGCGCCGCTACACCCGGTACAACCCCAGGGAGGGGACAGTCCAGGAGGTCACCGAATACGACTTTCGAGGCCTTCAGATCTCCAAGGCCACTCACAAGTGCGTCCTGTTCGGCGAGGAACTGGCCCTGACGCCCTTGGAATTCTCCATTCTCTGGTATCTATGTGAGCACCAGGGGAATGTGGTGTCCAGCGAGGAACTGTTTGAACATGTTTGGGGCGAGGCGTTTATGGACAGCAACAACACCGTCATGAGTCACATCGCCCGGCTACGGGAAAAGATGCACGAGCCCAGCCGAAAGCCCAAATTCATCAAGACCGTTTGGGGGGTGGGGTACACCATTGAGTAAGAAAGGAAATACCCGCAGCCGCCGGAGGTCTTTGCGCATCTGGGGCGGCTACCTGCTGGTCCTCATGGCTTGGGTGGTCGCAGTGATGGCCTTGGCATTCCTGGGCTTCATCATCTGCGCCAGCATCACCTGGCAGCCCTCGCCGCTCTACGACTTCCTGAATTGGGTTCGAGACTACATCGTTCTGGTCTGCATCGTCACAGTGCTGGCGGGCTGGGTGGTCATCAGCTTCTATTTTATCTCCAAGCCCATCAAGCAGCTGGACGTGGTGGCCAATGCGGCAGAGCAATTATCCCGCCCCAGTGAGGAGCCCATCCAGCTGCCGGATTCCCTGGAGGACATCTCCATCCAGCTGAATCTGGCCCGGGAGCAGGCTCTCCGGGACGCCCGGGCAGCCCGGGAGGCAGAACAGCGGAAAAACGACCTAATCGTCTATCTGGCCCACGACCTGAAAACGCCCCTGACCAGCGTCATCGGCTACCTGACCCTCCTGCGGGATGAGCCTCAGATCTCCCCGGAGATCCGGGCCAGGTACACCGGCATCGCCCTGGAGAAGGCGGAGCGGCTGGAGGACCTCATCAACGAGTTCTTCGACATCACCCGCTTCAACCTCTCTCGCCTGGAGCTGGAGCGGCAGAGCGTGGACCTGACGCGGATGCTGGAGCAGGTCGCCAGCGAATTCCGCCCCATTTTCGCAGAATCGGGGCTGTCATGCAGGCTGGATCTGCCGCCCAAGCTGCACTATTCCTGTGACCCGGATAAGCTGGCAAGGGTCTTTGATAATCTCCTGCGCAACGCGTCTTATTATAGCCTGCCGGACAGCACGGTGGAAATTGCCGGACGGATAGAGGCCGGGAAAATCGTACTCACCTTCTCCAATGCGGGAAAGAACATCCCCCAGGAGAAATTGGACCGGATCTTTGAACAGTTCTTCCGTCTGGACAGCTCCCGCGCCACCCGGACAGGTGGTGCGGGCCTTGGCTTAGCCATCGCCAAGGAGATCGTGGAGCTCCACGGCGGGACCATTCGGGCGGACAGCACCGAGGATCGGATCACCTTCACCATCTGTCTTCCGTCAGACCATTCAGAAGCGCCGTAAGAAAATCACAAGAATTTCGCAGAAAACTTGCAAGGCATCCGTTGGTAGATAGACAAGTATGAAACGCCTGGTTCTGGTACCATTTCAGTATCAGAACCAGGCGCTTTATTTTGATTAGGAGGTCTTATCCCATGAAAACCATTCTCGTTCTCTTCGGCGGATGCTCCACGGAGTACGAAGTTTCTCTCCATTCCGCCTATGCGGTGCTGTCCCACATGGACCCCGCCCGCTATACTCCTTTGGCTGTGGGCATCACACGGGAGGGGCAGTGGCTCTGCTATACCGGCGACCTCTCCCGGCTGGAGGACAGTACTTGGCAGCAGGCGGCAGACTGTATCCCCTGCACCCCACTGGTGGAACGGGAGGCCCACGCTTTACTACTGCTGGACGGCTCCGGCCGCCGTCTCCTCTTTGACGCGGTATTCCCAGTCCTCCACGGCAAGAACGGCGAGGACGGTACGGTACAGGGACTCTTTGAACTGGCCGGGGTCCCGGTCATCGGCTGCGGGACATTGTCCAGCGCCTTGTGCATGGACAAGGACCGGGCCCACCAGCTGGCGGCCCTGGCCGGCATCCGGGTCCCCCGGAGCCACGTCTTTCATTCCAGCGATGATTTCAGCCGGATCGCCCAGGCAGCGGAGGAACTGGGATACCCGGTGTTTGTCAAGCCGGTCCGGGCCGGTTCCTCCTTCGGTATCACCAAAGTCTCCGGGCCGGAAGAGCTGCCCGCCGCCATGGAGGAGGCATTCCGCCACGACAGCGCCGTGATCCTGGAGGAGACGATCCCCGGCTTTGAGGTGGGCTGCGCGGTCATGGGCAACGAGGAACTGACCGTGGGCCTGGTGGACGAGATTGCGCTGTCGGAGGGCTTTTTCAACTATGAGGAGAAGTACACCTTAAAGACCTCCGCCATCCACTGTCCCGCCCGCATCCCGCCGGAGAAGGCGGCAGAGATCCAGGCAGCGGCAAAAACCATTTACCGTGCCCTGGACTGCCGGGTATTCGCCCGGGTGGATCTGTTCCTCACCCCGGATGGGGAGATCGTCTTCAATGAGGTCAACACCATCCCCGGCTTCACCGCCCACAGCCGCTACCCCAGCATGATGCAGGGCATCGGCATTTCCTTTGGGGAGCTGGTGACCCGCCTGATCGAGTTGGGGGTGGCGGGATGAGAACCGTGTCGATTCCCCGGGAGCAGATTTTTCAGGGGCCGCTGGTCCTGGTCAACCGGGCGCATCCCCTGCATGAAAAAGAGCGATCTGCGCTGACCTCGGTGGACCCGCACCACCCCGACATTCTTCTTGAAAGCCGGGCACGGCAGCTACTGTCTGCCTGTATCCAAAAGGCGGGGGGACAGCGGGAGATCGTGCCGGTGTCCGGCTGGCGGAGCCAGCAGGAACAGCAGCGGATCTGGGACGACTCCATGGCGGAGCATGGGGAGACATTTACCCGCCAGTATGTGGCCCTTCCAGGATGCAGTGAGCATCAGACCGGCCTCGCCATCGACCTGGGAAAGGCTGCCGGATACATCGACTTCATCCGGCCTGCCTTTCCCTATGACGGCGTCTGCGGAAGATTTAGGCGTCTGGCGGCCCGGTACGGCTTTATCGAACGCTACCAGCGGGGCAAGGAGGAAGTCACCGGGATCTCGGCTGAGCCGTGGCACTTCCGCTATGTGGGGGCGCCCCACGCCCAGCTGATGGAAACCAACGGGCTGTGTCTGGAGGAGTACCGGGACTTTTTGCGGCAGGGTCCCCGGAGCGTCGCTCTGGAAAACGGCCGCATGGCCCAGGTGTTCTATGTGCCCGCCGCCGGAGCCGTCACAGAGGTGCAAGTGCCGGAGGGCTGCTGCCAGATATCCGGCGACAATGTGGAGGGATTTATCCTGACATGGTGGGGGGATACCCATGAGAACGGCTAAGAAAACCGTCCCGACTTTGGACCTCTTTCGTCTGGCGGCAGTCCTGCTGGTGGTGATGAACCACACCTCGCCCCTGGCGGATGTGTCTGCCATGGCTGATTTCTGGCTTACCCGGGTACTGGCCCGGGTGGCAGTCCCATTCTTTCTGATGACCACTGGGTACTTTCTGAGCCGGAATCACTGGGCTGGTGTGGGGCAGCAGCTGAAAAAGCTCTGCCTGCTCTACGGCGTCTGCATCCTTTTGTATCTGCCAGTGAATTTCTATGCCGGCAGCTTCACCGGTCCGGCGGATGTTTTGCGGAAACTGCTGGTGGACGGCACCTTCTACCACCTGTGGTATTTCCCGGCGACCATTCTGGGCATCGTCATCGCCCGGTGGCTCAGCCGGCTGGGCCTGCGGGTGGCTCTGCCTGTGGCGGCGCTACTCTATCTCATCGGTCTGGGCGGGGACAGTTACTATGGACTGGTTTCCCAGATCCCGCTGCTTCGGACCCTTTACGACGGCATTTTTACACTGTGCGGCTATACCCGCAATGGCCTGTTCTTCGCGCCACTGTTCCTTCTGCTTGGGGCCGCCGGAAGGCGGTGGAACCAAAAGCTGTCTCTGGCGGGCTTCTTCCTCTCTCTGGCAGCCATGAGCGCCGAGGGGCTGTGGCTCCATCGCATGGATGTCCAGCGCCACGACAGCATGTACCTCGCCCTCCCCCTGTGCATAGTATGCCTTTTTTCTCTGCTGCTGGGCGGAAACAAGGGCGAGTCCAGGAAAGTCCGGGAATTTTCCACAGCCGTGTATGTGCTCCATCCCCTCTGCATCGTACTGGTCCGGGGAGCGGCAAAGCTACTGGGACTGGGAGAAATGCTCATTGAAAACAGTGTTCTCCATTTTATTGTGGTGCTGGCGCTCAGTGCGCTGCTCTCCGCCCCTTGCCTGCTGAGGCTTCAAAAGAAGCCCAGCCCCACCGCTCGGGCCTGGCGGGAGGTGGATCTGGCGGCCCTTGGGCACAACGCCCAGGTGCTGCGGAACACATTGGCCCCGGGGACAGAGCTGATGGCGGTGGTAAAGGCGGAGGCCTACGGTCACGGCGGGGCAGTGACCGCCCGCACCTTACAGCGAGCGGGCGTCCGGGCCTTTGCCGTGGCCTGCCTGGCCGAGGGGATTGCTCTGCGAAAGGCGGGCATCCGGGGGACGATCTTGATCTTAGGTTATACCTACCCGGAGGAAGCTCCGCTCTTGACACGATGGCATCTGACCCAGACGGTGGCGGATATTGACCACGGGCGGGCCTTGGCAGCCAGAGGGCGGCGTGTCCATGTCCATCTGGCCCTGGACACGGGGATGCACCGGCTGGGCATCCTGGCGGAAAACCGGAAGGAGATCCTGGAGGCATTCCGGCTTCCAAACCTGGTAGTGGACGGTGTCTTTTCTCATCTATACGTCTCGGACAGCCTGGAAGCCGAAGATGTTGCCTACACCCAGGAGCAGCTGACCTTGTTCTATGATACGGTGGCCTGGCTCCGAGCTGCCGGATATGATCCCGGCAAAGTTCATATCCAGTCCAGCTATGGACTTTGGAACCTCCCAGCTCAGCCCTGTGACTATGTCCGGGCTGGAATCGCACTCTATGGAGTTCGAAGCGATGATGCGCCTGTTCAGCGAAGCCTTGACCTGCGGCCGGTTCTGTCTCTCCGGGCCAGAGTGGCCAGTATCCGCACTGTGCAAGCCGGAGAGAGCGCCGGGTACGGGCGGGTCTTTCAGGCAGAGCAAGAAACCAAACTGGCGGTGGTCACCATCGGCTACGCGGACGGTCTGCCCCGGGATCTGCCTCAGCGGGGCGGCCAGGTGCTGATTCAGGGCCGGCGTTGTCCTATGGTGGGGTGGATGTGCATGGACCAGTTGCTGGTGGACGTCAGCGATCTTTCGGAGGTCGCTCCTGGCGATACAGTGACTATTATCGGCCGGGATGGCGGTCAGGTGATTCGGGCAGAGGAACTGGCTGCATGCTGTGGGACGATTACCAACGAACTGCTCTCCCGGTTAGGCATGCGGTTACCCATTGTTTCTGGTTAAAGAGCGGTAGGGAATTTTACAAAGATTCCGGTTCGGATTTCAACATGAATATACCTTTAAACAGGAATAGCCACCAACCACGATGAAATGGTTGATGGCTATTCCCGTTTGGTCGACACCAAGAGATTCTCTCAATCGGTTTAATCTGGTGTTTTCAAGATGTCCTTATGAGGAGTCGCCCTT
>ONZY01000553.1_pt1 | contig 33437 bp, 28 predicted proteins | sample 1671451 | NCBI WGS metagenome assembly ONZY01 (sample SAMN06348158, study PRJEB24527) | human gut metagenome | biome: human gut; feature: ankylosing spondylitis patient; material: feces | host: Homo sapiens | place: China | collected 2015-10 | reverse complement strand
AGTAAGGAGTAGGATTTATGGCAGCAAATGTTATGGAGATCTACGGCAGCAAGGTCTTTAATGAGCACGTTATGAAGGAGCGTCTGCCCAGCGCTACCTACAAGAGCCTGAAGAACACCCTGCACAAGGGTGCTCCGCTGGACATCGAGGTGGCAAACGTCGTTGCCAGCGTGATGAAGCGCTGGGCTATGGAGCTGGGTGCCACCCATTACACCCACTGGTTCCAGCCCCTGACCGGCATCACCAGCGAGAAGCACGATGGCTTTGTCAGCCCTGTGGGCGACGGTACCGCCATTATGGAGTTCTCCGGCAAGGAGCTGGTACGCGGCGAGCCCGATGCTTCCTCCTTCCCCTCCGGCGGTCTGCGCGCTACCTGTGAGGCACGCGGCTACACCGCATGGGACCCCACCAGCTACGCCTTTGTGAAGGATGATGTGCTGTGCATCCCCACCGCATTCGTCAGCTACACCGGCGAGGCTCTGGATAAAAAGACTCCCCTGCTGCGTTCCATGAACGCACTGTCCGGTCAGGCCGTCCGTATCCTGAAGCTGTTCGGCAAGGATGTGGACTACGTCTCCACCACCGTCGGCCCCGAGCAGGAGTACTTCCTGGTCAAGAAGGAGGACTACGAGGCACGTCAGGATCTGATCCTTACCGGCCGCACCCTGTTCGGTGCTCCCTCTGCCAAGGGTCAGGAGCTGGAGGAGCACTACTTCGGTGTCATCCGTCCCGAGGTTTCTGCGTTCATGAAGGAGCTGGACGAGGAGCTGTGGAAGCTGGGCGTGCCCGCCAAGACCAAGCACAACGAGGTTGCTCCCTGCCAGCACGAGCTTGCTCCCATCTTCGATACCACCAACGTAGCCATCGACCACAACCTGCTGACCATGGAAATGATGCGCAAGATCGCCCCCAAGTACGGTCTGGTCTGCCTGCAGCACGAAAAGCCCTTTGAAGGCGTGAACGGCAGCGGCAAGCACAACAACTGGTCCATGAGCACCACCCACGAGAACCTGCTGGATCCCGGCGACACCCCCATGGAGAACCTGCAGTTCCTGATCTTTCTGGCCGCTGTTATCAAGGCTGTGGATGAGTACGCCGACCTGCTGCGCACCTCTGTGGCCACCCCGGGCAACGATCACCGTCTGGGCGCTAACGAAGCACCTCCGGCCATCATCTCCATCTTCGTGGGCGAGGAGCTGGAAGCTGTCATCGATGCAATTGCATCCGATTCTCCCTATGCCGGCCCCGTCAAGATGAAGATGGATCTGGGCGTGGACGTTCTGCCCAAGTTCAGCAAGGACACCACCGACCGCAACCGTACCTCTCCCTTCGCTTTCACCGGCAACAAGTTCGAGTTCCGTATGCCCGGCTCTGCCGAGAACCTGAGCGACTGCAACACCATCCTGAACACTGCTGTCGCCAAGGAACTGAAGGGCTACGCCGACGAACTGGAGGGCGCTGAGGACTTTACCAGTGCAGCCATCGCTCTGATCAAGCGCACCATCCGCGACCATCGCCGCGTCATCTTCAACGGCAACGGCTATACCGCCGAGTGGGAGGCCGAGGCAGCAAAGCGCGGCCTACCCAACAAGAAGAATACCCCTGCTGCTCTGCCCGCACTGGTCGAGCCCAAGAACATCCAGCTGATGGAAGAGTTCGGCGTGCTGACCAAGGTGGAGATGGAGAGCCGCTACGAGGTCGAGATGGAGCACTACTCCAAGATCATCAATATCGAGGCTCTGACCATGCTGGAGATGGCTCGCAAGCAGCTGCTGCCCGCCATCAACGCCTACATGAGCGAGGTTGCCAATACCGCCGCTTCCAAGCTGGCTGTCAGCGAGCACATCAGCGTACGCAGCGAGACCAAGACTTTGGAAAAGCTTTCTTCTGACGCCGATGCCATGAGCGATGCCATCGACACCCTGCAGGATGCCGTGAATGCCGCAAAGGCACTGCCCACCGAGAGCGAGAAGGCCGTTGCCTTCCACGATAACGTTCTCCCGGTGATGGATGCCCTGCGTGCCGCTGCCGACGATGCCGAGACTATCTGCGGCGAGGATTACTGGCCTCTGCCCAGCTACAGCAAGATGCTTTACTACGTCTGATAATCTCCTGACAGCGTAAAAAAATAAGCATCCGCCGGCTGCCGGATCAATTAGCCATTCTCCTTTTCCTATTTCTTACACCAGCCCAAAGACCTGCTCCCTTTTTGAGGGCAGGCCTTTGGGCGTTTTATTTGAAATGCAGTTTTTGTAAGGGGGTTATTTATGAGCTATTCCACCCAACAGGATATTCTGGATTTCGTGGAGGACAACAACGTCAAATTTGTGCGCTTTGCCTTCTGTGATATTTTTGGCACCCAGAAGAACATTGCCGTGCTGGCCAGCAATCTGTCCAAGGCGCTGGAAGAGGGCGTGTGCTTTGACGGCAGTTCCATTGCGGGCTTTATGCACGTTGAGGAAAGCGACCTTGTACTGCGGCCGGATCTTTCCACCGTGACCATCCTGCCGTGGCGTCCCACCGAGGGCCGAGTGATGCAGTTCTTCTGCGATGTGGAAAAGCCGGACGGCGCAGCCTTTAGCGGCAACTGCCGTGGCTTTTTGCGGGATGTGAACCGCAAATTCAAAAAGCTGGGGCTTACCTGCAACGTGGGTACCGAGTGCGAGTTTTATCTGTTTGAAAAGGACGACCGTGGCCACCCTACCTGCATTCCCATTGACTTCGGCGGATATTTTGACGTTGCGCCGCTGGATGCGGGTGAAAATCTGCGCCGGGATATCTGCCTGACCATGGAGCAGATGGGTATGGCACCCCAGCACAGCCACCACGAAAGCGGCAACGGCCAGAACGAGATCGACTGCCGCTACGCCGGGCCGCTGAAAACCGCCGACAACGTGATGACCTTTAAGCAGATCGTCCGTGCCATTGCCATGCGCAACGGCCTGCACGCCAGCTTTCTGCCCAAACCCCTGCCCCAGCAGGCCGGCAGCGGGCTGCACATCAACCTCTCGCTTTACATGGACGGCAAAAACCTGTTTGAGGGCGATATTGCCCCGGACAGCATTGCCGGCAGCTTTATGGCCGGTGTGCTGGCACACAGCCGGGAACTGACCGTGTTTACCAATCCCCTGCCCAACAGCTACCAGCGCTTTGGCTGTGACGAAGCGCCCCGCTATGTGAGCTGGAGCCGCCAGAACCGCAGCCAGCTGGTGCGCATTCCCATGGTCAAGGGCGACAACTGCCGCATGGAGCTGCGCAGCCCGGACCCCGCCTGCAACCCGTATCTGGCCATCGGCCTCATCCTGGCCGCCGGTCTGGACGGCATCGAGCGCCGGTTGGAGCTGCAGGCTCCCATCAACAAGAATCTGTTCGACCCCGCCGTGGCCGCCGGCCTTGGGCTGGAAAAGCTGCCTTCCACGCTGGAAGAAGCCGTGCAGGCCGCGCAGGAGAGTGACTTCCTGCGCGCCGTGCTGCCGGAGGAGCTCTCTCACCGCTACTATGAGGAGGAATTGAAGCGCTGCGCTGCCCTGAAGAATGCCGCCGACCCGGCAGAGTACGAGCGCATCCACTACTTCAACGCCATCTGACCCCTGCAGGAACATGCGTAGGAGAAAGGAGCGGAACGTATGGGACGCGCACTCATTGTAAGCGCCGGTGCCAGCTCCAACGAGTACATCGCCGCCCGGCTGGCCGAGATGGGCTATGCCCGGCCGGTGATCCTGCCCAGCGGGGCCGAGGCCCGGCGCAGGATGCCGGACGCCGACTTTGACCTGATCGTGGTCAACGCCCCCCTGCCCGACGAGTTCGGGCACGAGCTGTGCATGGATGCCGTGGCCGGCACCGACGCGGGCGTGGTGTTTCTGGTCAAGGCCGCACAGGCCGAACAGCTGCTGGCCCCCCTGAACGAGCAGGGGGTGCTGCTGCTGAGCAAGCCCTTCAGCAACACCTTATTTGTGCAGGCCATGCACATGGCCGCCGCCAGCAACCACCGCCTGCAGCGCCTGCGGCAGGAGAACGCCCGCCTGCAGGACAAAATTTCCCAGATCCGTCTGGTGAGCCGGGCCAAGTGCTGCCTGGTGGAGCATGAGCACCTCACCGAGGCCGAGGCCCACCGCCGCATTGAAAAGCTGGCCATGGACACCCGCCGCGACCGCACCGAGATCGCGCAGGAAATCCTTGATTCTTATGAGGATGTGGGTGTATAATACTGGATTGGGAAAACGTATTCTGAATCTGATTTGACTTGATTTTGATAGAGGAGGAAGTATTTTTATGGCAGAAAAGCAAACCAAGTATATCTTCGTCACCGGCGGTGTCGTGTCCGGCCTGGGCAAGGGCATCACCGCCGCCTCGCTGGGCCGCCTGCTCAAGTGCCGCGGCCTGAAGGTGGCCAGCCAGAAGCTGGACCCCTACGTCAACGTGGACCCCGGCACCATGAGCCCCCTGCAGCACGGTGAGGTGTTCGTCACCGACGACGGCACCGAGACCGACCTGGACCTGGGCCACTACGAGCGCTTCATCGACGAGAACCTGAACAAGTACTCCAACCTGACCACCGGCAAGGTGTACTGGAACGTGCTGAACAAGGAGCGTCAGGGCGCTTATCTGGGACAGACGGTGCAGATTATCCCTCACATCACCAACGAGATCAAGAGCTACATTTATAATCTGGCCTCCTCTACCGAAGCCGATGTGGTCATTACCGAGATCGGCGGCACCACCGGCGATATCGAGAGCCAGCCCTTCCTTGAAGCCATCCGTCAGGTTGGTCTGGAGCAGGGACGTGAGAACTGCTGCTTCATCCATGTGGTGCTGGTGCCCTACATCTCCGGCTCGGACGAATACAAATCCAAGCCCGCCCAGCACTCGGTCAAGGAGCTGCAGGGCATGGGCGTAAGCCCCGACATCATCATTCTGCGCGCAGACGGCAGTGTGGGCAGCGATATCCGCCGCAAGATCAGCACCTTCTGCAACGTCAAGCCGGAGTGCGTCATTGAGAACCTGACCATGCCGAGCCTCTACCAGTGCCCGCTGATGCTGCACACCAACGGTCTGGACGATGTGGTGGTGCAGCAGCTGCATCTGGATGTTCCCCCCGCCGACCTGACCGAGTGGAAGCAGGTAGTCTCCCGCATTGCCACCCGCAGCAAGACCTGTACCATTGCACTGGTGGGCAAGTACGTCAAGCTGCACGATGCATACCTCTCGGTGATGGAAAGCTTGTACCACGCCGGGTTCGAGAACGACAGTCAGGTGGAGATCCGCTGGGTGGAAAGCGAGGATCTGACCGATCAGGCTGCCTGCAAGGAAGCTTTTGCGGACGTGGACGGCATCATCGTGCCCGGCGGCTTTGGCGACCGCGGCATCGAGGGCATGATCCAAGCCGCCCAGTACGCCCGCGAGAACCATGTGCCCTGCTTTGGCATCTGCCTTGGTATGCAGATCATGGTCATTGAATTTGCCCGCAATGTGCTGGGCTACAAGGACGCCAATTCCAGCGAGTTCACCCCGGACGGTGCCCACAACGTCATCTCCCTGATGCCGGATCAGCAGGGCAACATCCCCAAGGGCGGCACCATGCGCCTGGGCAAGTATCCCTGCACAGTGGCGCCCGGCACCAAGATGGCCGAGTGTTACGGCGAGAGCGAGATCTGGGAGCGCCACCGCCACCGCTATGAATTCAACAACGACTTCCGGCAGGAGATGCAGGACGCCGGGCTGGTCATTTCCGGCACAAGCCCGGACGGCCATCTGGTGGAGACTGTGGAGCTGCCCGGCCGCGACTTCCATCTGGGTGCACAGTTCCACCCGGAGTTCAAGAGCCGCCCCAACCGCGCACATCCCCTGTTCAAGGGCTTTATCGCCGCTGCGCTGCGCTACCGCGCTGCCGCCCAGCGGGATATGCTGCATCTGTAATAGCATAATATAACGGCAAGGCCGCAGCACAAAATACCGTGCTGCGGCCTTGCTTTATGTAAGACGATTTTAAATGCTTTCCGCGCCGTCCTGTCTGGCGTGATTTGCCTGCTTATTCTCGTACATCCGCTGGTCGGCGATATAGCGCACCTGCTGCACGTCCACGCTTTCGGCGGGGTACAGGGCGTAGCCGCAGCTGGCACCCACGCTCACGGTATTGCCGTCGATCTCGTAGGGCACAGCGACCATCTCACAGATCAGGTTCATCTTGCTGGCGCAGGCCTCCGACTCCATCGGGCCGAGCAGCAGCAGGGCGAACTCGTCGCCGCCCAGACGGAAGGCGTAGTCCCGGCTGCGGATGCAGCCCTGCAGCCGCTGGGAAACGCCCTTCAGCAGCTCATCACCCACATCATGGCCGTAGGTATCGTTGACCGGCTTGAAGCGATCCAAGTCCATATAAAATAGCGCAAAAGGCTGGCTGTGCTGCTCCAGCACCGTCAGTACCCGGTCGAAGTAGCGCTTGTTCAGCAGGCCGGTCAGGCCATCGGTGTTGGCAAGGCTTTGCAGCAGGTGCTGCTTGCCCATATCCTGCACGATCATCATCACACGGGTCAGGCGGTCGCCCTTCCACGCCATGGGAACCACCGTCATCATGAAAAATGCACTCTTATCGCGGGCGGCGTATTCCAGCTTGAGGGAGTCGTTGTCCGTTTTGATCAGCCTGCGCAGGTTCTCCGGTGCCAGCATCTGGGGGATCTTGGCGTTTTCGCTGTCGGTCAGCACCACATACTTGCGCGATATCTGCTCCAGCAGCTGCTGGTAAGAGCCCTCCGGCGGGTACAATGCTTCTCCGTGCCGCTCGTAGTACTGGCAACGGTCGCGGTCCAGATCGCACACTGCAAAACGCTCCACAACGCGCGCCATGCCCGCAAACATCATATCACTCTTTTCCCGGCGGCGCTCCAGCTCCCGGCGGCGGTTGCGCTCTGCGTCACGCTGGATCTTTATCACGCCTGCCATGATCAGAAGCCCCAGCAGTGCAATGACCAGAATGGTAGCCACCTGCACCCGGCGCATCCCGGCATCCACCACCCCGGTGGGCACGATGCCGATGATGCTCCAATCCAGAATGCCCAGCGGCTGATAGATCAGGTAATATTTCTGCCGGTTCAACGTGTACAGCACGCAGCCCTCGCCGCCCTGCGGCAGGGTCTGCACCATGGTGTCATAGTAGGGCTTATCCACACGGGCGTTCTGCTGCAAGTAATCAAACAGGTTCGTCATCTGCTCGGTGATCTCGGTCTTTGTCTCGGTGGAAAGCACCACATCGCCGTTTGAGCGCACGATATAGCAATCGCTCTGTCCCTCATAGACCATGCTGCCCAGCAGCTTTTCCAGCACGGCGTTGTCGTAGCTGACTGCCAGCGCCGTATAGGTAGTGTCACCCAGCTGCAAGGGCTGTTCCATAGGCATGGCAAACATGATCTTGCGGACGCCCTGACTAGAGGTGTAGCTGGTGATCACCGGCTCGTTTGCAGTATACAGCTCCTCAAAAGCCGCCCTCATATGCTCTGCTGTGCCCTGCCGCCCGGCGGTGGTCCAGAACTCGCACTGCTCGTTGAACAGATAAAAATCAGTGTACTGCCAGGTAGCCTTTTGGGCGATATACTCCTGCCATTGCCCCTCCTGTTCTCCCCGCTCCGCAAGGGCGCCCAGATAGCTGTCCCAGTCGGTCAGGATGTTCCAGTTGCGCTGGGCAAACATGGTAAAGGTCTTGGCAGACTGCCCATAGGTGGAAAGCAGATTTGCCGTGCTTTCCTGATAGACCTGCTTCTGGGTATAGGCACTGTAAGCAAGGATGCCGACCAGCAGTGCCAGCAGCATCCCCGCTATGAGCAGGATATTTTTTCGTTTCTTCTTCATATGGTCGTTTCCCCCTGACTGCCCCTCAGCCAAGTTTCTTCCCGTATACGCTTTCCCTGATCCTTACATCAAAGCCATGCGCACAAAGCTTTAAAATATGCACAAATACCGTGTGTCAGTTTCCGCATAAAATGACACCTTTCCCTTAAAATTATACCATTCTGAAAAAAGCCGGTCAACACATTCCCGGGGCGTTTCGTGTCATTTAAAGGGCGTTTCGTGCCATTTTTCTCTGCCGCTTTTCAGCGCACATAAAAAGCAAAAGACCCGCAGGCCGCACCTGAACCTTTCAGGGCTGCTGCGGGTCTTTTAGCTGGTGCAGAAGAAGGGACTTGAACCCTCACTCACTAGGAACTGGTGCCTAAAACCAGCGTGTCTGCCATTCCACCACTTCTGCTTATAGAAAAAGGCAAGTCAAAAACCGACTTGCCTTCTGGTGCGAGGGAGGGGACTCGAACCCCCAAGGATAAACCACACGCACCTCAAACGTGCGCGTCTGCCAGTTCCGCCACCCTCGCATACCTGTTGTACAGTTCTCCGGTTTTTGAGGTAGAAAACCGTTGGTGCGGACTGCTTGCATATAGTAACACATTTCCGGCAATTCGTCAAGTGGTTTCTTTGTTTCTCATAAGTTTTTTTAAGTTTCATATCTATAATAGCAGCGCAGAGTGCGCGCAAAGGCAGCTTTCCGGGCAATTTCACAGGTCATTTGTGCGCGGAAAGCCTGTTTGCGGCGCTGCGCCCAGAGCAAAGGAGGGGGTTCGTGTATGAAACTTTTTGTGCGGCGCACCGGCGGGCGCATCGGACTATGGGGCGGGCTGCTGGCAGCAGCACTGGCAGCGTTTGCGGCGGGGTGGCTGGTACCGGTACGCGCACCGGCGGGCTGCAAGCTGAGCGAGCTGACCGCTGCGCCGGATTTTTCGCCCTTTTCCCCTGCCGCACCGGTGGTGGCTGCATCCGATGCCGGTACGCCCGCAGCACCTTCCCTGCCGGAAAAATGGGTCTGCCTGACCTTTGACGACGGCCCCAGCAAAACCACCCCGGAGGTGCTGGCGGCGCTGGATGCCGCCGGGGTGCACGGCACCTTTTTTGTAGTGGCCACCGGCTACAACGAGAAATATCTGCCCCTGCTCACACAGGCTGCTGCCGCCGGGCACCAGATCGCGCTGCACTCTGCCTCCCACGAATACAGCGATATCTACCGCAGCAGCGCCGCCTACTGGAAGGACATTGCCCTGCTGAAACAGCGCATTGCGCCCTATGTGGACGCTGAGAGCATCCGGTACCTGCGCTTTCCCGGCGGCAGCACCAACACCGTGAGCCGCCGCTACGGTTGCAAGGGGCTGATGCCGCAGCTGAAAACCGAGGTAGAGCAGCGCGGCTGGCAGTGGGTGGACTGGAACGTCTGCGCCGAGGACGCCGTGGGCGGGCACCCCAGTGCGGATACCATCTACCGCAATGTGGTGCGGGAGACCGGCGAGCAGACCCATTGCGTGGTGCTGATGCACGATTCTGCCACCACCCGCACCACCGCCGAGGCGCTGCCGGATATCATTCGATGGTACACGGATAACGGCTATACCTTTTTGACCGTAGCCGAGGTGCTGCCGCTGGGGTAATGCGCCTTACAGCCACCTTTCAAAGCAGCGTCCCAGCAGCACCCCGGCAGAGGCCAGCACCGCCAGCCAGAGCCAGCCTGCGCCGCCGGTCACCACCCACCCCGCCGCCAGAATGGCAGCAAAGGTGCACACCGGCGGCACAGCGATGCGCAGGATATGCAGCAGCTTCTCCCGCTGTGGCGGCAGTCCGGTGTCCAGCTGCTCAGGGTGCAGGGCATCGCAACAGATCTCGTCCCGGTACTTGCCCGGGTTGCGGTAGGCCTTATACGCGATGCCGTCCAGCAAAAACTCCGGGTACATCCCCTCTTTGGTCAGGGTGAACTGCATCCCCTTTTCCTCTGCATAGGCCTGCAAAGCCGCCGTAAACTCCTGCGGGGTGTTGATGCTGCCCTGCGGGATAAAGAAAAAGTGCTTTTGATGCTGCACCTTCGCCAGCGTGCAGTAATCCTGCAGCCAGCCGGAGAAGAACCCCTGCTGATGGGCAGGGCTTTCCATGCGGGTCAGGCAGGCGTCCACGTCCAGCGTGTCCGTCTGCGGAGCCTGCCGGGCAAGGTCGGCGCAGAACTGCATGGCTGCCGCCAGCTGCGCCGCCTGCTGCTCCAGCACGGCCTGCTGGGCTTGCAGCGCCTGTTGCAGGGGCTGTTCCCCGCGCAGTACCGCCTTGATGGTAGGCAGCGGCACATCCAGCATCCGCAGCATACGGATAAGTTTAAGCGTGCGGACATTCCCGGCGGTGTAATCGCGGTAGTCATTGTCTTGCCGGCGTGCCGGTGTGAGAAGCCCTTCTTTTTCATAAAAGCGGATGTTCGGGGCGGACACGCCGCTTTGTTCAGAAGCCTGTTTGATGTTCATTTGCTTCACCTCCGCCCTTACATTACACCTTAAAGCCGGTTGAAGGTCAAGGCTTTTGCGCAAAAAACCGAGCCGCCGCACAAAAATGTGCAGGCAGCTCGGTTTTTCAATGCAAAATATCCGTCAGCGCGGGGGATCAGTCAGCAGACTGGCAGAACACAGAGAAGGTGCGGTAGGCCATGTACAGGTCGGTCTTATGGATGACCTCGAAGGGAGAGTGCATGGACAGCACGGGCACGCCGAGATCCAGCACCTTGATGCCGCGGTTTGCCACATACTTGGCAATGGTGCCGCCGCCGCCCAGATCCAGACGGCCCATCTCGCCGATCTGCCATGCCACGTTGTTGGCATCCAGCATCCGGGTGATGTCGCCCAGCAGCTCGGCGTTGGCGTCGCTGGCAGAGCTCTTGCCGCGGCTGCCGGTGTACTTGAAGATGGCAATGCCGCGGCCGGCGTAGGTGCCGTTCTGCTTTTCAAAGGCGCTTGCCCAGGAGGGGTCGTAGGCAGCGGTCACGTCCGCAGACAGGCACACGCTGTTGCGGAAGGCGAGAATGTCGTCCTGACCGGCAGCACGGCAGAGCAGCTGCATAAAGTGGAACACATACATACTCTGCATACCGGTCACACCGTCGGAACCGATCTCTTCCTTATCGGTCAGCACGCAGATGGTGGTGTGCACGGGATCCTTGGTCTCGATCTCGGCCAGCAGTGCGGGGTAAGCATCCACGCGGTCATCGTGGCCGTAGGCACCAATCATGGAGCGGTCAAAGCCCACGTCGCGTGCCTTGCTGGCGGGCACCACCTCAATCTCGGCGCGGGTGAAGTCGCGCTCGGTGATGCCGTACTTCTGGTTCAGCAGGATGAGGGTGTTCAGCTTGACAGCCTCCTTGACGTCCTCTTCCTCCACGGTGTCAGAGCCGATGAGCACGTTCAGCTCCTCGCCCTTGATGCCCTCGCTGAGCTTGCGCTCGTTCTGCTCAGCACCCAGATGGGGCAGAAGGTCGGTGATGCAGAACACGGGATCGTTCTCGTCCTCACCGATGGCAAAGTTGACGCTGGAGCCGTCGGCGCGGGTAAACACGCCGTGGATGGCCAGCGGGATGGTAGCCCACTGGTACTTGCGTATACCGCCGTAGTAGTGGGTGCGGAAGTAGCTCATGTGGTCAGACTCGTACAGGGGGTTGGGACGCAGGTCCAGACGGGGGCAGTCGATGTGGGCGATGACCAGACGGAAGCCCTCTTCATAGGGCTTCTGGCCGATGGTAGCCGCCACAACAGCCTTGTTCTCCTGAATGAAGTAGACCTTCTCACCGGGGGCGTAGGCCTTTTTGGGTTCAAAAGCCTTGTAGCCGGCAGCCAGCAGCATCTGCTCGCTGACAACGGCAGCCTCGCGCTCGGTCTTGGCGCTGTCCATAAATTTCTTGTAGCCCTCGGCAAAGGCAGCAGCCTTTTCCTTTACGTCTGCCTGCTTGTCGGCAGCGTACTCAGGGGTGTAGAGCAGCTTTTCGGCGTACTCTTTTGCAGTAAGTTTCTCACTCATGATTTTTTGCTCCTTAACTTTTTATCATTGACCTGCGTACAGACGCTGATAGGTCTGGTAGCAGGCGGTGATCTTGTTGACGTAGTGGTGCATCTGGTTATAAGGGAAGCCCTGCAGCGTTTCCCCGTCTGCGGAGTGCTCCTCTATTTGCAGCAGCTGATCCACCGTGCCCCAGCCGCTGTGGTAAGCCGCTGCCGCCGTGGATACATCCCCTTTGTAGCGCACCATGCAAAGGTGCAGGTAATAGCACCCAAAGCGGATGGCGGTATCGGGGTCGTACAGGTCGGCAAAGGTCAGCGGTTCCTCCGGGGCGATCTTGCTGCGCATCCAGAGAAAGGTCTCCTCAGTCATCTGCATCAGGCCCCGGGCATCTACACTGGAGGTAGCCTGCGGGTCAAAGCCGCTTTCGGTGCGAATAAAGGCGTAGACCAGCAGCGGGTCCAACTCATAGGCTGCTGCCCATTTTTCCACCAGCTGCTCGTACTTGCGGGGGTACAAAAGCTGCTCTGCCCGGTTGCACAAAGGCGGCACCACGCACACCGTAAGCACCACAGCCAAGCACAAAGCGACCAGCCGCCGCACCATCCGGCGGCGGCGCTGCTGTTTGCGGCGACGCAGTTTTTCCCGCGCGGCGCGGCGCTCCCGGGCGGCGATGGGGTCGTAGGCTTTTTCATAATTTTGTTCGTTCAAAGCGCTGCCGTCACGCCCCCTTCTGCCTGCAGCCGCTCACACAGGCGGGCGGCTGCGGCTTGCAGCGCCTCCAACCCGGCGTCGTTATGCAGGGTGTAGTCCGCCTGTGCGGTCAGGGTCCGTTCCGGAGTCTGGGCGTTCAGGCGGCGGGCAGCCATCTCCGGCGAGATACCGTCCCGCGCCACAATGCGCGCCACGCTGGTTTCAAAGGGTGCAGTGACCACGCACAGGCGATCGCATTCAGCCTGCGCCGCCGTGCCCACGATGACCGCACCGTCCAGTACAAAAAGGGGCGCACCGGCGGTCTGCGCCGCCTGCTTTGCGGCGCGGATGCGTGCCACGATGGCGGGGTGGGTCAGGCTGTCCAGCGCGACCTTGCCCTCCGGGGTGGCAAAGGCGCGGTCAGCCAGCAGACGGCGGTCCAGCGTGCCGTCCGAGCGAAGGATATCCCCGCCGAACCGCGCCGCAAGCTGCGGCAGCAGCGGCGAGCCGGGCAACAAAATTTCCCGGCTGAGCTGGTCGGCGTCTGCCAGCGGCACGCCATGGGCGGCAAATACCGCTGTGACCGTGGACTTGCCGCAGCCGCTGCGCCCTGTGATGCCCAAGGTAATCATAGGTCGATCACCCGGAAGGCGGCGGCGCGGATCAGGCGGTTGTACACTGCCATGGACAGGCCGTCCTTCTGCGGGCAGCGGGCGTAGACTACGCCGTCGCCCTGCTCATCCAGCGCCCGCAGGGAGCGGAAGATGTGCTTTGCCTGATCGGCACCGTCCCCCTCGCGGCCGTATTCCACGCAGGGCACGTCCAGCTTTGCGCTTTCGCCGGTAAAGCACAGGCAGCTGGGGTTCTCGTTTTTATGGGCGTCCACATAGGCCTTGAACTGCGCAAAGGTGCCGTTGAGCAGGGTCACATCGGCCTTGGGGGCGTAGTGCTTATACTTCATGCCCGGGCTGCGCACCACAGCACCCTCCGGCAGCTTTTCCAGAATGGCCTTGGACACCTCCACTTCTTCACCAAGGGCGCGTTCCAAGTCCTCCAGCGTGATGTGGCCGGGGCGGAACAGGGTGGGCTTCTCCCCCACCACCGACACCACGGTGCTTTCCACACCCACATCGCACTCGCCGCCATCCAAAATCAGCGGCAGTCGGCCGTCCATATCGGTGAACACATCCTGTGCGTTGGTGGGGCTGGGCTTGCCGGAAAGGTTTGCGCTGGGGGCGGCAAAGGCGCAGCCGCTCTGCTGGATGACCGCCCGCGCCACCGGGTGGCTGGGCATACGGATGCCCACGGTATCCAGCCCGGCGCAGCATTCATCTGCCACCTCCGGCCCGCGCGGCATGATGATGGTCAGCGGCCCGGGGCAGAAGGCTGCCATCAGCAGCTGGGCGCGCTCCGGCACCTCGCTGACAAGACCCGGCAGCATCTCCGGCCCGGTGACGTGGACGATAAGGGGGTTATCCTGCGGGCGTCCCTTGGCCACAAAGATATCGCGCACCGCCGCACCGTTGCGGGCATCGGCGGCAATGCCGTAGACCGTCTCGGTGGGCAGGGCCACAAGCTGACCCTGCCGCAGCAGCTGTGCGGCCTCGGCTACGCCTGCTTCATCGGCAGGCAAAACTCTGGTTTTGATTTCCATACGAATCATCGTTCTTTCTATCTGTAAAGTATAGTTGCTTGGCAGTCGTTTGGATGGTTTTGCACCCGCAAAACCGGGTTTTACCCGCCCAGCCTTTGCAGCTTTTCAGTCTGCTCGCGGGTGGCAAGGGCGTCAATGACCTCGTCCAGATTGCCGTCCATGATCTTTTCCAGATTGTGGACGGTCAGGCCGATGCGGTGGTCGGTGCAGCGGTCCTGCGGAAAGTTGTAGGTGCGGATCTTCTCACTGCGGTCGCCGGTGCCCACCTGCCCCTGACGCTGGGCGTTGATGGCATCCTGCTGTTCCTTCTGCTTTTGTGCAAGGAGGCGGCTGCGCAGGATCTCCAGCGCCTTATCCTTGTTCTGGAACTGACTGCGCTCGTTCTGGCACTCCACCACCGTACCTGTGGGGATATGGGTCACACGGATGGCGCTGGAGGTCTTGTTGATGTGCTGACCGCCCGCACCGGAGGAGCGGAAGGTATCAATGCGCAGATCCTTCATATCCAGCGCAAAGTCCACCTCCTCTGCCTGCGGCATTACCGCCACGGTGGCGGTGGAGGTGTGGATGCGGCCTTGGGTCTCGGTCTCCGGCACACGCTGCACCCGGTGCACCCCGCTCTCATACTTGAGGCGGTTATACGCACCTGTGCCATCCACTGAGATGATGGCTTCCTTTACGCCGCCAAGTTCGGTCTCGTTCAGGTTGAGCACTTCCAGCGTCCAGCCACGGTTCTGGGCGTACATGGTGTACATCCGCAGCAGACTGTGGGCAAACAGAGCGGCTTCCTCGCCGCCGGCGCCGCCGCGGATCTCCATGATGACGTTTTTGCCGTCGTTCACATCCTTGGGTAACAGCAGAATTTTGAGATTATTTTCCAGCTTTGCCACATCTTGACTTTTTTCGCTGATTTCCTGCTGTATCATCTGCTTGAAGTCCGGGTCCAGTGAACCGGGCTCCTCCAGCAGGGCTTTGGCCTGCGCCAGATGATCCAGCGCGGTCTGCCAGTCCCGGTAAGCCTCCACCACCGGCTCTGTATCGTGATACTCCCGCATCAGCTTGCGGAACAGTGCTGGGTCGGCGGCAGTATCGGGCTGGTTCAGCCGCATGGAAAGTTCCTCAAAGCGGCGGCAGACCGCATCCATCCGGGAAGAAATATCTTGCATCCTTGCAGTTCTCCTTACAAATTCGTTCCGGTTCGGGTGCGTTGGCCGTGCTACTGCGCACTGCCGGGCTTTACCACCTTTTTGATGTTCTTTTCAATTTTGGCGCGGGGCAGCATGACCTCGCGTCCGCAGCCGGTGCAACGGATCTTAAAATCCATGCCCACCCGCAGCACCTCGAAGCTGGATGCTCCGCAGGGGTGCTTTTTGCGGGTGAGGATGGTATCTCCCACAGCGACGTCCATATTTATCCGACCTCTCCCTTCTTTTCTGCCGCGCAAACGCCCGGCAGAGCCAGTGTGTGCCGCCGCCCGCTGAGCGGGTGCTGCGCATACAGATATAGTATAATGCAAAGCCGCACAAAATGCAAATATCTGCGCACATTGCTGCATATCGTTGTAGCATCGCACAGAGACCCGAAAACCATATAGAAAGAGGAATGAAACATGATGCAAGCTTATCGTACCGAAAACAGTTACCGTTCTGCCGCCCGCCTGTCCCCTGCCGAGCTGCGGGCTGCCATGGCCAGCGGCGAAATTTTGCAGGCCACCGCCCTTGCCTTTGATACCCGGCGGCAGCTGCGGTTTGAGCTGGGCGGCGTAAAAGCGGTGATGCCCTTTGTCCAGTGCGCAGACGGTGCCGAGACCGGTAGCGTGCGGGATATTGCGGTGCTGACCCGGGTGGGACGTCCCACCTGTTTTGTCATCGAGGGGCTGGACACGGACGAGGACGGCGCACCCTGCTACCGGCTTTCCCGCGCCGAGGCGCAGCGGCTGTGCAAGGCAGAGTATCTGGATACCCTTTCGCCCGGGGATATCCTGCCCTGTACCGTGACCCACATTGAGCCGTTCGGTGCGTTTTGTGACGTAGGCTGCGGCATCAGCGCCCTGCTGCCCATCGACTGTATGTCGGTAAGCCGCATCTCCTCCCCTGCCGATCGGGTCAGCGTAGGGCAGCAGATCTTGTGCGCCATCAAGAACCGGGACGCGCAGGGGCGCTTTGTGCTGACCATCCGGGAACTGTTGGGCACATGGGCAGAGAACGCCGCCCGGTTCACCGTGGGCGAAACGGTGGTGGGCATCGTGCGCAGCGTGGAGGAATACGGTACCTTTGTGGAGATCGCGCCAAACCTTGCCGGTCTTGCGGAGAGCTGCTCCGGCCTTGCGCCCGGGCAGGCGGTAAGCGTTTACATCAAAAACATTCTGCCGGAAAAGATGAAGATCAAGCTGGTCATCGTGAACCACGCCCTGAACCAGCCCCACCGGTTTGAGCTGCGGTACTTCATCACCGAGGGACATCTGGACCGGTGGGTGTACTCCACACCGGAATGCCCCAAGCGCATTGAGACAGATTTTGCCGTTGCGGCTTGCAATCCGGGCTGAAAGCCTTTATACTAATAGAAAGAGTTTTTGTCTGCCCGCTGCCCGCCCTTTTGGCAGCGGCGCAGACCTTTGATACCATGTGAAAGTGCAAGGGGGATGTAAGGAACGATGAGCGCCAATGATGCTTTTACCGCCGGTGTCCGTCCCGGCGGCCTGACCAGCAGCACCGAGATCCGGCTGCTATTGTGCTATCTGGTGAAAAACGCCGGTCCCATTACCCGGCAGGAGATTGAGAACGCCCTGATGGAGGAAGCCCTTGTCAATTATTTTGAGATCGGCTCCTGTCTGGACGATATCACAAAGCAGGAGCTGGTCACCCTGACCGGCAACAGCTACGCCATTACCGACAAAGGCCGCAAGGTGGCGCAGGAGCTGGCCTACGACCTGCCCCGCACCGTGCGGGAGCGGGCGGTGGCTGCCGTGCTGCGCTGCCAGACATGGGCCCGCAAGGAGGCCAAATACAGCGCCCGCATCACCGAAAAGGCCGACGGTCACTGCACCGTGCGCTGCACCGTAAAGGGGCTGGACAGTGAGCTGTTCTGTCTGGAGCTGGGCGCGCCCGACCGGCTGAGCGCCGAGCTGGTGAAAAAGCAGTTTATCCTGAAGGGCAACGAGATCTACCAGTTGCTGATCAACAAGCTGACCGAGGAAGAACAGTGGGCAAAACTCCGACTTGTGAAAGAAGTGGCGGAGGAAGTCTGGGGAAAATAAATAAACGTGGTTCCGGCGATTACCAGAGAGGTGGTCGCCGGAATTTTAATTATATTCAATTGTCTCATTTTTCTGGATAGGCTATAATATACCTATGGTTATCCCTGTTTAACATTTTCTAAATGGGGATTTTTGAAATATTTTGAATATGAAAAATAATACGGAGGAAGCAGAAACATGAATAAACAAACAGCCCATTACCATCTTCCCGGTCTGTTTGAATTCTATGAATTATACAGAATGTTCCTGCCGTTGTTTCGGGAGCATGGGGAATATTTTTACGACTGGTGCGACATCGGTTCCATCTACGGAGCCCCGCCGGACTGCATCTGGGGAGGCGGCCGGGTCTCACTGGAGGATCACGACGCAAGAGAAGTGCTGGCACTGTTACAGGAATACGGGATCTCAGCCCGTCTGACCTTCAGCAATTCAAAGCTTATCGAAGAACATCTTTCCGACAGAAAATGCAATGAACTCTGTGCCCTGTTTGCGGAAAATACAGAGCCGGAAAACGGCGTGATCGTCCATTCGGAACTGCTGTTACAGTATTTGAAAAGTCATTATCCGCAACTTTATCTGATATCCTCCACCACAAAAGTACTGACGGATTTTGAAGCATTAAAAAAGGAAACAGACAGAGAAGATTTTCGCTACGTCGTACCGGATTTCCGCCTGAACAAGGCTTATGAAAAATTAAATACGCTGACAGAATCACAGAAAGACAAAGTGGAGTTTTTGTGCAATGAGTGCTGCTATTTTGGCTGCAAGGACAGGAAGGAATGCTACGAAGCCGTCAGCCGCAGGAATCTGGGAGAGGAGCCGGATTTTAGTTGTACCTCACCGGGGGCGGAGGAGGGCTATCGTTTCTCCAAAGCTATGAAAAATCCCGGATTTATCAGTGCGGGAGATATTCAGAAGATATATCTGCCTATGGGATTTTCCAATTATAAGATCGAGGGCCGAGGACTGGGCAGTGCACTGGTTCTGGAATTTCTACTGTATTATATGACGAAACCGGAGTACCAGCTGCAGGTCAGAGAAGAAATCTATCTGGACAATATGCTGGATCTGTTTTAATTATTTGAGCCACCACCTCATAAATGAGCAAAATCAGCTGCGTAGCAGATGGCGGCAGGGTCGTTGCTGTAGGAACTCTGGAGCAGATCAAGGCAGATGCCGACAGCATTACAGGAAAATATCTGTAAAAAATCAAAAACCCGGATACGGCAGAGGCATCCGCTCACCGTACCCGGGTTTAAAAAACTGATTTTTACAGAATCACCTGCTCCAGCTTCTCACGGAAGTCCGCTTCGGACATGGCGCCGACGAAGTTGGCCACGGGTTGTCCGTCTCTGAAGATCACAAAATTCGGAATGCTTGCCACGCGGTACTTCTGGGCGATGGTCATGTTCTCATCCACATTGATCTTGCCGACCTTTACTTTTCCCTCGTAAGCTTCTGCCAGCTTTGCCACGGTAGGGGCCATCATCTTGCAGGGATTGCACCAGTCTGCGTAGAAATCTACCAGAACGGGTAGAGGGGAGTTCAGAACTTCTTCCTCAAAATTAGCAACGGTAAACGTATATTCCATAAGTATCCTTCCTTTCTGTTATCTGTTGTTGATAGTATCTCAAAAATAAGATTCTATATTCGGGGCCTTATCTGTAAATAATATATTTGCAGATGGGATTGCCAACGGAGGAAAACTTTTCCTCGTATTCGGTCATGACGTTCCCCTCCATCAGCGCGGCATCGTTATGCAGATCGTAGGTGATCACCTGCGCTTTCCATCCGGCGGGCTCCAGTTCCTCTACTGCAAAATCAAACAACGGGCGGTTGTCTGTCTTGAATTCCAGCGTACCCTCTTTTTTCAGGATCACATCATAGCGGGCCAGAAACTGTCTCGAAGGAAGTCTTCTCTTCGCATGACGGTCCTTGGGCCAGGGATCGGAGAAATTCAGATAAATGCGGTCCACTTCACCTTTTCCGAACACCTTATCGATGTCTTCTGCATCCATACGGATGAATTTCAGGTTGGGAAGCTCGTCCTCTTCCATTTTCTGGATCGCGCGGAGCAATACGCTGGAATATTTTTCAATTCCCACATAATTGATCTGCGGATTCTGCTTTGCAAGGATATGCAGGAAACGTCCCTTTCCCATACCAATCTCAATATGGATCGGATGATCGTTTCCGAAAATCTCATGCCAGGTTCCGGGGCATGCTTCCAGGGTATCTTCCGGTACGACATAGGGACTTTCCGCAATAACTTCCCGGGAACCGGTAATATTTCGTAACCTCATGGTAATCTCAGCCTTTCTTATAGTAATCTGTATTGTCAATGTACTTTATCTGAGAAAGCTTGTCAAGTCACAGGCCGGGGGATTATACTGGCAGTAGGAGGAGAAAATTTATGAAATGGATGATTGCATCGGATATTCACGGATCGGCATATTACTGTCGAAAACTGTTGGAAGCATATACGGAGGAAGGGGCCGACAGGCTGCTTTTACTGGGGGATATTTTATACCACGGCCCCAGAAATGATCTGCCCAGAGATTATGCGCCTAAGGAAGTGATCGCTTTATTGAACGAGCGGAAAAATGATATCTACTGTGTACGCGGTAATTGCGATACGGAGGTGGATCAGATGGTTCTGGAATTTCCGGTGCTGAGTGATTATTGTGTACTTGCGGAAGGGACGCAGGCAATCTATGCCACCCATGGACATATCTATAATGAGCAGAAACTGCCGCCATTGCATTCCGGAGATATTTTATTGCACGGTCATACTCATGTGCCGAAATGCGTTGTTCATGAGACAGAGCAGTATATCTGCATGAATCCGGGGTCCGTGTCGATTCCCAAGGAAGAAAGCTGGCACGGATACATGATCTGGGAAGGCAAAAATTTTGTGTGGAAAGACTTCGACGGACAGGAACATTTACGGTATTCCGTATAGAGAATGACAGCGTTCGCAGAAGGTCTTAAAAAGAATTAAAAAATAGAGATAAGACTTTGGTTTTTAGGTAAAATGGTGTATGATAAAGAATGCGCATTATCATACACCATTTTATTTTGAAGATATCAGGAAGGATTTATACATGCAGTTTTTCAGGCATTTTTCATATAGAAGTTTTTTAACCAGGGCAGTGATGGGAATCAGCGCTCTCTGCCTTTTTGCATCTCAGGGGCTTAGTGTCTCTGCTGCAACGATCAAAGAAGAGAACATCGCCCGCAATCAGGCACTGGCCATTCAGTCCAATGAAGTGGCAAACTGGCCTACGGGACCGGTAGTCAGCGCAGAATCCGCCATTTTGATGGATGCGGATACCGGAGCGATCCTTTATGCCAAAAATATCCATCAGCAGGAATACCCTGCCAGTACCACCAAAATTCTGACAACATTGATCGCATCCGAGCGCTGCAGCATGGATGAGATCGTGGATTTCTCCTATGATGCGGTACACGATATTGATCCCGGAAGCAACCATATCGCTATTGACCCCGGCGAGCAGCTGACCATGGAGGAATGTCTGAATGCCATTCTGATCCGCTCCGCCAATGAAGTTTCTTTTGCGGTAGCAGAGCATATTTCCGGAACGACCTGGCAGGACTTTGCACCGATCATGAATGAAAGAGCCAAGGAACTGGGGTGTGTTGATTCCAATTTCGTCAATCCCAACGGACTTCCCAATGAGGATCATTACACCAGTGCCTATGACCTGGCGATGATCGGAAGAGCTTTTTTTGCCAACGAAGCGCTGTGTAAAATGACAATGACACATATGCTGCACATTTTGCCGTCGGAACGCCAGCCGGATGATATTATGGAAGTCAACAAGATGGAACTGATCCCCGGCGGTAAATATGCATATCCGTATCTGGTAGGCTGTAAGACCGGTTACACCGATGTTGCCCGCAGTACACTGGTGTCCTGTGCGGAAAAAGACGGCATGAAGCTGATCTGTGTGGTCATGAAAGACGAAAATCCGAATTACTATGAAGATACAATCACTCTGTTTGATTATGGTTTCAGCAATTTTCAGAGAGTGAACATTTCTCAGACAGAGACCAAGTATAATATCGAGAATGCAGGATCTTTTTACAGTGGGAATGATATTTTCGGCAACTCCAAACCGATTCTGGAACTGAACCAGACGGACAGCATCACTTTGCCGAACACCATCACCTTTCAGGATGCGGTGTCCAGTATTTCCTATGGTAATACAGAACCAGGACAGGTGGCTGTGATCACTTATACTTACAATGATGTGGTACTGGGAACGGCATCCCTGGACTTTACGGCAGCGGAAAAGGGCAGTAGTGTCTTCCGGGAAAATACGGCAGAGACCACGGAGTCTGCAGAGGAAAGCGGTGCAACCGATGAAACGCAGTCAGGCACAACGACCACAGAGGCAGACAATACAGAGACAACCGAAACAGCAGGAGATAACACCGGCAACAATGGTGGAATTCCAACGGTTGCACAGGAGACATCCCCGGAGGAGGAAAACAGCACTTCCGGCGGTCCTGCGGTTATTTTCATTAATGTGGTAAAAGTATTTTTCTGTATCGTGGGAATTGCGGTATTGATCTTCCTTGCACTGTTATTACGTACGTTTTTCAAGAATTATCATTTTGCCCACCGCAGTACCCGCCTGACCTGGAGATTTAACCGCAGAAGAAATCGTTCCAGATCCCGGTATCGTTCGGTGGATCAGGACCTTCGTAACCGACGCAAAGAAGCAATCCGACAGGCGAAAAAACGTCAAAAGCCCAAGAAGTCATCCCACTTTCGTGGGTAGTATTCCGAAGGGGAGATTTCCATACATTTTACCCAGTTTGATTTTGACATATCAATGGGTACTATGGTACACTGAATAAGAAAAAAGTGGGGTAGTATACCCGGGGAAATGAGAAGCTTAGGATAAGAAAAGGTTAAGGGAGCGAAATACCTTGGATAAGAGTGAATATAAATTAAGAGCGGAAGAAATCAAAGACTTGATCAGCCGTGGGGAGTATGCGCAGGCTGCGGAGATTGCGGATACCATTGACTGGCGCAGAGTCAAAAGTGTTATGATGCTGTGCACTATCAGTGACCTTTACAAGATCAATCGAAGATACGAGGATGCCAGAGATATGCTGCTTCTGGCATATGAACGCCGTCCGGGAGGAAGGACGATCTGCTATTCTCTGTGCGAACTTTCCATTAAAATGGAAGAGTATGTACAGGCTATCGAGTATTACAAAGAGTTTGTGCAGGTAGCGCCCAAGGATCCCGGCAGATATATTTTGCAGTACAAATTATATGAGGCGCAGGATGTCAGTCTGGAAGAGCGCATTGCTGTTCTGGAAGAACTGAAAAAGAGAGATTACAGAGAAAAATGGGCATATGAGTTGGCTTATCTATATCACAGAGTAGGACTTGCTGCCAGATGTGTAGAGGAATGTGATGAGCTGATCCTTTGGTTTGGCGAGGGCAAATACGTTATCAAGGCAATGGAGCTGAAAATGCTCCATCAGCCGCTAACACCGGAACAGCAGGAAAAATACGATCATCGTTTTGACGCGCCCGGTACGCAGCAGTATTCTCAGAATTATGCGCAGGATCCCGGTTATGGACAGAACGAAACTTATGATCCGAATCAGGGCTATGTGCAAGACGGAAGTTACGACCCGAATCAGGGCTATGCACAGGGCGGAAGTTATGACCCGAACCAGGGCTATGCACAGGATGGAAGTTATGACCCGAATCAGGGCTATGCACAGGATGGAAGTTACGATTCCAATCCGGACAATGTGCAGGAGGGGGCTTATGATCAGGTGATTGATGACACCAGAGTCTATGAACCGGTGCAGCCCCAGCAGGCACCCGCACAGCCGGCGGAAGATGATTTCGACATTCATGTGAAGACCATGGATGTGGGACAATATAATACGATCAATCTACAGGCAGAACTGGCAGCAGGCCTGCGGGAGGTACTGAGTGAGGACCATGCGAAGGAGACTTCGGATTCCATTACCCGTTCTATCGTGGCACCCATGATCGATCCCGGGGATTCCGATACGGAGTCTCTGGATTATCCGGAGATCGCAGATGTCAGTGAAGACGATCTGGAGCCGGAGACGGAGCAGATGGAGAGCTCGGAAGTATTCTTTGGGGAGACCGGAGAAATCGGCGATCTGTCACAGGTGCCCCAGGTAGAGACGGAAGAGATTCTGCCGGAAGAGCCTGTTGTTGCAAGAAGAACCGATGTAGTACCGGAGCTATCCGAAGTACAGAAGACACCGGAAGTACAGGAAATCGTGAAGGAACCGGAAACACAGAAAGTACCGGAAGCTCCCGTAGAGCCACCAAAGGAACTGGCCGATGTGCTGGCACAGGAATCCGACGGTCAGATCAGCCTGGTAATGCCGGAGGCAGAGAGCATTGAGAAACAGATCACCGGCCAGATGAATATCGAGGATATTCTGGCAGAGTGGGAACGCAAGAAGAAGGAGAATCTGGAGAAGAGAGAAGAAGAGGTTCGCCAACATGTATTACAGCAGACCGGAGCCATGTTCACGGAGTTTGAGCAGGCGGTAAGAGACGGATTGCTGGAAAAACTGGAAAAAGAAAAAGCTGCGGACACGGCAGATACCGTGGCAGAAGATACAACAGATACCGATGAGGTAGAAGAGCTGGAAGAGATCACGGAAGAGCCTGCCACAGAGGAACCCGTGGAAGAACTGACGGAGGCTGCTCCTGCAGAGGAAGCGGAACAAGAGCCTGTAGAAGAGCTTCCGGAAGAGGATACTGTAGAAGAACTCGCGGAAGAACCTGCATATGAGCCGGAAGCAGAAGAATTTGAGGAATCTGCGGAACCGGAAGCAGAAATCTATGAGCAGGAAGAAATCGTAGACGAGGAACAGGCAGAACCGGAAGGAGCAATGGATGACGAGCCTGTAGAGGAGCCCACGGCGGAAGCAGTAGAATCGGCAGATGAGGAAACAGCCAGGGAAGAGATAGAACTGACGGCTGAGGAAACGCCGGAAGCCGGGGAAGCACCGGAACAGCCGGAGCGCCCCGCAGTAGAGCGAGACAAAGCAAAGGTTCGTGCGCTTACCAGAGAAGAGAGAGAGCTGTATGCACCCTTTATCCAGAGCAGATCTGCCAGAGAGCAGTTAGTCAAGGCCATTGATAATATCAGTCTGGCAGCCTACACCGGCAACGTGATCATCACTGGAGAAGAGGGTATGGATACCTTATCTCTGGCGAAGAACATGGTTCGCGAAATTCAGGCAACCGACAGCAATTTCTCCGGAAAAGTGGCAAAGATCTCTGGACATGCATTGAATAAAAAGGATACTGCAGATACCTTATCCAAGCTGAAAAACGGCGCGCTGATCATCTGCAAGGCATCCGAAATGAACGATGCTACGGCAAATGTACTTCACAAGGCATTGCAGCAGGAGAGTCAGGGAATCGTAATTATTCTGGAAGATACGAAGAGGGATATTGATAAATTCCTCGAGAAACATGAAAAATTGAGAGAGTGCTTTACCGCACGAATGGATGTGGAAGCCCTCAGCAATAACACACTGGTGGCATTCGGCAAACAGTATGCACGGGAGATGGAATACTCTATTGACGAACTCGGAGAGCTGGCGTTACATACCAGAATCGAAGATATGCAGACGATAGATCATGTGGTTACGGTAGTGGATGTAAAGCAGATCGTGGATGAAGCGATCGCTCATGCAAATAAAAAGACATTGAAGCATTTCTTCGATGTCCTGTTTGCCAAGAGATATGACGATGAGGATATGATCATCCTCACCGAGAAAGACTTTGTATAGCGGGAGGCGCGGTCATGACGAAGGAGAAGGTATTTATTTCCGAAGCAGATCAGTATCTTTTTGCCCAGGGGACCCATTATGATATTTACAAAAAACTGGGTGCACATCTGTCGGTGGAAGACGGCGTGCAGGGAGTCTATTTCGGAGTATGGGCACCAAATGCAGCACAGGTGAATGTCATTGGCACATTCAATGAATGGAATGAGGAATCCCATCCCATGCAGAAGCTGGGAGAAGGCGGTATCTGGGGGCTGTTCATTCCCGGTGTGGAAGAGGGAACGATGTATAAGTTCCTGATCTATGCAAGGGATGGCAGAAAGCTCTACAAAGCCGATCCTTTTGCCAATTATGCGGAATACCGGCCGGGCACTGCATCTATCGTTACCGATATTACAGGCTTTGACTGGAGAGATTCCAAGTGGATGGAAGCCCGGGACAAAAAGGATATGAATAAAGAGCCTATGGCGATCTACGAATGCCATATCGGTTCTTTTATGAAGCATCCTAACAACGGTACCGCCGAAGGATTCTACAATTACCGGGAGTTTGCGGACCGGATCATAGAATATCTGAAGGAGATGAAGTATACCCATGTAGAACTGATGGGTATTGCAGAGCATCCGTTTGACGGTTCCTGGGGATATCAGGTGACCGGCTACTATGCACCGACTTCCCGTTACGGAACGCCGAAAGATTTCATGTACCTGATCAACGAACTGCACAAGGCCGGAGTCGGCGTGATTCTGGACTGGGTACCTGCGCATTTTGCAACTGATGCCCATGGTCTGGCTGAATTTGACGGTCAGTGCATTTTTGAACATCCCGATCCCCGTCTGGGAGAGCATCCCGAATGGGGAACCAAAATCTTCAATTACGGCAAAAATGAAGTAAAGAACTTCCTGGTAGCCAATGCCCTGTTCTGGCTCAGAGAGTTCCATGTGGACGGCATCCGTGTAGATGCGGTGGCATCCATGCTATATCTGGATTATGGTAAAAAAGAAGGTGAGTGGCTGCCGAATAAATTCGGTGGCAACAAGAATCTGGAGGCCATTGAGTTCTTCCACCATCTGAATTCTGTCATCCGTGGAACGTATCCCGGATTTGTGACAATTGCCGAGGAATCCACGGCGTGGCCGAATGTGACCAGCGATATCGGAGGCGAGGGATTAGGCTTCTCCTTTAAATGGAATATGGGCTGGATGCATGATTTCTGTGAATACATGAAGCTGGATCCTCTGTATCGTAAGGGCAATCATTACGCTATGACCTTTGCTATGAGCTACAATGACAGTGAGAACTACATTCTGCCCCTGTCTCATGACGAAGTGGTACATCTGAAGTGTTCCATGGTAAATAAGATGCCAGGTTATACTGCGGATAAATACGCAAATCTGCGTGTGGGCTATACCTACATGTTCGGACATTCCGGCAAAAAGCTGCTGTTCATGGGACAGGATTTCGGACAGGAGCGTGAGTGGAGTGAAGAGCGCGAACTGGACTGGTATCTGTTAGGTGAGAAGCTGAATCAGGGCGTACATACCTATGTAAAGGAACTGTTGGAACTGTACCGCAAGTATCCTGCAATGTATGAGATCGACAATACCTGGGACGGTTTCGAGTGGATGAATGCGGATGATGCAGAACACAGCACCTATTGCTTTGTGAGAAAATGTTCCAGCAGCAAGAACAATCTGCTGTTTGTATTGAATATGACTCCGATGAAATGGGAGAATTATACCGTACCCGTGCCGAAAAAGAAGAAATATAAGCTGCTGCTCAACAGCGATGAGGAGCGTTTCGGCGGCTGGGGCAATGAAATTCCCGCAGAGATCATGGCAGAGAAAAAGCCTTACCATTACAAGGATTATTCTATCAGCTTTGATCTGCCCCCTTACGGAGCTGCTGTATTTCTGTTCTAAGTCCGGTTAAGAAATTATAAGAAACGACCGAAATAAAAGATGAGTGTGACCCAAAGGTGCACTCATCTTTTTTCTTAACTATTCAGAGACATGTAAATATCACTAAGGCCTCTTTGAATGCTTGCATTCGTAAGAGGATTTAGTGATATTTATAGGGCGATATAGCCTCAATGGGCAAAAGGAAAGCTCTGAAAGAGCGATTTTGCGAATGAGTCTCTGAATAGTTATTTCAAGAGTTATTACCAGGAAGGACGACAAGCGTGAAGATAACATTTCAGAATCAGACGGTAACTGATACAGAAAATAGAACAGAAAGTATCCAGATGGAGAAAAATACCTGGGGCAGAGATAAGATACAGCGCAATAAAAAAAGTGTGAATGCAAATACTTTTGGAGCCGTATACGAGAGTGGGCAGATCCCAATGCCTGTGGGAAATGAAGAGAATAATAAGGGAAAATCCCTGATTGAACTGCAGCAGGATGCCGGGAACACCAATGTGGCATTACAGCAGGATTACATGACACTACTGTCACATACTATGTCCCAGGAGGATTATGCGAAGGCTTGTGAGGACGGATTTGACCCCAGAGAACTGGATCAGGATACCGCAGTTACCATCGTGGACAGGATCAAAGCAGAACTGGTGCGTTCCGGACAGAACATTGCCGGATACACGGACGACATAGATCTGGACACCCTGGCGGCAGCTGTGGGCAGCGATACACTGGCACAAAGTATTGAAGAACAGTTCCGGGCAACGGATATACCTCTGACTCCTGAAAATGTAGATGAATTAAAAACCGCCTGGGAGTTGGCATCTTCTCTGCAGCAGCCCCAGGAAGGCGAGGTCGGGTATCTTGTAGATAATGGATTGGAGCCGGAGATCTGGAACTTGTATGTGGCAGAGAACAGCGGTGCGAAAGTACAGCAGAATACCGTACCGCAGGAATTGCAGGACCAGATGGATAAGGTGATCACGGATGCCGGCCTGCCGGTCAATGATGAGAACCGCCAGAAAGCGCAGTGGCTGGTGGGAGCAGGTTTGCCGCTGACAACGGATACCTTGCAGCAGCTGGCAGAACTGGATACGATTGACTATCCCGTCAGTGAGGATGCTTTTGCACAGGCAGCGGCATCGGCACTCGCGGAGGGGAAATCCCCTGTTCATGCGAATCTGGCACGGCAGGAAAATATATACGAGAAAGCCACAGAAATGGTACAGGACTGGTTCTCGGATGCAAAATGGGATGTCACGGCGGAGAATCTGGCGGCCAGAAAACAACTGGAAGAGATCCGGCTGCGCATGACAGCGGAAGTGAATGTGAAACTCTTACAGAGTGATTTTTCCATTGATACGGCCCCTATGGAGCAGCTGATCGAAGCACTGCGTAGAGCGGAGGCAGAAGTTGCGGATAAGTATTTCCCCAACGATGCGGATGCCGTGGCAAAATATGAGACCTATACACAGACCGTACAGGTGACAAACGAACTGCCGGGACTGCCGGTCAGCGTGTTGGGACCCTATAGCCTGAAACAGAAAGTTTCGCAGGAGACCGTGGCAGAATTTCACAGCGAAGGTAAGGCGTTGCAGACGGCCTATACAGAAGCAAATGAACGTTATGAGACACTGATGACAGCCCCCAGAAGAGATCTGGGGGACAGCATCCGCAAGGCATTTTCCAATGTAGATGACATTCTGACAGATATGTCATTGGATAAAACACTGGAGAACCAGCGGGCGGTCCGCATCCTCGCGTATAACCGGATGGAGATTACTGCAGAAAATATCGAAAGAGTCAAAGAAGCAGACAAACAGGTCACTGCAGTGATTGAGAAACTGACACCGAAGAATGTATTGCAGATGATTCGGGACGGCGTAAATCCGTTGGAGAAGACTTTTGGGGAACTGGAGTCCTATTTTGCCGAAAATCCTCAGAGTTATGAGGAAGAGGCGGAGGACTACAGCCGTTTCCTGTATCAGCTGGAACAAAAGAAAGATATCACGGAGAATGAGCGGAAAGCTTATATCGGTATCTATCGTATGGTACACCAGATTGAGAGAGAAGATGGTGCCGCAGTAGGTGCGGTGGTAAATACCGGCGCAGAATTGCAATTTTCCACACTCCTGGCAGCTTCCAGGAGCAGAAGAACCTCCCATATGGACTGGAAAGTGTCGGATGATACCGGACTGACACAGGAAGTACGTTTATCGGAGAACAATATTTCAGAGCAGATTTCTGTAGGGATGGCAAAAGAAATATTGACAGATGTGTCACAAGACACTGAGAGCAGAGACGCATATTATCAGGAATGTCTGCAGCAGATGCGGGAAGCGGTAGAGACCGAACCGGGAGCAGCACAAATGTTGGAAAGGGGAGAGGTAAATACCAGTACTTCTAACCTGCTGGCAGCTCAGGCTCTGCTGGAGGATCCGGCGGAACTGTTCAGCGACCTGCAACGCTATCGTAAGAAATACAACAAAGAGAAAGAAATACCTGTGGCGGCAACCGGAGAGGAGCCTGCTGGAACAGAAGCCTCCGGATTGTGGGAACAGCTGGATCAGCAGAATTTTGCAGATGATTACCGGACCATGCTTCAGGATGCTTTACAGGAGACAGAGACGATCAGTCTGGAACAGGCAGAGAGCCATCTGGATGTGAAACAGTTACAGCTGGTACACAAACAGCTGCGCCTTGCAGGAAATCTTCAGAACAGGCAGGAATATTTCCTACCGATGTATCTGGGAGACCAGCTGGCAGGAGTGCATCTTACCCTACAGCAGGGAGCCGGAGAGACCTCGGCTGTGGATATCCGGGTAGATGCGGGAGACGAACAGCTGGAAGCGCATTTACAGGTCAACGGAGAACACATCGAAGGTTATCTCGTAGGAAATACCCCGGAAGAGGTTACGAAACTGGAAAAGACCTCCGATATATTCCTTGAATGGATTCAGACAGATACCTCTGCAGACTGGAAAGCGGAAAAGCTTTCTGTTGTCAGCTCCCGGGATATGACAAGGATGGCTGCCGGTGAGACGCAAAATGCAGAAACAATAGAGAGCCGGGCAGATGCGGCGCAACTGTACCGCCTGGCAAAAGGATTCCTGCAGGCTGTCGCAGACAGCAGCGGAAAGTAAGGAGTAACAACACATGAGAATTAATTACAATGTATCGGCAATGTTATCCAACAATGCCTTATCTACCAATGATGACCTGCTGTCCAAATCATTAGAGAGACTTTCTTCCGGATTAAAGATCAATCATGCAAAGGATAATCCGGCAGGACTGGCAATGTCCAAACGTATGAATGCCCAGATCGAGGGCCTGTCCGTGGCAAACCAGAATGCCAGCGACGGCGTATCCATTATCGAGATTGCAGATGGCGCCATGACCGAGATCAGTGAGATGCTGCAGCGAATCAATGAGCTCTCCGTCAAGGCTGCCAACGGTACCATGTCGGATACTGACCGTGCAACGGTACAGGATGAAGTAAAGCAACTGAAAGAGGAAATCACCAGAATTTCTGACGTAACAGAGTTCAACGGACAGAAACTGCTGAATGGGGAGTACGATCTGAAGGGATATACCAACAAGCAGGAAGTTAAGGTGAACTACTATTCTACCGACGTGCCGGTAAAAGAATATACCATGTCTATACCGCTGACAAAGGATGCGGACGGCAATATTGTGCTGGACGGAGATGTGACGTTTGGAGATGGTTTCCCGGATGCGAAGACACTGAAGACTGAACTGAAGGATGATCTTTTGACTATCACCGGAGAAAACGGATTTGAGATGCGCCTTGATGTGAGCGGAACTTTGAATGGAGCACAGACAGGAACAACGGTTAAGGATCTGAAGATCAATGCCACAGGTATCGGCGCTATGCGTTTACAGATCGGAGCTAATGAGCATCAGGTGCTGGAAGTAAATATTCCGGCTGTTTCCCTGCAAAATATGGGAATTGAGAATGTTGATGTCAGCACTGCAGAAGGTGCGGACGATGCCATTGATCGCGTAGACGGCGCCATCAAATATGTATCTTCCGTTCGAGGCAGACTGGGTGCATTCCAGAACCGTCTGGAATCTACGATCAACAGTCTGGATATTACCAGCGAAAATATGACTTCCGCATATTCCCGTATTATGGATGTAGATATGGCGGAAGAAATGACTTCTTATACGACTTATCAGATCTTGGCACAGGCAGGAACCTCCATGCTGGCACAGGCCAACGAGAGACCGTCTCAGGTACTGCAGTTGTTACAGTAGGAAAGTTCTGAATAAGAGGACATGGCAGAATGACAAAAGAATGCAAACAACAATTTACACTTCGGATCACACAGGCGAATTCCACGCAGTTGATCGTGATCCTGTATGAAATGACCTTACAATATCTGGCAGACGGAGAGCAGGCAGCAGATGATGCCGGACTGGCGGAAGCTGTTCACAGAGCCAGGGGATGTATCAAAGAGCTCCTGAACTCTCTGCACAGAGAATACAGCCCGGCAGGAGAGCTTTCCAGACTGTACCTGTTCTGCCTTCGCAGACTTGCTGTATGTGAAGTCCGCAGAGACCGCACAATATTGGAAGAGATTCGCAAAGTGATTGCACCTCTCTGCGATGCGTACAGGCAGATCCAGGATCAGGATACTTCCGGCCCGGTGATGAACAATTCTCAGACAGTATATGCCGGACTGACTTACGGCAGGAACCAGTTAACCGAAAACATGGCTGACCAGGGCACGAATCGGGGAATGTTGGTATAGATTTTTTTCCTGATCCGCCGGCTGCAGAGCGGCCAGCTCTGTGAGATGCTGATACCTTTTTTGTAACGCATTGATTTCATAAATATAACTGTCAATGAGATCACTTTCCAAAGCATTATCGAAACCCGCATAGGCGATTTCCAACGCCTGGCGGGTTTTTCTTATGGATTCTTTCAGATCTATGGGAGAGAAATCCTCTTCAATGATTTCCGGGGAGGCATCTGCCTGACTAAAAAAGATTTTCATAACATTAACCGTCCTTTCTGCTAACAGTATAGGAACAAAAAAGGAAAAATATACCTGACATGGAGGAAAACGGAAGACATTTTTGCACGGAAAGAGGAATAGATTAGGATAAAGAATTGTCGGGAATGCGAGAACAACAGTGGAACATCCGGAAAATTTATTATGGCTGATAGCAGTGGCGGCATTATTGCTGCTCATAAGCTTTTTGGGGAAAAAGGCAGAGTGGCTCCTCAATTTTGCATTGCGGGGCATTATGGGAACCATTGCCATTTATTTTATTAATATGGGTGTGACTTTCCTTGGATTTACTACAGTGGTTGGAATCAATGCAGTAAGTATTTTGACAACGGGAATCCTTGGAATTCCGGGCATTGTGATGCTGTACGGGCTAAGTATTTATGAAATATTATAAAAAGGTGTTTTGACATACGGAAAGCGTGTAAAATAGCGTATTTCAGGATGACTGAAAATATGAAAAACAATTCTGTTTGTTAAAATGTACTAAAGTTTATCTTTTTACGAAAAAGGTATTGCCAGACGGAAAGCGAGCATTTATAATTCATCTTACAACCAATCGCGATGGTTGTTCAGAGCATCTTATAAGATCTTTTAGAATTTCTATTTTGGGATAGATTCATCCCGCATTACCAGAAGACTGATTTTGAATAGTTGGGAGGAAGGTGACGACAGGACTATACGCAGGAAAATAATGTGAAATCAGGAGAAGGAGATGAGATATTTGGGGTATTATGTATACTTTTGGCAATAGCTTGCTGTTTTGATTACAAAACGCACAGGATACCCAATTGGCTGATCGTATGCTGCATGTTTGCAGGCCTGGGGTATCGGTTGATCAGCGGCGGGTACAAAGGCGTTTTGGAATATCTGGCAAGTGCATTACTGACAACGATATTACTTTATTTTGTTTTTTGGATCGGAGCCATAGGAGCCGGTGATGTTAAGATGTTGGGAGTCTGTGCCGGTTTTTTTCCCTGGAATAAAGTACTTTATTTTCTGTTTTTCGCGCTCATGATTGCAGCAGTAATTGCACTTTTCAAAATGTATCTGGGACGCAATATGAAAGACCGTTTGTACTATTTGGGAGAGTACTTATGGGACGTATTCCGGTGTGGAAGATGGAAACTTTATTTTGCCGGAGAACGGGAAGGTGCCGGAGCAGGGATTTGCATGGCGGGACTGCAAATCTGATAGAATAACTAATAATTTAT
>ONZY01000500.1_pt1 | contig 35773 bp, 52 predicted proteins | sample 1671451 | NCBI WGS metagenome assembly ONZY01 (sample SAMN06348158, study PRJEB24527) | human gut metagenome | biome: human gut; feature: ankylosing spondylitis patient; material: feces | host: Homo sapiens | place: China | collected 2015-10 | reverse complement strand
TGTAGTTTGTGATAATTACAGACCTAGACAAACTGAGGAGGATTAACATGAACAAAAAGGAAATAAATGAAATAAAGAAGAATTTCAGCGATGACTGCGGCTTTTTCACCGTGAACCACGTTGTTACCGCATTTGTGGATTCTGAAAAGAATATAAAGTGCAAGACCAATCAGCTTTACAATACTATTCCGCAGGACGAGGCGGAGCTGATAATGATAAACCTGAAAAAGGTGCTCAGCGGCTCTATCGGCAAAAACCTGCTGGAATATTCGTTCCCTAAGGACGCCTACCTTGAGGGCGGTGCTCAGCCTTTCATGTACGAAACACTGCAAAGCAAGCTGCTTGATGAAGAAAAGGTGGACAACTTCCTGAACGCTGTAGTTGAAAAGGTTGAGTATGTGTCAACATTTACTATTTTTGCGGCACATTGTACATATTCGGTGCTGAGGAAGAACAAAATGGACGAGTTTGAGGACGAAGCTGACACTGATTACAACTTCATAGTGACGGCACTTTGCCCTGTAAATCTGCGTATTGACGGGCTTGTGTATGATGAACAGGACAACTCTATCGCTAAGAAAGAGTCATGCGACAGAATTGTTGAGCTTCCAAGCGATGGCTTTTTGTTTCCTCTTTTCAATGATCGTGCACCTGATATCAACGGAGTGCTTTACTACACGAAAAATGCAAAAAAGCCGAACACTTCTGTTGTGGAAGAGCTTCTGGGTTGTGAGTTTTCAATGACCTGTCAGAACGAAAAGGAAACTTTCAAGGATATCCTCACAAGCGTTGTGGGCGATGAGCTTGACTATGATCTTATCACTGCTGTGAATGACAAGATTTCCACATTTGTTGACCAAAATGCTCATGAAACTGAGATACCGACAATTGACGAACATAAACTTTCGTCTATTCTGTGGGAAGCTGGAGTTAGTCAGGATAAGCTGGAAAAGTTGCATGGTGTGTATGAGAACGCTATGCACGGCAAGGTTTTCAGGGCTGTCAATCTGGTGGAGGATAAGGTAACGATATCAGGAATGGGATTCAAGATGACCGTAGACAATTATCACAAAGGTGACGTATCTACAGCAATAGGCAAGGTTATTTTCGGTGTTGCTGATACGGCTGTTGACGTGAACGGTATCGGTATTAAAATGGACGGTGTTTCCAGATGAAAAATGAATATTACAATTTGAGGAGGGGCAACATGGTTAAGTCCGAATACATTTTCCCACTTCTGCTGATTTTGCTGGACGTGGGAGCGGCGGTTATATATGCCGTGCAAAAAGATTACAAAAAGGCCGTCTACTGGTTAGCGGCGGCTGTGTTAAATGTGACAGTGACGTTTTAGGAGGGAGAAAAGTGACAAAAGCTGAAAAAGCCAAAAACCTGCGCTATAAGAAAGCAATTGTATCGCAGCTCAACTTTGAGGAAATAACATCTCAGTTATACGATATCAGCTCCGTTTGCGAGGAATACCAGTATTACTTCAGCGGCGATGATGATACGCTTCTCAACGCACTTGACGGAGATGACGAGCAGGAACAGGAATTTAAAATGATGTTCTCAGACCTTTCGTATGAGTGTGATAGTTTGAGGGGCATTGTCAATGATACCTATGTGTCAGAACATTTTGACGATTTTTTTGTCGGAATAATGCTAAACGGAAATAGTCCGTTCAAGTGCTATGGATATGATAGCTTTGAAGAAGATTACTTTGCACTTTCGTCATATGACACGAAATGTGCATCAAGTGAGAGCGCAAAGAGACTTAAACGTCTTACGAAGGACGAGCTGCTGTCCGTTTGTGGACAATGCTTTGGGCTTGCAGTGTCTTACCTCAACGTCCAATACAAATATGACTATTTGAAAGCTGCTTTTGATATCTTGAAAGACCAAAATACCTCATATTTGCAGATCATAAAGGACATTGAAACGGCATATGACAAAGCGGACGCAAAAGACTGGTATGAATACAGCGTCGAAGTGAAAGCATTTGATAAGCTTGTCGGAAGTTTCGATGAATATAGCAAAATCTGGCTTGAATAATGAGGAGGGATAACATGGCAAAATACATTGACGCAGACAATCTGATTAACGAATTATCGGCGGCGTGTATGCCGATATACGAAAAGGGCATAACAGGCATTCTGGGTGATAACAGCAGTATCGCCGATATAATCAACGAACAGCCTGCCGCAGACGTGCAGGAAGTCAAGCATGGAACATGGGAGAATACAAACACACCTAATCAGCTTAGATGCAGTAATTGTGAAATCATTCACTTTATAGCTCAGTATCCACGCGGTGAGATAAATTACTGCCCAAACTGTGGCGCTAGAATGGACGGTGAAAGCAATGGATAAAACCTGTTCAAATTGCGAACACGCAATAGATTTCGGTCCTCTACATGGCAAGGCACTATATACTTTTTGTGCAAAGCGAAGTGATGTCACAAAGGGCAAAGTTCTCGTAGTGAACAGAAAGAACAAATGCTATGCGTGGGAGAAAAGGAGCGATAACGATGCATGAAATATTATTTCGTGGCAAGCGCATTGCCAACGGCAAATGGGTAAGTGGTTATTACGTTGTCAGAAAACGTCCATATTTCAAGGACAAGGGTGCTAATTTTGAACACATCATTTGCGACAATCTGGTAATCGATGATTTCAATGACAAACAGTTTGTTGACACAATCCCGATAACATATTCGGTTGACCCTGAAACTGTCGGTCAGTACACAGGGGTGACAGACACGAACGGCAATAAGATTTTCGAGGGGGATCTCTGTCTGTGCAACAGAAATATTTCAAAACATATTGACAAAAAGGTTTTTGAAATTAAATTTGATCCTGAGACTGGATTCTTTGGGGAAAGTGACACGTCAAACATATGCCCTAGCGATTTTTATATGTGCGAAATTATCGGAAATGTTTTTGATACCCCTGAATTGCTGAAAGCTGGTGAAATGCCATGAAAGCACGAACGAACATCGTCAGACAAAGCGACATCAAGAAAGAGGTCGCAAAGGAAATGCAGAAAAGATATAGTGAACTGCAGGGCGAGATAATGCAGGATATCACTGAACAGATAATGGCGACTGTTTTGTGGACGTTGGATAAGTGGTACGGCTGGAAAGGCAAACGCCTGCGTGCATTCATCGACGCAGTAAATAGCACGTTTGACATCATGGACACGGCTGAATTTGATAACGATAATAACGCCAGCTATCTGAAAGAGACATACGGCATTGACCTGTCGGAACTGATATCAACGGAAATGACCGACAGGGTGCAGAAAGGCGGTTGAAATGACAGCAAAAGAATATTTGCAGAACGCCTATAAAATCGAGAGACGTGTGAAAATTATCGAAAACAAGGTCAAGAAACTGCGGTCGCAACTAGAATATGCTGGCATTTCATACGAAAATACAGGTGCTAGTCATGGCAGTTGCAATGGCGACAAGATGTCAAGCACCATTGAACGCATAGCGGAATACGAACGCAGACAGCAGGAACTGGCACTGATATTGATTGACAAACGTCTGCAAATTGAAAAGTCCATTGACGCAGTAGCAGACGCAGACCAGCGAGAGGTTCTTGAACGGCGGTATCTTTTTTATCAGCGCTGGGTTGGAAAATTCAACAAAGAAAATGGTGAATACATAATGGGGATCACCGACTATATGAACTATTCGGAACGCACGATATATAAAATTCACGGCGAAGCCCTGAAGCATATCGTTGTTCCAAAAGAGTGCAGTGAAATGCAGTGAAATGCAGTTATTAATCTGCTATACTGTATAATAGCCCGATAGGGTGAAAGGTCAGTTGGTTATCTCCTCAACAAAAGCCAACCTTATTTTTACGCCTGAGTGGCTAGCCCTCAGGCAATGTGCAGGGGCGGTGCGCCATCACCTAACCTGCTCCATGTTTTTTACTTCTTTTGTTTTAGATCTCCTGACTTCCGCTATGGCATTAGCTATGGCGGATATATCGGTCGATACTGCAATGATGTTGACGCCGATACCAATCAGCCACACACACCTCTTAGCAATGTGTCCCACGTGTGGCATTTTTATTTTATGGGGGCGGCACTATGAAAGACTTTGCATATTCCTTTTACCGCTCCGCAGCATGGAAGAAGTGTCGCCAATCTTACATCGACAAACGCATATTAATTGACGGCGGTCTTTGCGAAGAATGTCACGAACGTGCTGGATATATTGTTCATCACCGAACATTGTTGACGCCAGCAAACATTAGTGACCCTGAGGTATCATTAAATCATGCCAATCTCGAATTTGTATGCAAAAAATGTCATGATAATTTCGAGGGTCATTTTTACCAAAAATCGCCTAAAAAATTAACAAAATGTGAATTTGACGCATTTGGCATGCCCGTACCCCCCTCAAATTTGGACTGAATTTTTTCCTAAGATACCGAGGGGGCAAAGGTCATTTTTTACGGCTCATAAAATCACATAAGGGGGTATAATCTGACAATGGCAAAAATCAAGAAGAATTTGAGCGAGCTGCGAAAAGCTGTGGATAGCTGTGAGCCAGCCAAGAGAGAACTGGGCATAAAGCTGTTAGATCAGCTGGAGTACATGGAGAATCTGCTGAGCGAGTATCAGAAAAAAATAAAAGCAGAGGGCGCAATCATCGAAGCAACAAACGGCAATGGTTTTACTGTCAAGACAGAGCACCCTGCAAGCAAAGCGTATGCAACATTAATTGGGAAATACAACGCAATGGCAAAGACAGTTGAGAATATTATCCTTGACAGCCTGCAAAAATCTGAGGGCGACGAGTTGCTGGAGTTCCTAGGCGGTGCAAAGCGTTGACGGAATTTGAAAAATATTTTACTGGCATTTATGACGGAAATATCGTTGCGTGTGAGAAAATGAAAAAGGTTTCGGAAATGCTGTTGAACAGATTTGCAAGCCCTGATGAATTTCATTTTGACAAAGCTATTGCAACACGGCATACGGACTTTATCGAAAAATTCTGCAAGCAGCCGTCTGGAAAACTAGGTCAGCCGTTGAAGCTGGAGCTGTTTCAAAAAGCAAGACTGCAAGCATTATTCGGCTTTGTTGACGATAACAACCTGCGCCAGTATAACGAATGCCTGATAATCGAAGGCCGAAAGAACGGCAAGACAACGGAAATTGCGGCAGTCGAAAATGATATGCTAGTCAATGACGGAGAGGGTTCACCGCAGATATATAACGTCGCCACAATGCTAGATCAGGCAAAGCTAGGTTTCAACGCCTGCTACAAAATGATAAAACAATCGCCATTGTTGAGCAAGCATATTCGTAAATGTGCGGCCGATTTGTATTTTCCGTTGAACATGGGATTTATAAAGGCTCTTGCCAGCAATTCAAACAGCCTTGACGGATTGGACGTTCACTGCGGTGTTATCGACGAATTGGCGGCAATAAAGAACCGAGATCTATATGATTTGGTAAAGCAAGCAATGGGTGCTAGACAGCAACCCATTTTATTTTGCATTACAACAAACGGCTTCGTTCGTGGTGGTATCTTTGACGCCCAATACAAATATGCAAATAATTTGCTATACGGACGGCTGACAGAAAACAATAACCGATTTTTGCCGTTTATCTATGAACTGGATAGCCCTGATGAATGGGACAAGGAAGACTGTTGGTTGAAAGCAAACCCTGGGCTGGGTACGATAAAATCAACTGACTATCTGCGACAAATGGTGCAAAAGGCCAAAGATGACCCTAGCTTCAAAGCAACGGTTATGGTCAAAGATTTTAACCTCCCACAGAATACCGAAAGCGGCTGGCTGAGGTGGGACGAGCTGAACAATGAAGAAACTGTTGTAGATTATCCGTTCAGATATTTCATTGGCGGTTTTGATGCCGCTGATTATATAGACCTGAATGCTGCAAAGGCTATCTGCAAAAAGCCTGATGATGATAGGTTGTATGTAAAATCTATGTACTGGATTCCGCAAGCCGTTCTTGACGCTGACGCTGAAAAGGGTGACAGACGTGGACGAGATAGTGTGCCGTATGAATTGTGGAAATCGCAAGGTCTGCTGAGAACGTGCGAGGGAAACAAAGTCAACAAGCGTGTTATCCTAGACTGGTTTTTGGAACTGAGGGATAAAGAAGATATTTATCCGTTGGCTATCGGCTATGACCCTTGGCACGTTTCGGACGAGCTGATAAAGGCGTTTGAAGAAGAGTTTGGCAAGGGCGTTTTAATACCTGTGCGCCAGGGCGTTATAACACTGTCTGACCCGATGAAGAACCTGAAAGCTGAGTTTCAGCGACACAACATCGTTTATGACAACAACCCGATTGACAAATGGTGTTTCCTGAATACGGCTGTAAAGACAGACGTCAATGGCAACATTCAGCCGTGTAAGAAATCTGACCGAACGCAGAGAATAGACGGACTTGCGGCACTATTGGACGCATATGTGGTCTATTATAACCGACAGGAAGAATTTGAGAGTTTGATATAGGAAAGGGGTGAAAAAAATGGGTCTGATAAATCGTTTTAAAAACAGATCACAGGTAGTGACCCGATATAAGATGATGTCGGAAATCGGCAACGGCTACTATAGTTGGGACGGCAATGTTTATCGGTCGGATTTGGTGCGTGCCTGTATCCGCCCAAAGATCAAGGCTATTGGAAAACTGACCGCAAAGCATATCAGAAAATCATATAGCCGAAATGGTGACGGCAGTATCGAGATAAACCCTGAACCATATATGCGAATGCTGTTGGAAGAGCCTAACGAGTTCATGACAATGCAGAAAATGTTGGAAAAAATTGCAACACAGCTGTGTTTGAACAACAACGCATTTATCCTGATTATCCGTGACGGCAACGGCTATCCTACTGAACTATATCCTATCCCTGCGGACAGTGCGGAATGCGTATATATCGGCAACGATTTGTATTTGAAATTCACATTTTTCAATGGGCAAAGATATACGTTTCCGTATGCAGATATCATTCATCTGCGTAGCGATTTTTACAAGGACGATATTTTTGGCGAACGGCTGAGTGAAACACTGACGCCACTAATGGAAATCGTAACAACTACAGACCAGGGTATTGTCAAGGCTATTAAAAATTCGTCAATTATTCGCTGGCTGTTGAAGTTCACAAGCTCCCTGCGTCCTGAGGATTTGAAAAAACAGGCGCAGGAATTCAGTGAGCAGTTCATGAGCGTTCAGAACGGCACAGGTGTTGCGGCGGTCGACAGCAAGGCGGACGCAAAGCAAGTTGACGCAAAAGACTATGTACCGAATTCATCGGTTATGGAAAAAACCACGCAGAGAATTTATTCGCTGTTTAACACAAACGCAAATATCGTGCAGTCGAACTACACCGAAGACCAATACAACGCCTACTACGAATCGGAGATAGAACCAGTAGTAATGGAACTGGCTGGCGAATTCACAAGAAAACTATTCAGCCGTATCGAAAGAGGGTATGGCAACAAGATAGTTTTTGAAGCGTTCAATCTGAGCACTGCGTCAATGTCAACCAAACTGAATTTGGTGCAGTTTTTCGACAGAGGTATCATGAACGCAAACGAAATTCGAAGCGTGTTCAATCTGGCTGACATTCCTTCGGGCGATCAGTACTATGTCAGACTAGACACGGCAAAGATAGACAGCAGTGAGGGAGGTGAAAACGATGAAAATTTACGTCAAAGGTACAATCATTCCGAGTGATGACCAATGGATTTATGACCTTTTCCGCATTGACGCCACTTCCCCTGCGAGGGTCTTAAATGATATAACTGCGGCAACTGAAAAAGGCGAGCCGTTGGAAGTTTACATCAACTCTGGCGGTGGTGATATTTTTGCGGCGTCCGAAATCTATTCGGCAATCCGTGAATATTCAGGTGATGTCAAGATACACGTTGTCGGTCTTGCAGCAAGTGCGGCAAGCGTGATAGCGTGTGCAGGCAAGTCAGATATATCACCGACGGCACAGATCATGGTACATAACGTATCATCAGCGACAAGAGGTGATTACCATGACATGGACAAAATGTCAGAGGTTCTGCAAAAAGCCAATGAGACCATTGCAAATGCCTACATAACCAAATCAGGCATGACAAAGGAAAAGGCACTGGAAATCATGGACAAGGAAACATGGCTGACGGCTGATGAGGCGGTCGAACTGGGACTGATAGACGAAATCGCAGGGAGCAAGAACGTCAAATCACAACTTGTGGCGGCCTACTGCGATATCATACCACAGAACGTGATCGAAAAGATGAAAGCCGAGCGTGCTGATAAAAAGATAACAGCACAGGCAAGGCTTGACAAACTAAAGGAGGGTTATAAAAATGACAAGACAGGAAATGCTTGACAAGGCTCAGGCTCTCATCGACGAGGGCAATTTTGAGGAAGCTGAAAAGCTGATGAATGACGCTGAAAAGGCGGCAAAGACACAGGCAAATCTGAACGCTATGACAAAAGACCATGCGTCAGACACCATGAAAAATATCATCGAAAGGAATGAAAACAAGATGAACGAGAATGCGATCACACACACATCAAACATCTATGACAGCATCGAGTACAGAACTGCATTTATGCACAACGTTCTCGAGGGTACACCAATCCCTGCAAAGTTTGCAAATGAAGCACAGAGCACAAAGACCACTGACGTTGCGGCTGCCATTCCATCAACAACCATGCAGAGAATCGTCGAGAAGCTGGAGGAGCACGGCCAGATCTATGCCCTTGTCACAAAGACAAATATCAAGGGTGGCGTGACAATTCCTACTTCAAGCGCCAAGCCAGTTGCAACATGGGTCGCTGAGGGTGCAAGCTCTGACACGCAGAAGAAGTCCACAGGCTCAATCACTTTCAGCTACTACAAACTGAGATGTGCTATCTCCATGTCGCTTGAAGTTTCGGTAGTATCTCTTGATTTCTTTGAGACAGTATTTGCCAATCAGGTAGCCGACGCAATGATCGCTGCTATCGAAACAGCAATCATCAAGGGTGATGGTTCAGGCAAGCCGAAGGGTATCACAAAGGAAACTGTTGTCAGCGGTCAGAACGTGGACGTTGCACTGGCAAGCGGAATTACGTACAATACCCTGTGGGATATGAAGAAGAAAATTCCGTCAGGCTACAGAGCAGGCGTTAAGATGTTCATGAACTTTGCAACATTCTGCGATATCCAGGCACTGACAGACACAAACGGACAGCCTATCGCTAGGGTCAACTATGGTCTTAACGGAGATATGAAGCCATCAATCCTTGGCACACCTGTTGTGTTCTCTGACGATATCGACGCTTATGCAGACACTGTATCGGCTGATACAATCGTTGCATTCTTCTTCCGCCCCGAGGACTATATCCTCAACACAAATCTCCAGATGACAGTCAAGAGATATGAGGATAATGACACCGAAGACCAGGTAACAAAGGCGGTCATGCTGGTAGACGGCAAGGTTATCGACAAGAACAGCCTTGTAACGCTGACCAAGAAAAGCAAGTAATCATGACAAAAAAAGGGGGCATAACGAATGCTAGAAAGTTTGAAAAATTCGTTGAGGATATCACATAACAAGCTAGATAGCGACATTATGTCAAACGTTGACGCCTGCATGGAAGATTTGAAGCGTGTGGGCGTGTTCGTTCCCTTTGACGCTGACGATTGCAGTGCAATTCTGAAAAAGGCTATCGAAAACTATGTCAAATGGCAGTATGATTTCAACGGCAAAGGTGAAGATTTTCGCAAAAACTACGAGCGCCTGCGAGACGCACTAAGTCTGAACGAGGACTACACGGAGGGAATTTAACGATGTTTAATGATGTTGTAAAAATCGCCAAAGCAAAGATAGTTTCGGACGAGATAGGAAATCAAGAAAAGGTCGTTGACTGGGCGAACGCCAAAGAGGTTTTCTGCCAGGTATCATCAATTTCACGTTCTGAATTTTACAGCGCCGCACAAGCGGGGTTTCAACCTACGTTGAAAATCAAAATGGCAGATTACTATGACTATGATGATGAGGATATGCTATTCTATAACGGTCGGGAGTATCGTATCATACGCACATATGTCGCAGGAATAGCCATTGAACTGACGGCTGAACGTTTTGGCGGTGATTGCTGATGAAATCGGTTGAAATTGATGTCAGCAAACTGGCAAAACAGGTCGCTGATGACCTGAAAGAATATAGCGAAGAAACCGCAAAAATAGTTGACGGCTGTATCGACGAGGTTGCAGACCAGTGTGTCGAAAAGCTGAAAACCACATCACCACGCCGAACAGGCAAGTATGCCGAAAACTGGAAAGCCGAAACAGTATACGCTAAGTCGGGCAACAAACGTGTGATTGTGCGTAACAAAAAATACTACTATCTGACACATCTGCTGGAGCATGGTCACGCAAAGAAAGGCGGCAAGGGCAGAGTAAAAGCATTTGTGCATATAAAACCTGTTGAGGAATATGCACAAAAGGCACTGCCTGAGTTGATAGAAACGAGGTTGAAGAAATGAATTTGACATTGGATGATATACGTTCACGATTAACGGCTGTCGACGAACTACAAGGCAGAATCGCATACTATTCATCACGTGGTGAAATGAAAACGCCCTACTGCGTGTTCTATCGTGAAAGCACCATAGACAGCGGAGACGATATGCACCCCGCAAGCCTGCGAGAGCAGACGATAGTCATTGAATTGTACACTAGGAAAATCGACGTAGAATTAGAAACGGCTGTTGAGAAACAGTTTGCAGATTTTGATTTAGAAAAATCTGAAAGCTGGATTGAAGACAGCAAGGAATATCAGATAAGATATTCATTTACCAATTATTTGAAATAAGGAGAAATTAAAATGGATGAAACAAAGAAAGCCCCAAGCAATATTATTCTTGGAAGCGGTTATATCTACTATCAGGATTTCAACGGTAAAACAGTGCCTGATGTTGATACTATCTGCACCGAAGCCAATGTGCTGGGCTATATCCAGGGCGGTGCAACCCTGTCTTATAAGCCGACATTCTACACCGCAAGTGATGATGATGGCACACACCAGAAGACAATCATCACCGAAGAAGAGGCTACACTGAAAACTGGTATCATGGTATTCAACGGCAATACCCTTGACGTTCTCTGCGACACTGCAAGAGTTACAGAAGATACCAGCAAGAAACGTAGAACTGTCAAGATTGGCGGTCTAAAGAATATGCGTCGCAAGAGGTATGTTCTCTGCTTCCACCACGTTGACGCAGTTGACGGAGATATATGGGTCATGATCGTGGGAAACAACCAGAGCGGCATCGAACTGGCATTTGCAAAAGACAAGGAAAGCGTTATTGACGCAGAATTCAAAGCACTGCCAAGCGACAGCGAAGGGACGCTGATTACCTACATCGAAGAGGACAAGTCGATAAGTGCCACATAAGCAACACAAATACACAGCCTGCTGAGATTTTCAGTGGGCTGTTTTTTTGGAGGTATACAGAAAAATGCCAAAGACGTTGAATTTCAATAAAATGCAAAAACCTAGCCTGCGTATCGAGCTGGCTGATGAAAAGCATACCACGATATTTGTTATGCCACCCACAAAGGGCGAGATTGAAGCGTTCGGAGAAATATCCGCAAAGCTAGGTGGCAACAAGCTAGACGAAGCAATCGAAATGTGTGCAAAACTGATGTCACACAACATTGCGAAAATACCAATAACGGCTGAAACACTGGCTGATTGGGATATATACGACATTCAAACATTCTACCGCACATATATTGACTATCTGCTAGAAATCAAAAATTCAAAAAACTAGCGCTCCCCTACTATCCACCGCAGAATAGGGAGGGGGAAAAATATGAAATTTCCTCAACGTGGGAAAAATTAGTCGCGGACTATATGGGTATATCGCTATATGATGTTGATGATATGGACTACTATGACTATCTGCTGATACGTCGTGACGCTTTTATCGCACGGCTCAGGCAGAGCGAGAGCGGTCAAGAGTACCTAGATAACGCATATAGGCTGACCCTGACGAAGCCTGACCGACAGGCTTTGCGAGAAAATTTTGGAAAGGGGGTAATGATAGGTGGCAAAAAGTAGCATAAAGGGCATTACTATCAAGATAGGCGGCGACACCACAGGTCTTGACAAGGCGCTGAAAGAAACGAACAAAAAGAGCCGTGAGCTGGAAAGCGAGTTGAAAGCGGTCGATAAAGCCCTAAAGCTGGACCCGAATAACGTCACGTTGGTCAAGCAAAAGCAAGACCTGTTGAAAGACAGTATCAAAGAGACAAAATCAAAACTGGACGTGCTAAAAGAAGCACAATCACAGGTCACAGCGCAGTACAAAAAAGGCGAGATAGACGCAGGACAGTATCGTGCGTTTCAGCGTGAGTTGGAAACGACAAAGTCAAAGCTGTCAAGCCTGAAAGATGAGAAGAAAAACATTCACGTTATCGGCACGGCATTCAAAGAAGCCAAAGACAAGGTTGAGCCTGTCATAAAAAAGGTTGAAAAAGTCGGTTCTGTCATAGGCGGTGCGACAAGCAAAGCCGTAAAATTCACGGCAACGCTAGGCAAGATAGACACGGCTATGATAGGCAAGGCGGCTGATGGGTTCAAAAAATACACGCAGACCATAGGTGTTGGTCTTGCAGCTGTAACAACGGCACTTGCGGCAAACGTTGAAGCAAGCCGTGAGTGGAACAGCGATATGACCAAACTGAAAACAAACGCCGAAACCAGTGGCAACAATTTTGATTTTATGAAATCAAAAATGCAAGATTTGGTGGCTATCACAGGCGAATCCGATTCCAGCATTGAAGCGTTATCAAACCTTATGGCTGTTGGTTTCAGCGATGAACAAATGACGCCTGCTATAAATGCACTCAGCGGAGCGGTTGAAAAATTCCCTGATACCTTGAAAATCGAGAGCCTTTCAGACAGCTTGCAGGAAACCCTTGCCACAGGTGCTGCGACAGGTCAGTTTTCAGAGCTTATCGGGCGTATGGGTGATAGCGTTGATGATTTTAATGCGGGTCTACAGAATTGCACGTCAGAGGCAGAACGTCAGCAGTATGCCCTTGATTGGCTGGCAAATTCGGGTCTGTCGGAAATCAACGACGAATACCAGTCAGCAAATAAATCAACGCTGGACTATGAACGTGCAAGTTTTGAATTGCAGGACGCCCTTGCGTCTTTGGGAACTGCATTCACGCCTGTTATGGCAGGCGCAAAGGGAATGGCGGCAGACTTTCTGACAAAATCGTTGCCAGCTGTTCAGAAATTGTCAGGCGGTTTCACCAAACTATTTGACGGCGTTTCTAGTTTGCTAGACGCATATGACAGTGGCGGTCTTGACAGCTTGACCGAACAAATTCCGATTGTTATATCTGGGCTGTTCAATTCTGCATCGGAATTTCTTGCCGAAAACGCACCTACGCTAATCACAGCGGCAACCACAGTTTTAACATCTATCATTCAATCACTGGCACAATCAGCCCCGTCACTAATCAATTCAATTCTGCCGTCACTACTTAACGGCTTTTTCGGATTGATAAATGCACTGGTTTCAACTATTCCTACGCTAGTGCCTGAACTGGTGCAGGGCGCAATCACGCTGTTTTTAGGTCTGATTGACGGACTAAATGACGTTATCGGACAGTTGATGCCGATGTTACCTAGTTTGATAAAACAAATAACTGACACGCTGATTGAAAATCTGCCAGCAATCATCGAGGGCGGTTTCCAATTACTAACAGGATTGATAACAGGTCTGACCAAGTGCACGCCTGATTTGATTGACGCAATAATAGCGTTGATACCTGTTATAACAGATTCACTGACAGAAAATCTGCCTGCACTGGTCAAGGCTGGTATGGAACTGATTGTCGCATTGGCACAGGGCTTGCCACAGGCTCTGCCTGACCTTATCGACGCTCTTCCCAAAATAATCGGTGCTATCATAGACGGATTCAAAGACGTTGATTGGCTGGACTTGGGTGCAAATATCCTCAAGGGCATTTTGAACGGTTTAGTTTCTGCCGTCAGCGGAATTTGGAGCGTAGTGGAAGACGTAGGCAGTGCCATTATAGACGGATTTTGCGATTTCTTCGATATCCATTCGCCTTCAAGGGTCATGGCGAAAAAGGTCGGTCAGTATCTGCCGTCTGGTATCGCTGTCGGCATGGAAGATACGGCAGACGAACCAGTGGACGAGGCACAGGCTATCGTTGACAGTGTTGCAGGTGTATCGGCTGAAATGGATCCTGTCATGATAGGCAGACAGACCGCAAGAAAAACGGTTGACAAAATATCAACCGAAGCCGACAGCACCACACAACACGGCAAGAGCGGTGATTTGACAGTGGTTATGAACATCGACGGAAAACGTTTCGCCACAGTGACAGCGCCATACATGGACGTTGCTATGGCTGAAAAAATCAATCTAAATGCTAGGAGGGTGGCTGACAATGTCTAGTATAACGATAAATGGTAAAAATTCCTATACCGATTTCGGAGCGTTACTGACATCACGCAGTACACCGCCGCCAAGTATCAGGGATATATCGGCTACTATACCATACCGCAATGGCGACATATGTTTCACATATCAGAATGGCGGTAAACCTACCTATGATACACGAACGTTGACATACAAATTCGTGTTTATGGACTGTCCGAAAACCGCCCTGCGGAAAACAGTGGCAGATTTTGAAAACTGGATTTTGTCGGCTGGTGAATGTGACCTATATGACGATGCTGAAATTTACCATTATAAGGCAAGAACAATTAGCTGCGCTGAAATTGAAAAAGGTTATCATGTTGAGGTAACGGCAACGTTCAAAGCACAGCCGTACAAGATATCTGATGATTTTTCCGACAAGGGATTTGACAATTTCAGTTTTGAAAATGACTATCTGAACCTTACAGACATGACACTGACGGCTATTGAAATGGCTCCACACGCCCCTATGGGCGTTCTAAAAGTCTATTTGTATTCGGACGTGCCGATAAAACCACGTCTGATATATAGGCGGTCTGCTGATGATACCAACAAGGTAGGATTCACGCATTTCCAAAATAACAACGTTGATATTTCCGAAAAGGTATACAGACCGACAGAAAAACCATTCGATATGGACGAACTGATTTTACAGCCGGGTTTGAACACTTTGTCAGCATATGGCTTCGGGTCGCTCACGCTGGATCTGCATGAGGAGGTGTTATAAATGCATACTGTCACTATCAAAAATGGCGTTGAAAAAACCACGATACATAGTGATAACCTTGACCGCATTTTTTGTGGAAAAGGTGTCAAGGTTGTCAATGCCGTTGACAGTTTTACGTTTACCATATACCCCGACAATGCAGGATATGACAAACTGAAACCGCTGACAACATCGGTCACTGTCACGAACGATAGCACAGGCAAAGACGTTTTTATCGGACGTGTACTGAAATGTCCTGACAGCATGGACGAACAAGGTTTGATTTGTAAATCCGTCACCTGCGAGGGGCGTTTAGGCTGGCTATATGACAGTGTTCAGCCCTATATTGAATACAAAATGGTAGGTATACGCACAGTACTGTCAGCCTTTCTTTCAAAACACAATTCTCAGGTGGGTGCAGATAAGCGTATAGAGCTGGGGCAGGTCACTGTAACGGCTGAAAATAATTACACATATTCTGTCAACTGGATATCGACTATGGACGCTATATCTGAACAACTGGTCGGAAAATTCGGCGGTGAGATACAGCTGAGAGACCAAGACGGCAAAGTGTATATAGACTATCTGGAACATATCGGACACGGCACAGACACAAAAATAGAACTGGCAGTAAATCTCAAAACTATCAGCCGTGAAGTGGACGAAACGAGCGTTATTACACGGCTATATCCACTGGGTGCAAAGCAGACCGACAGCGAGAAAAGGCTGACGATTGGCACTGTAAACGGCGGTAAAGACTATATCGAAGATAGTGCGTTAGTCGCTAAATATGGCGTAATCAGCGGTACACAGACGTGGGACGATGTGACGCAGGCGTCAATTTTGAAAACAAAAGCTACAGCATACCTGAAAAGTGCAAATAAAGCCAAAAAGCAGTATAAAATAACTGCGGTCGATTTGTCAACAATTGACATGAATTTTGAACGGTTTGAGCTAGGGTGCTGGTATCGTGTGGTCAACCCTCTTATGGGGATTGATGAAGATTTGCGTATTGTGGGTATCACTATAAACCTTGACAGCCCTGAACAATCGGAGTTGACATTTGGTGACAAATTTGAAACCATGACAGGGTTCATGACAGCCAAAACCAAAAGCCTGCAGACCGCTATTGATAATAGCGAATTCAGAAATCGTCAGGTGATAGATAGTAAAATCGAAAATGCCACAAAACTGATTACGGGTGCAGAGGGCGGTCACGTCATTCTAGATCCGTCCGAGAAGCCTCAGCGTATCCTGATTATGGACACGGCTGATATTAATACTTGCAAGGCTTGTATCCAACTAAACAAAAACGGGTTAGGCTTTTGGAAGTCCTCAGACGGTGGGTCGGCTAAAACTGGACCATACACCAACGCATGGACCATTGATGGAAACCTTGTTGCAAGCTTTATCACGGCGCTGACCTTAACAGGTTTGAAGATAAACAACGGCTCAGGTACCTTTTCGGTATCTGAGGACGGAACAGTTGTTGCCAATAGGCTGTCGTCGAAATCAGCAGATATAACAGGTGGAACTATCAATCTACAGACATCTAGTGAAACTACCAGTGCCATTCAGCTGTCACATAACGAATGGACAGTTAGAATTAGTCCATTGGAAATACGCATTGACAACGCAAGCATAAGTGGTCACGTTGTCATACAGGCAGGTGCGGTATTCGGATATAATGGCGAAAGACAAACGTTCACGCTAAGCACGGAAGACGGAAGTTTAACGCTTCTTGATGAAAACAGTAAGCCTGCTATATTTTGTCTTGGAAAAACAGGCGAAATTTACTGCAAGAGCATTTCGACAGAAAATCACACACTTGATTAAAAAAAGGGGGCATTTTTTTTTATGGCAAACATAGACCTTACATTTTTTATCGAAACTGTCCGAAACGCATTTTATGGCCGTGACGTTCGCCAGGCATTGGTTGACGCACTGACGGCGGTACAAACAACGGTCAATGAAATGGATCAAACGAAAATTAAATCAGGCACTATTGAATACACACTGGAAAAGGCAGCTTCAAGCGTGCGGATACCGTTAAATTTGGATTTTGTGCCAAAGCAGATATGTGTGTCGCTGAGGGATATCGGCACACCTAGCCCATTTCAGAACTACTGCACCCATGTGCAGGTATACAAGGGCGCATATTTCGCAGTGATCTGCATGGGTCCTAGCAATGGCGCAACTACTGTCAACGTGCCTGCAGGAACGTACAGCATTGACTACATAGCAATCGTATAGGGGGTGCAAAAATGGTAATCAGACTAGACGAAAATTACAACGCAATGACATCAACAGCCCTACTGGGCTATGTCGGTGAAACAAATGCTAGACCTGTGTCTGTTGAGGGTATGGAGATAGACGGTGCAGACCGCTATGTGTTGACTATCGACTATGGTGACGGCACAGTGTATGAGGTCGATATCACAGGCGGACAGTGGACGCCTACGGCTGATATACTGCGGTCAGCGCAGACAGTCAGCTGTCAAATATGTGCAAAAAAACTGTCAGGTGATGAGTACATTCTGCTGAAAAAATCACGAATTTTCCGCCTGCGTATCGGTGCGGCTATCGGTGATACAGCTATCCCGTCACCAAGTGTGGCAGCTGACGCACTGGATAGGATATCGGCAATCGGTGAACAGGTCGAAGCTGACGTGGAAAGGGCTGAGAATGCAGCTAGCACGGCTATGCAGGCGGCAGAAAACGCAAAAAAATCTGCCACAGCCGCAGGATTGTCAGCAGACACCGCAACGCAGGCGGCAAGCCGAGCTGAAACCGCAAAGACAGCGGCTGAAACGTCCGCACAGACAGCGCAATCCATAGCTGACAGTTTGCCTGATGACTACACAACAGCTGTCGGAAAGATAGCTGAAAACACGGCTGAAATAGCTAACGTAAAGCTGAACGACAAGGAATTGCAACGCCGTGTGGACGCACTTTATGACATAGGTCAGGGTATCACACATAGGTTTGAAACGGACAGTGATACGGCATACGCAAAGACAGTGCCTACGGGGGCGAAGCTGATGTCGGTGAAGTCAATAGGTGGTCATTCTGAGGTCATTGACGGCGAGATTGTCAACGCTGGCACGGAGAGCATTATGCAGCAGGGGAAAAATTTGTTTGATTATACTGACAAAACCTATCATGGAGCGAATGTAAGCAAGGTTGAAAATGGTGTTATTTACACGAAACAATTATTGACAACTATCCTAAATATTCCGACTATTGTCGGCAAGAAGTATACGCTGTCATTAAAAACAAAAAGTACTTCAACTAATCAAGGTATATTGCGGTGGTCATTGAAAAAAGGAAAAAACACAGCATATGCAGACGATAGTTCGCTGATAAAAAAGGTGGTAGGTACGGTAGCAAACACAGAATATCAGGAAACAGCTACTTTTACAGCAACTACTGATTTTGTGTCGCTATGCGGTCTAGCGTCTACGTTTTATGACGTGCAGTTGGAAGAGAGCGACGCTGCTACCGATTATTCCCCATATTATCAGACTGGGTATCCAATCCCCGAAGCAATTCGCAATCTGCCTGGCTATGGCTGGTCGGCAGGAACGGCTAAGAACTATGTTGATTATGAAAATAAACGATACGTTCAGTGCGTGAGCAGCGTTGATTTAGGAATGCTGGATTGGAAAATTAATACAACTTCTGGCGTTGGAAAACATTTTTATGGACGCGTAGACCCTGCCAAGTTTAAATATTTGGGTGTGTTTGGAACAACCGTTTATAATGTATTGTGCAGTAAATATAGAACAGTTTCCAGAAGTTCCAGTGTATTTGTCGATAAAACAATTACGATAGACGGAGCTGATACCAGAGTTTTGCAAATTCAGGTCAAAGATTCAGCCTACACCGACGCTACCGCATTCAAACAGGCAATGCAGGGCGTAATGCTGTATTACGAATTGGAATCCCCAATCGTCACCGATATTTCAACCCTGATACCAGACGATTTCCTGCGTAATCTAACAGTCGAAGCAGGCGGTAGCATAACGTTCAAAAACGGCAATGGTGACGATTACAGAATACCAGTGCCAAGCGAAGAAGAGTACATCATGAAACTATCAGAAGTGGGAGGTACAACATGACAGATTTAGAAAAATCTATGGTTGAGAGCATGGGACTGACGGAAGACAATTTTCGCAAGCCCAAAGTCACCGAGATAGACAGGATAAAGGCAAACGTTGATTTTCTGGCTATGCTGAACGGTGTTGAGTTGGAGGTGAGCAGCGATGAGTAAGAACTACGTCAAGGTCAAGAGATACTATGACAGCCGTTTGTGGTCGGTTGCTATGGTGCACACCGCTGTTGGCAAGTGGATCACGGTTGAGGAGTATACAACAATCACGGGACAAACATACGAAAGCGAGGAACAGTAATGAAAGAAAACACAGCAAAAATCATCATTTCAGCGATAGCCGCAGGGCTGTCAGCGTATTTCCGTGTTATGGCGATACCTATAGTCATTCTGGTACTTGTGATGATCATTGACTACATTACAGGAATGTGGAAAGCATGGAATAGGGGCGAATTGTCAAGCCGTGTCGGTCTTAAAGGGCTTTTCAAAAAGGTCGGCTACATATTTGTGGTGGCGGTGTCAGGCGTGCTCGATTGGCTCTTTATCTCAGGACTTTCACAGATAGGCATTGAGATAAACGTCAGCTTTTACTTTGGCCTTATCGTGACGATATGGTTTATCATCAATGAATGTATTTCTATTTTGGAAAATCTTGCGGTGATAGGTATACCATTGCCGTCATTCTTGGTGAAGATCGTACACAAACTGAAAATCACAGTTGAAAGCAAAGTGGATACAAACGAAAGTGAGGAATAGAAAATGACATATGATGAGTTTATCAAGAAGCACAATGGTGTAGCTGTTAACTATGACGGCACAGCAGGCAAACAGTGTGTAGACCTTGCAACGGCATATTTCAACGAGGTCTTCGGATCAGGTATCAAGAATTTCTGGTATGACGCTCACCATTTTTGGGATTTATTCGATAAGAACACTTGGCTGAAAGCAAATTTCACAAAGGTAAAGAATACGCCGAGTTTCGTGCCGAAAAAGGGCGATGTAGCGATATGGTCAGGCACGTTGAATGGCGGCTGGGGTCACATAGCAATCTGCACGGGCGAAGGCAACACAAAATATTTCTACAGCTACGATCAGAACTGGACAGGCAGGAACGATCCATGTACAAAAATCAAACACAATTACAACCATGTTCTTGGCGTTCTGCGTCCGAAAAATCAGAACGCTATCAATCCGCCCACACTGGAAACAAAAGGCTATAAGAAAGGCGCAAGCACAGACGGGTCGTATGCCCTGAAACAGTTACTGATACTTGACGGCGCAAAGCTGGACGATAATGCCGTCATTGGCAAGGGCACTGTATCCGCTATCAACGCACGGCTGAAAGCGTGGGGCTACAAGCAGAACGGCATTGCAGGCAAGAAATTCATCAAGAAACTGCGTGAAAAAATCAAGAAATAGTCGCATAAAATTCTCATAAACTTCGCATAAATTTAGCCGTCAGAGCGTTTGCCCTGGCGGCTTTTTTTATTCTTTATACAATCCGTGCAGAGCGGATATAAGTGCTACTGTAGAACCTTATGAACGGTACTGATATCTCCGTCGTCACGCTCAGCGTTTACAAAAATCGTATTCAGCCATTTCACCTTATAGCCGTTGTTGGTATGGTATCCGTGAAAATGCGCACGTCTGATGTGCGGTGCTTTCGGTGCGCTGTGACCTTGTGGGCTATGCTGATAACTGACACTGCTCTCATTCTGTCTGTGCTTGCGAACAGCCATTCCGATGCGGTATCCTACATTTGCTACGGCTGATTTTTGGGGCTGTGCAGACGGCTTCTGTGGATGTTGTGTGGTGGGTTTCTGCTGCACCTGACGTTTCGTAACAGGTGCGATTTCGGCGTTTACGGCTGATAGGTATACAACAAATTGTAACATTTCAGCGTATTCAGCCACCAAACTGTCATCAATGGTGGTTTCAGCACCCACCATTTTCTGCAAAATACCCTCAACGGTATCATCAGCCGTGAAACGCATTACAAATCCGTCTGGACGATCGCCATCAAAAAATTCAGCTATGCAGATATCGTTGTCCTGGATATCGACGAAAAATCCTAGACTATCCTGGTATTTGCGCTGAACATAGAAACTTTTGCACGGCAATTGCGTCAACGTTTCTGTGCTGATATGCAAATCTGACTTGCCCTGACTACTCAGCAGGCTGGCAAAATCATCATCAAAAACATATATCTGGCGTCCACCATAATACCAGTTATTTATACATTTCAGCACACACAGGTTGTTCAATCCCTCTTCCGATAGCAGATACGCATTAGCTTTTTCACAGGCATAGTCAAAACTATACCTGTGAATGAATGTATCGAATGCGTATGCTCTCATGGCGTCAGCTATTTCCATGTGGGTCGCCGTGTGTCCGATATGCCGTATCAGTTCGATGTTATCAGCCACCACCATGTCGGGCAATAGCTTTTCTGACTTGTTTTTTTTTGCCATTCACTTCACCCTAACGTTTATTCTGTCGATATTTACATTTGTCGCTTCTATGCCGTGCTTTTTCAATTCTCGTTCGATTGTAACCGAATTTTTCGGGGCGGTAAGCCTGATCTGTCTGCAAATGTAGTGCTTCTCACACTTTTCACCATAATTTTTCCCCTTGACAACTTCAAATTCGTCTGAAATGTCGTTATCGGTCAGCCCTAGTTTTTCAACTAGCACCTTCCAATCCTCTGGATTGATAGGGTCGAGGACTTTGACTTCCACGCCGTCACGTGGTGCCATTTTATATATCCAGTATGCTTTTTTGTCAAATTCCACTGCGCTTCGTGGGACATTGACATTTCCACGTGGTATCAGATATTTTGATACATCATTGACGTTTGAAAAATCAATCATGTTCAGCTGATATGTGCGGTTCTTGATTTTTACCAGCAAATAGTTGCCTTCGGGGCTATACAGCCCATCAACTATCAATCGCTTTTCGCCGTTGATCTCCTCAAATTCAAAACTATCGGCTTCCAGCAAATCTTCTGGTTTGCAGTCCAGCGCCGTGCATAGACGTCCCAGTGTGCTAGCCTGGATAAAGTTGATATCCTGCGCACCGCTCTCCAGACGGCAGATATAGCTTCTGACAGAACCTATTCTCTTTGCCAGCTCATCTTGTGTCATGCCTCTCATTTCTCTCATGTCTTTTAATTTACTCATAAAATCATATCCTTTCAGATTTATTTTGCTTTCCAGCCGACGCCATTTCGGGCGTTTCGTATCAATCTTCAGATACTCATCAGGGCTGTTTTATGCGATATGTTCAGCGCACATTCTTTCGGCAATTGCCTTGACGTTCTGCATCGTTGCTGGCTCGCCCTCAAGATTTATGCGTGCGATGTTTTCATCGTCATAGGCGATGTACGAAAATCTGTCTGAAAATTCGTCGCACCATACATAACCTTTTGACATATCAACCATCAAAGCACCATATGATGAACAATAATAGCCGCCACTGTTTGCTCTTTTGTAAGTTCCTACTGCTTTCTTAACACCTGTGATTTTCATGATTTTGTACCTCCGAAAATTAATTTTTGATTTCAAGTCTCATCTCTTGTCTGTGATTATAGTATATCATGTTATCTAGCGAAAGTCAAGTAGTTAGATAACAAAAATACAGATAACATTGAATTTTGTAGGATTGCACAAATGCAGACTTGCTTTTTTGTGCATGTTTTCAGAGTAAAATTTCAGCATGCGCAAAATTCCGTGTCTAGTTTCGTGTCTAGTATTTATCATTCTAACGCATATTTTACGATTTTTACGCATGTTTTAGCATTTCAAAGCATAAAGAAAACCGCCTATCTACGTGATTTAACGTAAATAAACGGTTTTCGTATGGCGGAGAAGGAGGGATTCGAACCCTCTAAGAATACCCATTTAAACGCCTATTTATGGCTATTTGCATTTTTTACGTCTAGTTTTGCGTCTAGTATTTCGGAAATGGCATTTGATACTGTATCAGCCACCTGCTCTTGGCGGTCTGTAAAAATATGCTGGTAAACATTTTTAATCATGTTTGGTGACGATTGACCTAGCTGCTTCATGGCGTATTTGTCAGGAATATTTTTCAGTAGCATTATGCTGGCATTGGCATGGCGTAGGGCGTGCATTGTGTATTCTGGTATGCCGTTTTGACGGCAGAGCTGTTTAAATCTGCATAGAATTGACGATGGCAGCATAGGGCTGATACGCCCTGATGTCATTCTGGCTCTGTCTAGCCGTTCTTTGACTAGGCCGTGAACCTTCAATGTTCGTGTGCTTGCCATGGACTTATTTCCCATTTTCAATATAAATTTGTTATTTTTGTCAGGCACGCACGATTTGTTGATTATCAACACATCATTTTTATAATCAGACCAATCCAATGCGGCTATTTCCGATTGTCTTAGCCCTAGACACAGTGCTAGGGTGACAGGTAGTTCAATATTTGTGCCGTCAACCATGCGCAGTATCTGTCCTATCTCCTGCTCCGTTGGGATTTCGATTTCCGTTTTGGTTTTCTTTTTCAACGTGACATCGTCAAAATCCAAACGAACCTTTTTCTGCCGCAGTGCCGCTGTCACCAATCCGAACTGATTTCTCAACGTTTTCGGGCTATATTTTTTAGCGTTGCTATTTATCCAATACTGCAGCTGCATGGTCGTCAAATTGTCTATATTGATATCCCTGATACCAGTCAGGCCGTTGCGATATACTATTTCATAGCCACGTATCGTTGACGCTGATAAAACGTTGTTTTTACTGTCAATGTACGTTCTCACGGCTTCGCCTACTGTGATATCATGTTTTATCACGGCTTTTTGTCTGCCTGTTAGCCACTCGTTGGCTAGATACTCAGCTTCTTTTTTTGTTCCGGCCGTGAACGATTTCTGTTTTCCTGTTGCCTTGTCGTATATTCTCACACGATAGTTTCCACTGGGCATTTTCTTCGCTGTTGCCATGTAAAATTCCTCCTATTATCTTGACAAAATTTTCAGTATATGATAAAATAATAGGGTACTTCCTACTATTATAGTATCATCTCTTGCTAGGTCGGTTGTACACGCCCTCACAGGTCGCTCTGTGGGGGCTTTTTTTGTTGCGTGGTATGTTTATCCGCCACACACTTTGCAAGGCTTATAGCCTGCATTTTGGGCGTCCTGTAGGGTCATTGGTGTGCAGGTATCATCATAGTATCTGCATGATTCGTTGTGATACTTGTCGCCCGAAGCCGTGATATATACTATCGTTTCGGCTGGGTCCTGCGTGGTAGTTGTCGCAGGGATTGCTTCGGTGGTGGTTGTCGTCGTGGTGGTAGTAGTTGTTGTGGTTGTAGTGGTGACTTTTTCACCCATGTCAACCGTTATCGTGATAGGGTCAGATGTCACGCCGTCATATGTGGCAGTCACGTCCGCAAAGCCGTCTTTCAGGGGTTTCACATCATAGGTGACATATGCACCGCTATCATCATATTCTAACTGACAAACGTCAGGATTGCTGATTTCAATTTTTATATCTTTCGGATCAACGTCCTCTGCGTCGGTTTCACCTGTGATTCGCAAATAGATTATGTGGCTATAGTCACGATTATAGTCGTTCAGTGCGATAGAATAGTTGTCATTAGTCCATTCAACCTTTGTCGGCCGCCTATATCCGAATAGGTGCGCTATTCCATAGACTATGACCGATATAGCACAGAAAATAATTATCACCAGCAGGCAACCGCCCTTTGACGTACCTCCTGCTTTACGGCCGTGAGAACTACGGCTTGACGATTTCTTGCCGCCCGATGTTGATACATATGACAACCCTGTGCCCGGTATACCGACAGACTTTGTGCGCCGCCCTGAGCTGTTGACAGTGTATCGTGCGCCCTTTCCACCGACACTCATACCGACAGATTTTTTGCCGATATTCAATTTCGCACCGTTGCCAATTTTGATTGATTTTCTAAAACGTAATCCCATGTTTTCTGCCCCTTTTCTGATAATCACGGTTCCTGTGGGCATACTAGCCCCTAGAGGTGATATATAATGATATACGAAACACATCTGCGTGATATACGTCACACACAACGTCTGACACTGCGCCAGCTGTCTGAACTGTCAGGCGTTAGTTTTTCTGAAATTGACCAGATAGAACACTATAACGTTGACCCACGCATTTCAACGGCTGTCTTATTGGCTAAATCGCTAAAATGTGGGCTTGACGATTTGTTCAGTTTCAACAAATAATGTTTGATATTATAAACACGCTTGCATTTTATGTCATAAAAATGCTACAATTTACACATAGCCTATATATGTGTGTTTCATGTATATTATAGCATTTTCACGCATATTTTGCAATACTTTTTGACGTGTTTTTATTTTAGTCCGATTTTTCGGACAGTACATAAAAAGGGTATTGACAGCCGTGATAACATGGTATATAATAGGCTTATCGAACATATGTTTCATAAATATAGGAGGAGAAAATAATGACGAAAGAAGAACGAACAGAATTTGAAAAAAGACTTGCCCACAAGATTTACATACTACAGCACCCCGAATTGTGGGAAAAAATAAGAGCAGAAAAAGAAAAGAGCTGCTTAAAGCAGCCCTCTCTTGAATAGGAGAAAATCGACATATTTGTCAAGGTCTTTGATTTCGCTATCTTCAAGAACCTTTAATGCGTCGATAATCTTGGCTTCCTCGTCACTTTGTGGTGGCGGGGAATTTTTTTCGCCCTCGTTTCCGCAAAGATAATCGAGAGACACGCCAAAGTATGCTGAGATCTTCAAAAGTGTCATTGCTGACGGCTCTCTCTCATCACGTTCGTAGTTGCAGTAGGTTGTTTTCGGCAAGCCTAAGGCTTTTGCAACTTCCTCTTGCGTGAGGTTTTTCGCCATTCTCAGCTTTTTCAGGCGGTTGTCAAACATTCTTATCACCTCCTACTATATATATTATATACCCATTATGGGAATTTGTCAATGAAAATAGGGCACATTATTTTCAAAATGAGTATTTTGTACAAAAATGCAATCTCAAATTTGTACATATTTGTACCCAATTTGGGGTTGACAAATGCCCAAAATGAGTATATAATGATAATGTACTCAGAACGAGTACGAGAATTCAAAATGAAAACGGAGGTGTAACAAATGGCTGAAAAGACAACGATATTTGACAACATCAATGGTGAATTGAGACGCAGACATCTCACCCAGCAGGACCTTGCGAAGACTATCGAAATAGACCGCAGAACATGGTCTAAATGGCAGGATAAAAACGATATGCCAGCGTCAGTACTTCTGCAGATAGCCAAATGGCTGAACGTTACGCTGGACTATCTTACACGTGATGTTCATGTCGAATAACGGAGGTGAAAACAATGCCTGCAAAGAATAGTGAAGGGCTCACGAAGATGAAAAAAGGCGAGGTTGTAGAAAGACGTGACAGAAATGATACGATGTATGAGGTCTATGACAAAGCAGACCCTGCACACTGCATTTTCATAGGGCTTTTTGACACGTTGGAGGAAGCCACCAAGGCTGCAAAGAGGCACAGAGAAAGTTTTCCTAATGCAGAGATATGGGCATATAAAATGATAAAGGAGGACTGAAAATGCCTGCAAAGAAAATAACAGCCAATGACGTGATATCCAAACGGCTGAGGTCTATCAGAGCCGACAATGATATCACACAGTCAAAGATTGCAAAACGGCTGAACATGACACAGACAGCCGTGAGCAGGTGGGAACGGCAGTTCGGCACCATGAATGCTGAACAAATCGTAACGTACTGCAGGATAATCGGGGCGAACCCCGAAGAAATCTTTGCGGAATACTGCAAAGAAAGGAGCGTAAAGAAATGAACAACATGATAGCAACGTTAGAGGTCATCAAATATGCGTCAGCCATAGCACTGTGCGTGGCACTGTTCGCACTGGCGGTATATGGACTATACGGCAATATAAAAGAAACCGCAGAAACCGCAATCCGTGAGGAACTGGAGAAGGCAATGAAGGAAACTGCAAGACCTGTGGTCAAGGTCGAAGTTGAAATGAAAGGAAAGTGGTAATGAGCATTGTAGGAATACTTTTAATAACAATAGCTGTGCTTGCAGGGATAGATGTAGTGATGTATCTTGTGCTGAGCGTGGTGGATAGGCACTGGGAGAAACGTTTTGAAAACGAGGAGGATAAGAACAATGAAAGTTCTGATAGCCTGTGAAGAATCGCAAGAGGTCTGCAAGGCATTTCGTGCAAAAGGGCACGAAGCATACAGCTGCGATATTCAGATGTGTTCAGGCGGTCACCCTGAATGGCATATTTGCAATGATGTTTTGGATATTATCAATGGCAATACCGATTTCTTCGCCTGCGATGGCAAGCAGCATACTGTTGAAACATGGGATATGATTATCGCACACCCACCGTGTACATACCTGACCAACGTGGCTACACGCCACTATAGTTTGAAATGCACACCCGCTGAAAAGGTGGTCGAGCGTATGAAACACCGTGAAGAATCAATAGTATTTTTTATGCAGATTGTGTCGGCGAACGCGTCGAAAATTGCAGTGGAAAACCCTATAGGGCGTATGAATACTGTATTCAGAAAGGCAGATCAAATAATTCACCCATATATGTTTTCAAACGGACCGGAAGACTCAGAACAGTTTGTCACAAAGGCGACGTGTTTATGGCTAAAGGGGCTGCCTGTCCTACGACCAACATATACAGGGGACAAGCCTGATAATGGCAAGCTGTTTGGACGATATTCTAATGGTAAATCACGCACATGGGAAGAAACACGTCATTCTGGCAAAGATCGTGCTAAGGTAAGGAGCAAAACGTTTAAAGGTATTGCTTTTGCAATGGCTGAACAATGGGGAAATATTAAGGAGGATAACGATGGATAAGAGATTCACGGACGAGGAAGTCGTAGAGGCGGCACTTTGCTGCACAGCAAATGCTTGCGAAACCTGCCCGTTTATAGTTTTAGGAGCAGGGTTTAAAAAATGTGTCATAAAATTTTCAGAATACATAGCAAACAACACAAAAAACGAGCCTGCACCTGCGGCAACAGGTACAAGCTCGGAGGTATCAGATGATACCTGTTCAATATTACAGTTTGATGATAGCACAAAAGAGCAGATTTGTCAAGAGGTAGAAAAGGCTTACAAGGCTTGCGAACTGATACTGGAAATTTACGAACGTATGGACGATAACGAGCAGAAAGCCTTCGACCTGGGGCAGTCATATCGGGCAATGCTTGAGGTGAAAAAGGAGCTTGAGAGGATAGGGAGAGGCGGTGTTCCAAATGCGTAGCAAATACAATACCTGCGTGGGCTGTACAGCCTTAGGTCTGCCTTGCAAGCACTGCGGACTTGACCGCAACGTCACTGCATACAACTGTGACAAATGTGGCAACGAGATAGACCCTGAATCAGAGTGTATGTACATCTGTGAGAATGTGGAGTACTGCAAGGATTGTTTCAGGGAAATGCTTATCGACCGCATATCTGAGAACGAAGACGTAGAAATAAGTGATCTGGCTGCTCTGCTAGCTTTGGACTACAAAGAAGATGATCTTTATGATTATGACGAGGAGGACTATGACGAATGAAAAAACAAATGTCTGCGGAAGATTATCGCAATGACGGAGCATTCAGCCGCTCACAGCTTTTCAAGCTGTCAAAGTCGCCTGCACACTTCAAGTACGACCTTGAAAATCCCGAAGTAGAGACCCCTGCGCTTGCTTTCGGTACAGCCTTTCACGCTTATGTTCTTGAAAAGGACAAGTTCGACAGCGAGTACATAGTCGCTCCAAAACTTGATAGGCGCACCAAAGAGGGCAAGGCACTTGCGGCTCAGATAGAGGCGAGCGGTAAGATACCCATAAGCGAGGACGCTTTTGCACAGATACAGGCAATGGCTGAAAGTGTGATGTCAAACAAGTATGCTGCCGCTTTGCTTAACGGTGGTGAACATGAAAAATCATACTTCTGGACGGACAAGCTCACGGGGCTTAAACTCAAATGCCGTCCTGACTGCCGCACAGACCTCAAATCAACGTCAGTCATAGTTGACCTCAAGACTACTGAGAATGCCGATACAGACAGTTTTATGCACAGCTGCATAAAGTACGGCTATGACTTGCAGGCAGCTATGTACACAAAGGGTGTGTCAGAGGTGGAAGGCAAACAGCATAGATTTGTTTTTATCGCTGTGGAAAAATCACCGCCTTATGCCTGCAATGTCCTTGAGGCTGACGACTTCATCATACAGAAAGGTACAAAAGACCTTAACGACTATCTTTACACTCTCAAAGAGTGTCTTAAAACAGGTAACTGGTACAGCTACAACGGCAAAAACGGCGATTTGAACGTCATAAGTTTGCCTGGTTGGCTGGCAAGAGAATACGAATAGGAGGACAAAACAATGGACGAAATAACAAACGCAGTAACAGTAACACCGGAAGTACCGCAGAACAGCACTATGCCCCTTGACAACATCAATCAGGGTACAGTCGCAATCGAAGCAAGCAGAGCCATTGCAGAAGCACAGGGTAAGCTTGTTATCGCAAAGAGATTTCCACGCAACGAGATACAGGCTTTTGCCAATATGAAGAAAGCTTGTCAGCGTATAGGGTTGGCGAATAAGGCTTTCTACAGCTATCCAAGAGGCAACGAAACAGTTTCAGGACCGACTATCAGACTTGCGGAGGAACTTGCAAGGTGCTGGGGCAATATAGACTTCGGTATCAAGGAACTTTCTCAGGACAACGGCAAGTCAGAAATGCAGGCGTATGCTTGGGACTTGGAGACGAACACAATGTCGGTGCAGAATTTCACCAATCCGCACGCAAAAGAAGTAAAAGGCAAGATAAAGACCCTCACAAGCCTGCGTGATATCTATGAGAATAACGCTAATATGGCAGGGCGCAGGCTCAGAGCAAGGATACTTGCGGTGCTTCCTGCGGACTTCGTTGAAGAGGCTGTGGCCGAATGCAGAAAAACTCTTGCAGGCAAGAATAATATTCCTCTTACGGACCGTGTAAGAAAAATGGTGGTGGAGTTCGAGAAGCTGGGTGTGACGCAGGAAATGATAGAGAAACGTCTTGGCAGAGGTCTTGACACAATGACAGCCGAAGATCTCACCGACTATATCGGCATTTTCAATTCACTGAAAGACAAGAACACAAAGGTTTCTGAGTGGTTTGAGTATGAGAAGATATCTACAGATATCTCAGCAGAAATAGACCAGCTTCAGACCGAGAAAGAGCAGGTGCTTTAATGCAGGCAAAATTACCCGACGGCTCTGTTATCATCAGTGGCTTCCTTGCAAAGGACGCAGAATACAAACAGGTGGGCGGCAACAACTCGTCGCTCACCAAGTTTGCAGTAAAAGTGGGCGAACGTCAGCCAAAGGCGCAAGGTGAGCGTGGTGAAGCCGTATGGGTGAGCTGCCAGTGCTGGCACTCTGTAGCAAGAGCCACAAAGGCGCTGAAAAAATTTGACGTTGTGTTTTGTGTGGGCAAGGTGGAGAAAAAGCCATATACCGGCAAAGACGGTAAAGAAAAAGTTGACGTACATCTTGTGTGCGAAGCCGTTTTTGTACAGCCTACCGCAGAAGCAGCACCCCCGCAAGAGCTAGGCGGTGACCTTTCCGACTTTGAGGAGGTGTTGAATGATGAGGGAACGCCATTCTGACGATATCATTGACGTTGATGCGAACGAGGAAAAGCATTTTGATATCGACATGAGCGATGCAGAAGCGGTGAAAAACGCCGTTGCTGTAAAGTATACAAAAGACGATTTCCTCTATACAGAAAAGCCATACGAAGCGATATACGATTACAAAAACGACCCTTTCATGCACAATCTGAAAATTGAGCAAATGGCACAGCAGGCGGCAGAGGTGGGCGTAAAGACGTTCAAAGGACTGTATAAAAACTACGTCAAAATGCGAGAAATGCAGCGTGGGGCGAACGTTATCATCAATAACCCCACTGCGTTCTCAGGTCCGTATATGCAGCTTGACGCAGGCAAATACAATGTTGATGACGGTGGTGTGTATCTTATTGACGAAAGCGGCAACTATCACGTTATCTGCCACCACCCGATCATACCCTTTGAATGCTTACAGAACATTGACACAGGCGAGGAAAAGCTCAACATAGCTTATCGCACTCGTGGAGAGTGGCAGGAAAAAGTCGTTTCAAAGGAGATACTTTACAACAGCCGAAACATTTCACAGCTAGTTAAATGCGGTGTTGACGTATCTTCTGAAACTGCCAAAGAGCTTGTTTCATATTTCCAGGAGATAGAGAGCCTTAACCGCAATTCTCTGCCATTGAAAAGATCAGTGGGCAGGCTTGGCTACATAAACGGCGCAGGCTTTTCACCATACGTTGAGGGGCTGACATTTGACGGAGAGCAGAATTATTCCACCATTTTTAGTGCTATAAAAAGTCATGGCAGTTATGAGAAATGGAAAAAAGCCGCTATAGATTGCCGCAGGAAAAGCGTGATCGCAAAGATATTTCTTGCGGCGAGCTTCGCAAGTGCGCTTATTCAGCCACTTGGCGGTCTGCCGTTCTTCGTTCATCTATGGGGCGTTGATTCAGGCACAGGCAAGACAGTTGCTTTAATGCTTGCGGCTTCTGTTTGGGGAACCCCCGAAATGGGCGAATACATTCAGACGTTCAACAGCACAGTTGTCGGCCACGAGCGAACAGCAGCGTTTCTCAACAGCCTGCCGTTTCTCATTGACGAACTCCAGCTGAGCAAAGATAGTCACGGCAGAAGCCGATTTGACGTTTATCAGCTTGCTCAGGGTGTTGGACGTTCTAGGGGCACGAAAACAGGCGGCATAGAGCGTACACCGACATGGCGAAACACTATCCTTACCACAGGCGAAAGCCCTATAGTGGGCGGTTCAGCAGGAGCAGGAGCGGTAAACAGAGTTATCGACATTGAATGTACAGCAAACAATATCGTAATAGCAGACGGCATGGCTGTGTCAGCGGTAATAAAACAGAACTATGGTTTTGCAGGACGTGAATTTGTTGCAAAACTGTCCTCCCAAAAAGCCTTGACAATGGCACAAGAGGTCTATAACGATTATTTCACCAAGCTCTGCAAGTCGGATACAACAGAAAAACAGGCAATGGCAGCGGCAATGATACTCACGGCTGATATGATTGCAGAAGCGTCCGTGTTCAAAACGAACGAGCCACTAACAATTGACGATATCTCACGGTATTTGCAAACCAAAAAATCAGTATCAGCAGGCGAACGAGGGTATCAGTATATGTGCGATTGGGTGGCTTCTAACAGCAAACGCTTTGCTACAGGCGAAGACAATAACGGCGAAGTGTTTGGACTTATCCAGGGCGATTTCGCATATATCATTCGCTCAAAATTCGACGAAGCGGCTTCAAAACAGGGCTTCGACACAAGGGCGTTGCTTAGTTGGCTGAAATCTAACGGTAAGATACTTGTGAGAGGGCGCAACAACACTCGTGGCAAGCGTATCGGTGGCGTGAACGTTGAGTGCGTTGTGTTGAGATTGCCAGATGAAACACCAGATTATTACACCGAAGAAGAAATGCGTGGGACGGACTTATCGGATTTCGGCATTTTGTGAGACATAAGTCCCACGAGGAAAACAGCGTAAATGCGTGGTTTTCTGCATAGTGTGGGACTGTGGGACATTTTCCCCCTATATATACCTGTTTTAAATAGGTGATATAGAATCACGGCTTTGTTCACACATTGTTAAAATATATGTGTGTTTTCCTATATAGGAAAATGTGCGAATTTGTCCCACAGTCCCACAACACCCCGAAAAGTGCGTAAATACGCATGGTTTTCATGTGGGACGTTTGTCCCACACTGTCCCCCACGTCCCACATAAGGAGGTAAAAAACATCAAATGAATGCAAGAATAAAGCTCCGTGACTATCAGCAGGAGTGTATAGATAAAATAGCGCAGGCAGGGCATGGAAAACATCTTGTGCAAATGGCGACAGGTCTTGGCAAGACAGTGACTTTTGCAAATATACCACGTCATGGACGTATGCTTATTCTGTCGCACAGAGAGGAACTTGTGAGCCAGCCGTTAAAGTACTTTGATTGCGCAAAAGGCATAGAGATGTCAAAGTATCATACTGACGGCAGCGAAGAAGTGGTGTCTGCAAGTATCCAGACCATGACCCACAGGCTTGACAGGTTTTCACCTAATGATTTTGATATCATCATAGTGGACGAGGCTCACCATGCAGCGGCAAACAGCTATAAAACTGTCATAGATCACTTCACGCCACGTCTTCTGCTGGGCTTCACGGCAACGCCTAACAGGGCTGACAAATGCAGACTGAATGATGTGTTTGATGATATCATATTTCAACGTGACCTGCGTTGGGGCATTGAACATGGTTATCTGTGTGATATCCTCTGCAAACGTGCTGACATAGGCTATGACCTTTCAGCAGTACATACACGGCTTGGCGACTACGCTCCGGGTGAGCTGGCAGAAGCAATGGACGGCACTGCGGACGCTATAGCGCAAGCGTATAGAGAACACGCCAAAGGTGCAACGCTTATCTTTGCGGTATCGGTAGAACAATGCTACGAGATAGCAAAACGCATCGAGGGGGCGGAGGTGGTCACAGGTCAGACTAAGGATAGGGCTGATATTATACGCCGTTTTACTCATCGTGAGATACCTTGTCTTGTGAATTGCATGGTGTTCACTGAGGGTACTGACATACCCCTTGTGGAAACTGTTATCATAGCGAGGCCTACACAATCAGATGCATTGTATACGCAAATGGTAGGCAGAGGGCTAAGACTGCACCCTGACAAGGACAGGCTCACACTCATCGACTGCGTAGGAGTAACAGGCAAAGCAAGTCTGAGAACAGCTCCAAGTTTGCTCGGTATTGACATTTCAGAATTACCAAAGAAGAGTCAGGACAAAATGGAGGGAATGCTCTTTGAACTTCCTGAAAAGGCTACTATGATGTCGGATTGTCCTGAAAGCTGGATAAAGAATGTTCGTATCGTTGACTTGTGGGCGCAGGAGCAGAAGTATAATACCCATGACGTGAACTGGTTTAAGCTGCCGGATGGCGATATGAAATGTAGTCTAGGCAAGGGAAAAACGCTGAGGATATCTGCACCTGACGCTTTGGGCATGGCAGTATGGCAAGGTCAGAAATTACCTATGCAACAAGCACTTGACGAGGCGTACACTATTCTCTGCGAACGTGAAGCAGATAGCAAATGCTTGTGGGATCTAAATATTTGCCGAAAGTGGGGCAAAGCACCTGCTACTGATAATCAGAAAAACCTTATCCGCAGACGAGGCAGGAAGTATCTCAACAATTCGGATATCGACATAGAAAGTCTGACAAAGTTTGAAGCTAGTCAGATACTCAACAGGATAATGAAAGGGTAATGATATGGCAAGAAATGAAGACAGAGAGCAAATGACCCTTATCAAGTGGACACAGCAGGCAAGCATACGCAAGGCTTATCCTGAACTGAAACTGCTCTTTCACATACCGAACGAACGTCATTGCGACCCACGAGAGGGCAAGAGATTAAAGCTTATGGGTGTGAAGTCAGGCGTTCCTGATCTGTTCCTGCCTGTGGCACGGGGCAAAAACAAAGGGCTGTTCATAGAGCTCAAAGCAGAGAATGGCAAGCCCTCAGATAATCAGATGTGGTGGTTTGCGGAGCTTGGCAAGCAGGACTATTTGGCGGCGATATGCTACGGCTGGAAGCAGGCGGCTGATATGCTAATGCACTATCTTGGCGGTGATGATAATGCTGGTCAAAGCTGAAGTCGTAAAGAAGGCAGACGAGCTGAACAGAATGGCGGCAAAGCTTCTGCCACTGCCAGAGGGACTGACGCAGGTGGAACAGCTTTTATACAAGTCGCTTTGCATTGTGTACCGAGAGTTCAAGGCAGGGCAGATAGACAAGAAACAGGCGCTTGATGAAAAGCAGGAACTATACAGGGCATACATCAATGGGGCTTATGCACTTGATCTATGGCAGACATATGGGGAATATGCTAAGGTGTTTCAGAAATGTCAGTACGAGATACATCATGACGGCTGCGAGGTTTGCAAGAGGCTCAATGATATCCTATGCGGTATGGGGAGGGGCAAAGCCAATGAAACACACTGACCACACCCTATGCTGGCACTGCCGCCACGCAGTACCGACAAAGGATAAGATAACAGGAGAATACCTCACAGGCTGTGCATGGTCCATAGACCGCAAACCGGTTGAGGGTTGGAGGACGTGTCAGCACAGAATGTACGAAGCGCAAAAGGGCGGCATGATACATTCGTATACTGTGACGGGGTGTCCTGAGTTTGAGGAGGGATAAAAGTGAAAACACATAATCTGAAACTTAGCATAGAATTTTGTGACGCCGTTCTGAGCGG
>ONZY01000486.1_pt1 | contig 36235 bp, 28 predicted proteins | sample 1671451 | NCBI WGS metagenome assembly ONZY01 (sample SAMN06348158, study PRJEB24527) | human gut metagenome | biome: human gut; feature: ankylosing spondylitis patient; material: feces | host: Homo sapiens | place: China | collected 2015-10 | reverse complement strand
TACGTTATCCTTTCTTTTCGTTTCCGGTGCTCTGTTTACCTATCTTATTCCACCTTGCCCGACATAGTTTCGGAACTTTCCTTATTTCAGCGGATATACCGATAGAGAGTATCGCCAAAATGATGGGGCACTCCAATATTCGGACGACACAGGGATATGCACGTATAACCGATGACAAAATCTCAAAGGATATGGACAAACTGATGGAACGCCGGAAGAAACAATCTACTGGCGAAAAGACAAACAAAAGTAACTAAACAATGTCAATACAATATATTATGGATAGAGGTATAATCACAATCAGTGAAGCGGGTATGGTCACTATTCCGACCGCACCCGTATGGATGACACAATTCGAAATCGCCGACCGGTTTGGAGTATTCTCTTGTGACATCCGTAAAGCGATTCATGCTATATATAGGAATAAGGAGTTAAACGAATGTGATACGATGAAATATATCAAGCAACCAGATGGTATCAGTTATGATGTTTATAATCTTGAAATGGTTATAGCCATTGCATTCAGGATATGCAGTAGAGAAAGTATCTTGTTCAGAGGGTTTGTGATAACTGAAATCTACGCCACCAAGAAAGAGAACTCAATAACATTGTTTGTATCCTGTGGCAGAGGAAGCAACCTATGGTATAGTTGAGGTTCATCCCATCAGTCACCTGTTCCCGATGCTCGGATGCAAAGGTAGCGCATGGCACTGATGGCAGTGGAAAGGTCAGGCGGCAAAGCCGTTTCGGGCAGAATCTTCCTCCTGCGGAGCGTATTCAGCCCGAAAACCTTGCCTCTGCCGACCATACGCTCGAAAGGCATCCGGCAACGGAAACAAGCGACTGATGGGAAATCAGAAGACAAAGAAAAGGAACGGCTAACAGATGAAGCGGAATCTTGATGCTTCATCCGTAAACCGTTCCTTTTTCTTTTTGCTGTCAAGTCCATTGCTTCTGCAATTTATAGGGCAGACGGCAAACTGCGCTCCTTCAAGAAAATCATATTGCCTTCTGTCGGTAAGCGGAGCGGTAGCCGTCAGTTAGCATCTTCTCTATGTCGGATTCACGGTAGAGGATTTTGCCACCTAATTGGATATAGGCTATCCGTCCTTCGTTGCGGTAGTCTTGAAGTGTTCTTCGACTTACCTTCAGTCGTGCTGAAACCTCCTTGTCGGTAAAGAAACGTTCTCCGCCCAATGTCGGGCGGTAGTTGGCGGTCAGGCGCTCGTAGTTGTCCAGCAGACGGTCAAGGCTGCCCATGAAGTGAATTATCCACTCGTTGTCTTTGTTAATCAATTCGTTCATGTTACTTTGGATTTAGTGGGTATTGTTATTATACTTTATTTATTGCACTGAGATTATATCGTCCGTCCTTTGAATCTCGCTTCTTTTCGTCTATCCTCCACAACGGAAACGATACGCTGCACATCTTCGGGACGGTAATACGTCTTATGGTTTATTTGTGAGTAGGCCAGCGTACCGTTGTCCCGCAGGGTCTGCAACGTGCGGGGACTGATGTTCAGCATCCGGCACACGTCCTGATTGTCCATCCACTCACTTATTCTCTTTTCGCCGTGCCGCTGGCAGATTGCTTCCATACGGAGAACGAAGCGGTCGAATTTGGCGACCATCGCCTCAAAGGTTTTTCTTTCGATAGATACGATTTCCATATACGTTATTCTTTGATGTTATTGTTTCTTTTGCCGCAAAGGAATATATAATCAGTTATCCGACAATGGATTTTCCAAAAGTGGAAGCATGTGGCACCGGTATGGCATAGGTTGTCCGGGGTACTATTTATCGTTATCATCTTAATTGGGGATTTTAGCAAGAATGCCAAGAACAAAATAAGGGCTTAATTCAAATTTACCCGTAAATACATCTTTGTTCTTCCTGTGATTCATATCCGGCAAATCGAAGAAGTCTGCACCATTGTTCATACCGCCATAAGGCAAAACTACACAAAATTGCCTAACAGAATCCAAGTCCTTGACTGACTGAACTAAAGCCTCTTACTTTGCTCCCGACAAACGGTCAACTATGCGCACACAGACCAACAAGTATTCACTTTAAAAAGAAACAACAATGAGCAAGAAATTCAAAAACATTGAGAACGATGAAGCGTTCAAGAACTTCAAGTTGGAAGACTATATGCCTTCCATGCCCAAACACGAACCGGAAGAGAGTTCTTCCGTAGCAGAACAAGAACCTGTTGTGGAAGCAGGCAATCTCTTTCCTATATTGGATGAGCCGGACACATCCGCAGAACAGGTAACTGAGCCGGAAACAAGCGCAGGGTCAGACAATGAGGCAAGAGAAACAGAGGCGGATAACGTTACCGTGGAACGAACTGTCGCCAGACGTATCAGCAGCAAACAGCGCAGACTGTCATTGGACGAATACCGTGCCACCTATCTGCGAGTGCCCAAGATTGCCGACCGCAAGCCCGTGTTTGTCAGTGGGGAGGTTCGTGACAGGTTGGACGAGATTGTGCGCCGCCTTGGTGGACGTGGCATGAGCGTATCAGGGCTTATTGAGAACCTCGCCCGTCAGCACATGGAAGCCTACGGGGAAGACATCGAGCAATGGCGTAAATTGTAGGAATTAAGACAAGACCAACCGAGTGTCTTTAGGGCATCTTTCAGAGTTGCTCTAAATCACTTGTAACGAAGTTTGGAGGGGCAAGTTTATGTTTCGGGCAGACCGAAACCACTTGCCCCGCTCCAAACATCGCAGGGAAGGCACATCCCGTTGGTCTATCTGCTGTATAACTACTATAATCAGTAATCAAATCAAGAAACAGAAAATCATGGACAACGAAAAAAGGAAGAATAATGTAAAAGGCAACAGACGGGAGCGAGCCAACAAGGGAGGCCGTCCCATTAAGGGAACCACCGAGAAACTGAAATACCGTGTTACGGTGAAAATGGCAACAGAGGACTACTACCTATTGAAATCCAAAGCAAAGTCAGCAGGTGTTTCTGCCAGTGAATTCATTCGTGGTTGCATTACAGAAGGCGGTGTGAAAGAACGGCTGTCGAAAGAGCATGGCGAACTTATCCGCAAACTCTGCGGTATGGCGAACAATCTGAATCAACTGGCACGAAAGGCGAATGCGGAAGGGTACGCCTCCGTGTTTATTCCCTGCCGCACACTGATGATTGAGATAGACAATCTTGTAAATCGGATACGCCTATGATAGCAAAAATTATGAAAGGCTCAGACTTCAAGGGTGTAGTTTATTACATTCTGAACGATGAGAAAGGTACTCAAATCATAGATTCAGACGGCTTATTTCTGGAAAATAATGACACGATAGCACAAGGATTTATCGGGCAGGCACAAATGAATCCGAGAGTGACAAAGGCTGTCGGGCATATCGCTTTGAGCTTCTCAAAGGAAGATGCGCCACGACTGAATAATGTGGTCATGACGCAGATTGCCCGGGAATATATGGAACGCATGGGTATCAAGGATACGCAGTACATCATCGGGCGGCACTTTGACAAAGAGCATCCGCACGTGCATATCGCTTTCAACCGCATCGACAATAACGGTAAGACCATATCCGACAGGAACGACCGTTTCCGTAGCGAGCGTATTTGCAAGGAACTGACCAAGAAATACGGACTTCATTTTGCCAATGGTAAGGAGCAGGTGAAGACAGACCGATTGCGTGAGCCTGACAAGACGAGGTATGAGCTATACCAAATCTTGAAGACGGAAGTCGGCAGATGTCGGGACTGGAAAACCCTGCTTGAAAGATTAAAACGGCAAGGTGTAGATGTGCAGTTCAAATATAAGGGACAGACGGATGAGATTCAAGGTATAGTCTTTACGATGAACGGCTATCGTTTCAATGGTTCAAAGGTGGACAGGCAATTCAGTTACTCCAAGATTGATGCGGTATTGAACCGTAACAATTACGAGGAACGGCAGATACAACCGCAACCGCAGACTAATCGGGAAGAAATAAGCCCGATTTCAAGTGTCGGCGGCGAACTTATCAATGGCTCATTAGGCTTGTTTTCTCCAAGCAATATGCCGGAGGAACAACAGCCATACGACCCATATCTGAGAAACAAGAAAAAGAAGAAACAACGTAAAATCAACTGGTAATCATGGCAGACAACAATGTATTCATCCTCTTTGAGGAAATCAAGACCGCCTTAAAAGGCATAAACGGAAAGTTGGAAGAGTTGCTCAACGCGGCAGGACAACAACCCCAAATAGAGAATAATAAACCGGATTTATCTCCAATTAAGGAGGCTGTTGTGGAAACGGCAAAGGCTCAATCTGGAGAAATTAAGGGCATGTTGGATAAACACTGGAAGGCTTACGCACAGATTTCCACCTTGATTCTGCACCACCTTGATGCCATTAAGAAGTCGCAGAGCGAACAACACGAACTAAAACCGCAGGAACATATCCATCGGCATAGTTTTGACATTAAGTCAAGCAAGGTTTTTTCTTTCGTTGTGGGATTGGGTGTGGCATGTGTCTTATCCCTGTGGGGCAATATCTCGCAATGGCAGTCCAATAGGAAGTATTCCGATGATGCGTTGAGGTTCCGTGCTATCCGCTCTTGGGGTGGATGTGATGCCAATGATTTGCTTTGGTTGAACAAGGTGTTTGACATCCACCGAGACGAGAAGGCCATTGAGTGGATACGGAAGCAGGCTGATGGGTATGAAACATCCCTGAAAGCGGTTTCCGACAGCCTGATGCAGGAGAGTATCAAATCAAAATCCGATTGATATGGCATCGGTAAAGGTCAAGTTTCGTCCCTCCACCGTGAACGGCAGGGAGGGTACACTCTACTATCAGGTCATCCACAACCGTGTGGTCAGACAGATAAACACCGAGTATAAACTTTTCGTTTCGGAATGGGACCGCCATTCCGAAACGGTTGTCTTACATCATATATCAACAGGACAAGAGCGGAACAACTATCTACTTTCAATCGGTTCACGCATCAAGTGGGACAAGGACAGGCTGAACAAGATTATACATGCGTTATCCCAGTCCGGCACATTTGTGACGGATGATATAGTCATGCGCTTTCACGACAACAGGCAAGAATTATCGTTCAACGCTTACATCAGCCAGCAGATAGCAAGGCTGAAACGCTTGGGGAAGATACGTACTTCGGAAACCTACACTGCCGCTCTCAGGCGTTTCAGCGGTTTTATGAATGACAAGGAGGTCTTGTTTGACCAGCTTAATGCAGATTTGTTTGCTGAGTACGAGGCTTATTTGAAAGGCAGGGGAAATACGCCCAATACCATATCCTTTTATATGCGTATCCTGAAAGCGGTTTATAACCGTGCGGTGGAAGACGGATTGACCGAGCAACGGCATCCGTTCAAGTCCGTTTATACAGGAGTGGAGAAAACCATGAAGCGAGCCATATCGCTCAACGACCTTAAACGCATCAAAGGATTAGACTTGTCGTTGAAGCCCAATCTTGATTATGCGCGTGATATGTTCCTGTTCTGTTTCTATACAAGAGGAATGTCGTTCATTGATATGGCTTATTTGAAGAAGAAGGATTTGCAGAACGGGATTCTTTCTTATCGCAGACGCAAAACAGGACAACAACTATTCATTAAATGGGAAAAGTGTATGCAAGGGATTCTTGACAAATATCCGATAAACGAAACAGAGTATCTTTTACCCATTATTACACAACGGGACACAGATTATCGGAAACAATATACCAACGAACTTCATCTGGTGAACCATTTGCTGAAGAAAATCGGGAAGCAGCTGGATTTGCCGATACCCTTGACAATGTATGTCGGACGACATTCATGGGCAAGTGTTGCCAAGAGCCGTAATGTGCCTATCTCTGTCATCAGTGAAGGAATGGGGCATGATTCCGAGAATACCACGCAGATTTATCTTGCATCATTAGATACTACAGTGGTGGATAAAGCCAATAAGAAGATACTGGATTTGCTGTAAAGTCGTGAATGTTTTGCGAATCAGTCCAACGCTTACCAAGAGACGGATATTACAATGCAAAATTACGCAAAATAATGATTTTTAGGATATAAAATGCTGAAAATCTTACTTATTGCCATGCTTTTGTTTTGCGAGGAATATCGGATGTTTTGCGAAATCATCCATAAAGAGGAAAAAATACAACTCAATATCAATGGAATAAGGCAACTCATCCGTCTCTTGGTAAGAGAAGAACCTTTTTTCCCTTATTTCTATAAGAGACGGGCGTAAACTTGAAATAAAATGCCCGTTGAAGTTGACATATTGGAAGATAGTATCTTTAGGCTTTCGCCCGACTTGCTGAACACCCTGCTCAAAGATCATACCATGAGCAAGGAGGGTATTCAACGCAATATCTTTTGGGCGACTTCCGATTATGAATATCTGGGCGAAGGGTATCAATATGATTCGCCTATTCTTCCCTGTCTTATTACCGGAGATAACGGGCGTGTCATCATGCCGCGTATCCTCAAAAGTCGTGACACCCAAACCGCACGTTCGCGAGAAATGGCAGAGGTGTTCACTCCGTCATGGATATGCAATGCGCAGAACAACCTGATCGATGAAGCATGGTTTGGAAGAAAGGATGTGTTCAATACGGAATACACCGACAAACAAGGCTGTCATCGGTGGAGACCCAACTCAGAGAAAATTCAATTTCTGGAAGGTAAGACTTGGAAAGATTATGTACGTGACAACCGACTGGAGATAACCTGCGGGGAAGCCCCTTATATCGTCAGTCGCTATGACACCACAACCGGAGAGACCATTCCTATTGAGGAACGCATCGGTTTGCTTGACCGTAAGTTGCGGGTAGTTGGCGAAAACACGGAAACTTCCGGCGAATGGTTGGAGTGGGCGCAGGAAGCGTATAAAAGTATATACGCTTACGAATGGCAAGGTGACAATTTGCTGATTGCCCGTGAATCCATGCTTATCTCCTTTATCGAATACTATCAACAAAAGTTCGGCAAGCGACCCTTGTTGAAATCCATCAATTATATCGCCTACATCATTTCATGGAACGTCTGGCAGATGGACGGGCTTAAAGGTGTCATCCCGAACAGCTGCGGTGAGCGCCGGACTGTTGTAGCTGATTTGTTCGGGACAAGGGAAGAAGTCAGTCAATGCGAAGGCTGTCAGAAAGATGACATCCGCAGGCACAACGGTATCTATTGCCAAATCAAGGACTGGCGGGTCAAAGACCCTAAAACGGGAAAGATGGGAAAACGAATCCGATTTATCGATCTCATAAAATAGTGCAGTATGAAATTCACATCTTCACTAAAATTAAAACTGATATATGTGTTCCGCATCAATGATGCTGCACATAGGGGATGCCTGAAAGTGGGCGAGGCCACTTGTGACAATGACAATGTTTTCGGTCTTGCTCCGAACAGCAAGGCTCTCAACGAGTCCGCGAAGAAACGCATCAACCAATATACGCAGACGGCTGGTATCGCATACGACCTCTTATATACGGAACTGACGATATACAACAGCAAAAAGGGCTTGTGTTCTTTCAACGACAAGGAAGTGCATAGCGTTCTGGAACGTTCCGGCATTAGGAAAAAGATATTCGATACCGAGAACAAAGCCAACGAGTGGTTTATTACCGACCTTGAGACTGTCAAACGGGCAATAGTTGCCGTAAAGGAGGGACGGGAATCGCTCTCTTCCGCCGAAGTTTCACACGACCAGACACCTATTGTGTTCCGTCCCGAACAACGCGAAGCCATTGAAAAGACAAAGAAGCAATTCAGGAAAAGCAACCAGATGCTTTGGAACGCCAAGATGCGTTTCGGCAAGACGTTGTCCGCCTTGCAGGTGGTGAAAGATATGGATTTCAGCCGCACTTTGATTCTTACCCATCGCCCCGTGGTGGATAGCGGTTGGTTCGAGGATTTCGGCAAGATATTCTATGACTGTCCCGGTTTTGCATACGGATCGAAGAACAATGGTGACAGCCACGCTTCACTTGAAGCGAGAGCGCGGCAAGGCAAATGCCGGTATGTGTATTTCGCTTCCATGCAGGATTTGCGCGGCTCTGAACTTGTGGGCGGCAACTTCGACAAGAACAATGAGGTGTTTGCCACCGCTTGGGATTGCATCATCGTGGACGAGGCGCACGAAGGGACACAGACGGAACTCGGCAAGGCTGTCATGCAGGAACTGACAAAAGCAAATACCAAGATATTGCGACTTTCCGGCACTCCGTTCAACCTGTTGGATGACTTCAAGGAGGACGAGATTTACACTTGGGACTATGTGATGGAGCAACGGGCAAAGGCTTCATGGGATTTGACCCATTTCGGTGATCCGAATCCATACGCCTCCCTGCCCACGATGAATATCTACACCTACGACCTCGGACGGTTGCTCCATGAGTTCGTGGATGAAGATGTGGCCTTTAACTTCCGCGAGTTTTTCCGAGTCAATGAAGCCGGAAACTTTATCCATGAAAAGGATGTCAGCGCTTTCTTGAATCTTATCTCCAAAGAGGATAAGGACAGTTGCTATCCGTTTGCCAACGAGGAATATCGCAACATCTTCCGTCATACGCTATGGATGTTGCCGGGTGTGAAGGAGGCTCGTGCCATGAGTGCTTTACTACAATCACATCCTGTATTCCAGCATTTCAAGGTGGTGAATGTGGCAGGAAACGGTGATGAGGACGAAGAGAGCAAGGATGCGCTTGCTGCGGTGGAAGAAGCCATCGGCAAAGACCCTGATGCCACCCGTACCATTACCTTGTCTTGCGGACGATTGACCACGGGCGTCAGTGTCAAGGCGTGGACGGGCGTATTCATGTTGTCAGGCTCTTATAATACCGCAGCATCAAGTTATATGCAGACCATCTTCCGTGTGCAGACGCCTGCCACCATCAACGGACGTGTCAAGGAACAGTGTTATGTGTTTGACTTTGCTCCCGACAGGACACTGAAAGTCATTGCCGAGACTGCGAAGATTTCCTCTAAGGCAGGAAAGACCAGCAGGAATGACCGTAAGATTATGGGCGAGTTTCTGAACTTCTGTCCGATTATCTCCATCGAAGGCTCCAAGATGAGCCAGTTCGATGTACCAAAGATGTTGGAGCAGCTTAAACGTGTTTATGTGGAAAGGGTTGTCCGCAACGGTTTCGAGGACAAGAGCCTGTATAATGACGAGTTGATGAAGCTCAACGACTTGGAATTGCAGGAGTTTGATGACCTGAAAAAGATTATCGGCCAGACCAAGGCAATGCCAAAGACCAATCAGGTGGACATCAACAACCAAGGGCTGACCGATGAGCAATATGAGGAACTTGAAGACCTTGAAAAGAAATCCAAGAAGAGAGGTAAGGACAAGCAACCTTTGACGGAAGAAGAGAAGAAGCGTCTTGAAGAGCTGAAAAAGAAAAAGAACAACCGCGAGGCCGCTATTTCTATTCTTCGGGGTATCTCCATCCGTATGCCATTGCTTATCTACGGTGCAGAGTTGAGCGATGATAGTCAAGATATAACGATTGATAACTTCGCTTCACTCATTGACCCGCAATCGTGGGAGGAGTTCATGCCCAAGGGTGTTACCAAACAGAAGTTCAACAGCATCAAGAAATACTATGACCCGGAAATATTCTGTGCGGCAGGCAAGCGCATTCGTGCCATGGCTCGTGCTGCGGACAAACTGAGCGTGGAAGAGCGCATCGAGCGTATAACGGATATATTCTGTACGTTCCGCAATCCCGACAAGGAAACGGTGCTTACGCCTTGGCGTGTAGTGAATATGCACCTTGGTGACTGTTTGGGCGGTTATAACTTTTTTGAAAAGGACCATGAGACCACCTTGTCCGAACCTCGTTTCATTGACCGGGGAGAAGTGACTGCCAATGTGTTCGCCCCGGATTCCCATATCCTTGAAATCAACTCCAAGTCAGGATTATATCCTCTATACATGGCATACAGCATTTACCGCGCAAGGGTCAAGAACTCTCTGTTTTCGGTGTCAAGCATTGAGGATGAACAGCGTATATGGGACAAGGTAGTGGCTGAAAACATCTTTGTCATCTGCAAAACTCCGATGGCTAAGAGCATCACCAAACGTACGCTTATCGGTTTTCGTAAAGCAAAAGTAAATACCCGATACTTTGAGGACTTAATCAATCAAATCAAAAATAAACCGGAGCATTTCATCAGACAGGTAGATAAATTCTTCACAGAAAGAACAGGAATAAAGAATATGAAAATCAATGCGATAGTAGGGAATCCACCGTATCAAGTCATGGATGGAGGTGCACAAGCAAGTTCAATACCAGTTTATCAGCATTTTGTTTCTATAGCTAAAAAAGTTCAGCCAAATTTCATATCAATGATTATGCCTGCACGCTGGTATGCTGGAGGCCGAGGTCTTGATGACTTTCGTGCTGATATGCTTTCAGATAAAACAATTCGCAGTCTACATGATTACCCAAAAGCATCAGACCTTTTCAACAATGTAGAAATAAAAGGCGGATTATGTTATTTCTTGATGGACTCTAAGTATGATAACTCAACTAATGCGTCTAACATAGTTTCTCATACAGAAACAGGTATTTTTACATCGCAACGTCACCTTTCTCAAAACAGCTCTGACATCTTTATTCGAGATGGAAGAAGTATTTCAATTATCTCTAAAGTAACAGAACAAAGTAGCGAATACATACAATCATTTGTATCGCCATTGAGACCGTTTGGTTTGCGTGGCTACTTTATAAATGATGAAAATTTCCATGATACGCCTGATGGCTTAACAAATCCTGTTATCTGTATCGGGAAAGGCCTCAAAAAGGGTTATTTAGAACGTAGTCTTATACCTCAGCATACAAACTGGATTGGTAGATTTAAAGTAATTATTCCTCGTGCTAACAATATCGGCACTGAGTCGAATGATGATAATCTCAACGCTTTTATTGGAAATCCCAATGAAATATGCACTGAGTCTTACCTTTGTATATTTGCTGATTCTGATATTTCATTCGATGAGTGTGCAAATATTTGCAAGTATCTCAAATCTCGTTTTGCACGATTTATGCACTGCCAGGCAAAATCAAGTCAAGATGCAACGGCCAAGACGTTCCGTTTTGTTCCTATTCAGGACTTTTCGAATGGAAGCGATATTGATTGGTCGCTTACGTCTGTTCAAATTGACCAACAACTCTATACAAAATATGGTCTATCAGAAGATGAAATATTATTCATAGAATCAATGATAAAGCCAATGTAAAAATTAACGAGGGCAAACATCAAATCTTGCCCTCGTTAAAAACATACCTATACTTAAATATTATAAATTTCCTGTCTTTTCTTAAAAGCGCGTTTCCCACCTTCTAAAATCTCACAACAAAGCGCCTTTGTCTTTTCGTTATCGATGGATCCTCGATCCATTATCATAGAATTGGAGTGTGTGCTTTTTAATGGAATTATCAACTCTGCATCCCCGAGAACGGCAATGTTTGCATTATGAGTAACTATAATAACTTGCCTGTACTCTTTTATTCTGCGTAGATTACGTACGATCGACTTGTAAATAAACTCACTATCTAGGTTGTCTTCAGGTTGATCTATCAATAATGGTTTTTTACTATCTGATTGTAATAATATAGCTAAAAGGATAGATTGTTGTTGTCCCATTGATAGTTGATACAAAGAACGTGTAATATACCGTTCGGCACCTGTGTCGTCTGCAATTTTCTTAGCAACAGTAATTGTCGGAAGGTCATCAAAATATTCACTTTCAAACTCTTCATATCGATAGTTTTCAAGGCATTTGGCTAAAAAAACATTCTTGTCTTCTTGGCTAAATACGCTATTCCCATTTTCATCTTTTAGGCCATCCATAAAAGAAAAGTCCTTTTTAACTGCACATTCAGCTAGTTCTAGTGGTGTTATATTTTTGAGGATAGCATCCAATTTCGTTTTTCGCCATTGTGTTATCCCAGATAATAAATCTCTAAATGTTGTCGTATATTTGCCTTCTGTATACTTAAGTGTTATGAAAAACTCATCAACATTATTTTTAAGGCTGTTACTAGTAGCAGTAGCAAATACGTCATGAGTAATCTTACGTTTAGACGATATAGAAACTCTTTCCTTAATCAATTCCCTTCTTTCTTTCAACTTCTCTTTTAGCACTTTTTCTTTATCTTCAATTTCCTTAAGTTTCTTCGCATAAGCCATGCTGTCGTTTATAATCTTATTTATTTTACCAAGATCAAAAGGAATACCCTTTGCTTCTAGTTCCACTCTCTTTGCATCAATTTTTTGCTGATATTCTGCATCTTTTGTCTTCCAGTTCTCTATTGATAATTGGAGATTCTTTATTTTCAAATTAAGTTCATTGATTAATTCAGAATGTTTAGTTGCAACGATTTTTGCAAATTGGTCTACTATGCCTTTTACTTGTTCAATGTATTCAGAGCCGATAATTATATCTTTCGTATCTAAATTGGTAAACCATTCAAAGAAACTTTTATCTGATAAGATCGCTCCATATTTTTTCACGAGTTCATTAAGCTCTTTGATAACACTCTTACGTATCTCTCTTTCCTTTGCTAAAGAAAGATTGAAGTTAACTAAATCCTTAACTTTATCTTGCTGAAGATGTTTTAACTGTGCATCAAAATTATTTTTTATTTTTATTACATCATCTTTCTGTTTAATGTCTAATCTCAGGCGAGTTAACTCCGACTGGTTCTCTCTTAATTGTTCACGGAGTTCCTCATCTCGCATATTCAAAGCGGACAAATCCACAAAGTTATTCAAGAAATTCAGCAAATGAACAGGACTCTCTTCACTTCTCTTAATTGTCATCGCTGTTTCCCCTTGACCATACCATTCTAAAGGACAATAATCAATATCGTCAGAAACTAAATTCACCGTTTCCATATTCTTTTCACGTCGGAAAGAATGCTTAGTGCCTTGTTCATCAATATATGATAAGGTAAGGACATCAGGCCAAACTTCTGTGTTAATAACGGAGGCTTTTGTATTAACATTTGCACCAGCCCTTAAGCATTCTAAAAGAGTAGATTTACCTGTTCCTCTTCCTCCAATAATGCAAGTAAGATTTTTACTAAACTTGATGACTTGTTTATCCAACAAACCACCTTCTATCGTAAGTGTATCAAAACAAGGAACAATATCGGGTAAATCACTTTCTATCCTGACTCTTGAACTGCCGCTCAATAAAGCTATTCTGAATGATTCAAATGTCAGATCATCCATTTTTAACTTTGTAAGTTTTGCCTCATCATCAATATTTTTACCGAGTTTTATAATAGTATGAGCATCTGAGGACATCAGTTTGGGTAAACTATCAGTATTTTCTTTATCGAGTGTTTCCAATCTTAGATTTACCAAACGTTTTCTGTCAGCTGCTTTATCAGAATCGTCTATCTCTGTGTACCACTTTGCATTTGCCTTGTTTGAAATTTCAAGACCGTACAAATTCTCATGTTTTAGAATTTCATCCATTTGCGGATTAAAAGCTCCTATTGTCTTTTCAAACCCAGCATCAATATCAATATGAGCAAGAACGCCAAAACCCTTATATTGCAGTGCTTTGGTAAGGCACTCCACTATTCCCGTTTGACAAGTTTTCCTATCTGCAGAGATTGTTACTTGACTAATAAAAGAACGAAGATTCTGAGGCGTTTCAAAATATAGCAATAGGTGCCCCTGTATCGTAGACAATTCAACTCCAGGTATGACCAATATATTCTTATCTTGTGCATATAGAGCAGCAGAACAAGAATTGGTTACTTCGTTATGATCCGTTATACTGATAACAGACAGTCCTTTACTTATGGCAGTATCAACAATATTTTGAGGATTCATTTGATGATCATCAACATCATAAGAACCTCCAGCACCATAACTATGTATATGCAAATCAGCTTTTAAGAAATGAGCCCCATTTGAAATATTTTCCATATGAAAATGTTTTTATTAATGATTTTTTTGTCTATTTTGTTTGAGTCAAAGAGATTTTTATGAGGATATTTTTTATTAATGCCACTATGTGACAGAGCATTCATCACAACTTTGAAAGGATACCGGCACGCAATCCTCAGAGAGTCGAAATAGAACCATTCCGTTTCTCCCTCGCCAATGATGGCGATACTTTTTGTTACTGTCCGCCCCATATCATTAGTCATTTATGTTAATATACTGGCTACCTAAGAACGGCAACTTTACCAATTTCCCCTGCCTATAAGCATTGTATGGGGAAAGATTCTTATGCAGCCCCAAAGAAGACAGGCGCATAATTTTCGTTTCACCAAGTTCGTCTTTGTCGGTAAACCATATAGTATCACGGCGAATGAAATCTTCATTGAGAAGATTGATGTCATGCGTAGTCAGAAGCATCTGGGATGTTCCTTCGCTGTTTGCCAAAAATACTTTTATGAAATAAGCCAGCAGTTCATAATGGATACTTGTCTCCACTTCATCAATGGGTACAAACCGATTGGTCTTTAACAAGAAATTCAGTATCACCGCCATTCCCAAGAACCTCATGGTGCCATTGGACTCGTATTCTTCCGACAAATCATATACTTTATCGCCTGCCTTATGCCTGAAGGTCAGTTCCGTATTTGTAATTTTCCCCTTTCTAAGCATTTCAGCCTTTGCATCTTTATCAATAGGGGCGTTCTGAATCAGTTGTTCCAATTCAGGGGTAATCAGCTCTTCCTCTTCATGTAATACCACATCTTCTATATTGAAATCGGACGCTTTCAGGAAATTTAAAATGAATTTCTTCAAATCTCCTGCCTCGTCTTTATCCAATCGTGATTTGACATATCCCGAAAGCAACATACCGGGAGCCAGTACATCTTTTACCTGCTTGGCAAAATAATCGTACACATCATTCAGCCTTGTCCGTTCCACGTTGCTTTTGCCAAATGCGGCAAGCACACTGCAATTATTGATAGTGTTGCCGGAAATCACATCCTGGCTTTTCTTTGTCATTTTCAGATTTACGCCAAAGTCAATAGTCGAGGAATCTGTCGCAGCATCATAACTTCGGTTATACAGCTTGGTCGGGCGAATGGAATCATAAACAATCAATGTCTCGGAATAGATATGCTTTGCATCCAATTCAAAACTAAGAATGTACTTCGACTGATTGATATAGAACACCATTGACATCTTTGTCTTTTCGTTTCTTGAAGTGTCATCCAACATGAAAGGGACAACCCCGGTTTTCTCGGTCCGGTCTTTAGGCATTCTCAAAACCAGCATCTTGAAAAATTCAATAGCATTCAATATATTCGTTTTACCGGAAGCGTTGGCACCGTAGATGATTCCCACTTTCAGCAATCTTACCCCGTCCTTAACTTCATACGAATACTCATCAGACATAAAAGTATCTGCCGACGGCTCAAAACTGATTTTCTGAACCGATTTAATGGAGAAAAAATTCTCAATGCTGAACTCTGCTATCATAATCGTTGATTTTATCTATTTCACGGTGCAAAGGTGCAAATAAAAACCGGGAATAACAAATTATACGCACATATTTCGTAAATTTACTACACAATGCAAATATATAATGTCAAATGACTCATTTGGCAGCAGTGTTTGCCTAACTATTTCTTAGATTATTTCCTCATATGATTCCACTACATTATTCCCAGTGAGAATACATAGGAATAATCTTCGATTTAATAGCTTTTATAAAATAAAAATTGTACCTTTGCAGAAGAAAGCGTTCTTTTGATTTAATGCAAGACGAGGTAAAACACAGAACTTTGCTCGTTTCCAAATCGTTAGCAGTCAAGCAACGAATCTTTGCAAACCATTCATTTTCAGATCAGAAGACGATTCAATATGTCTTGCAAGGTGGAATGTTATATGTTTTTGAATACCAGCTTTCTTTATCCATGCTTTAAGAGGGTATCCAGTCATGCAACGGCGCAATTCTTTGAACACTTTACCTGTGCCCGGTTCTCCACAAAGTGCGTATGCTTCATAACTGATAGGTAGTAAGGCTTCTGTCTGTGTCTTTTGTGTACGAAGACGAATGCAATGTCCCAGATCAGGGGCTGTGCATAAATTTTCCCACTTAAGATTCAATATATCACTGATGCGTAATCCGGTAAGACATGAGAAAAGCGATGCATTTCTTAATACAGGTATATCGCATGGAGTTGAAGCCAGAGTTTTTAATTCATCTTGTGTTAAAAACTCTTTATGAATATCCCTACTTTCTATCTTTTCAAGAAAATCATTGGGATTTTCACGTAAATATTTATCTCTATATGCAAGTTTCAAAACTCCTCGGAATAATGAGAAATAACTGGCAGCTGAATTACGGGAAACCATTTTATCTGTATGTTTTAGTTGCCTTGCATGAAGAAGATAGTCTCGGAAGCGGTTACATAGGTCAACAGTGATTTCTCCAAACATACATTTGCCATTGACAAATTTCTCAAAGTGCAGATAAACGATATGCCATTTATGATCTTTCTTACGACATACTTCTTTGAAATATGCCATAAAGTCGGCTCTCATTTTGTGTCTGTCCATAAATCCAAATTCTTCATTGATTACAGCCTCTTGTCGGCGGCATCTGATAAGTTCGGCTTTAGCTAGGATTTCATTATTGTAATCTAGTTCAATTGCATTCTTGGGGGTTGCATAAATGTAAAATCCTAAATATTCACGTCTGCTCAGTTTCATTGTTTTAGGATTACGAACAGCAGGGTAGTAGTCCAAGTAAAGAGAGATTCGTCCGTTTCTTATAGGGCGTTGTCTTAATGTTACAGTAGTACATGTTTGTTGTCTCATAATATATAATGTATTAAAATTTATATTCAGGTTTAATTCTTATTGTGGTGATAGCAAAATAAACAAGTGTATTTCTGGTGATGTGGTTATTTTAAAGTTAACCATAGGATAACCAGTAAATAACATTAAATCGAAGGTGGAGCAAGCAGATCATCAAGCTCTTTGCGTGATATCTTGATATATTTTCCCTCCTGCACTTTACTGATATGATGCCATTTTACATAGTGATACAATTGGTCACGAGTGAGATTGTATTTTTCCATAGCTTCGGCTGTCGTATAATATTCTGGTTCAGTTTTAGCAAGACCTTTGGCAATATCTACATGCTTTTGGGAATAGAATACCTGTCGCTTGATTTTTTTCTTTGGAATAGCAAATCGGGAAACAAAAGAATATATTGCACTTGTTGTCATGCCAAACTTTTCCGTTAGATCTTCTACAGAATACCATTCCGTAATGTTGGAGTCCGGTGCTTTAGATGCAAAATATTTATCAAAATGCTTGGCACTCCAGTATGTTTTTCCTCTCTTGAAAACTTTGGGTATATTTTGTTCTTTCCCTACTTTAAATATCCACGATTCGTTTACTCCATATTTACTTGCAACTTCAGCGGTAGTATAAAAATCAGTAATAGGAGTGTGAGAGATTCTGTTTCGTTTTACATAAGAGGTAGAACTCATCATTGAGTCTATGTCTGACTTTCTAATCCTTGTGAATCTACTGCTAAATTGAAAAGCAGGTATTTTCCCTTGGTAAATCATCTTATAAATAGATGATAAAGCTATATTCAAAATCTCTGCACATTCTTTAGGGGATAAAAACTCTTTGTCCTTGAGAGGTTGAGTTCTTTTTACTTCAATTTTGGTTGCTATAACCTCTTCTGCACTTTTTACCTGTTTTGTTCTTAATGCACGTTTGTATGCATAACCGTTACATTGTTGATGCAACATCGAAACATGTTTAATTATCAGCGTTTTAGCATTTTAATCGGTACAAATAAATTTTTGACAAAGAATTCATTTTCGATGCAGAAAATATAAATTGATTTGTAATATATTGATATTTAGTATGCTTTTCCCTATTATTTATATGAAGAGGGACAAACTGGGGACAAAATTTATACAAAAATAACACTAAAAAAAGAAAACATAATTTTTTGGAACTAAGTAATTCTCAAAATCGTATGCTAACCAAAAGAAAAAGGAAGAATTCTCTGCATAGTTATCATAATCTGATACCTAGTAGTATTAATTCTAACCCAGATTCAAGATGCATAGAGTGCCGTTTATTAGAGAAAAGAAATTATAGGTTTAGTCTAGTATCTTGTATATTTAAAAAGGTTCTAAACCAAACATTATACAACTTCATAATGACTGATATTGGTTAATAGAATCTTGTATTTTCTCTTTTCGCCAGCAATATTATTTATCTTGATGCCTTTCTTTATTTTTAATGCGTGAAATTTTCACGTGAAATTTTCACATTTCTGGTTGTTTTAATTATCTTTGCATTGAGATAGGTTAATGTCTCATTGATATTACTGTTTGATTATTTTATTAAATACTATTTTATGATACTGCGTGTTATATTGAAGAATTTTCTGTCATTCAATGATGAGGTTCAGTTTGATATGTTTCCTAATATGAAAAGGACAACCTTGTCTAACCATATTACTATGCTTAATGAGAAACTGCCTGTATTGAAAATGGCTGCTATATATGGAGCCAATGGCGCTGGAAAATCCAATTTGTTAAAGGGTATCAATTTCTTGAAAGCAATAGCTTTGAACAAAAGTTTTCTCGACAAGGATACCTTTGGTAAGTACATCTTTGCGTTAAAAGAAAATACAGGAACAGAACCTATGGAACTGACAATAGAGTTTGAGACAAAAACAGGAATTCCATATATATACTCTGTGGAAATTATGAATACTGGGATTGTTTCCGAAATACTACAGATTTCCGGTTTGGGTTCGGAAGAAAACCATAATGTTTTCACTCGCAAAGAGGGCAAAATCGAATATGCAGTTACGCCTTCAGAGGAAGTAGGCAATATGGTTTTGGGATGGATAGAAAAAAATCCATTTTCCAGTCTTTTGACTATAAACAATGATATGCCGGTATTGACGGATGAAAATATTAGTATTGCACAAAAATGGTTTGAGGACGAACTTACAATAATTGGCTTGCATTCTTTCAATCCTGCACTGATTGGAATATTCAAGAGCAACAAAGAAATCAATCAATTTGCTTCGGATATATTTAAGGTACTTGGTCTTGGTATTAACAGAGTTAATGTCGAAACAGAAAATTTTGAAGATTGGATGAGTACCCATGACATCAGTAATCTACCTATGGACAAACTTAAAGAAATGCGTTCCGGAGTGTTGTCGGAGGTCGTTGATTTCAGAAATACAAGATCTATTAGTGTAGAAGATGGAGTGCAGAAGATAAGTCAAATGCTATTCCAGCAATTTGGTAAAAACGGATTTTCAAAGGATATGGATATCCAGGCACAGTCTGACGGTACGGTTAGATTACTGTCGCTTGTTCCGGCATTATATGATGCAATGAAATCCGCCAAGACGGTAATCATAGATGAACTCGATCATAGCATACATTCACATTTGGTCAGGGAACTTGTCCGTTATTTTTCCTCACAGGACACCAATGGACAACTTATTTTTACAACGCATCAGACCTGTTTGCTAAATCAGGATTTTTTGCGCACCGATGAAGCTTGGATGGTTGAAAAGAAGGATGGTGGGAGTCATATGTATTCATTAAACGATTTTAAGATTCACAACACAATTAATATTGAGAACGGATATATGGAGGGGCGTTATGGCGCTATTCCTTTTATTGGTGAATTGAATATGTAAAATGTTAATATTGTTATGGATTTATCTAAATTTACATATTCAAAAAAAATACTCAAGATTAACTCCTAAATAGCTTGTACATCAGTCTATAACCCAAAATAAGGAGAATTGTCAGGTATATGAAACATCAGGAGTGTCTTCTGCTTACCAAAAGCCTGAAGGGATTCTTTCCACCAGTCTTATATTCGTACTCTCTGGGGGGAAAGGATTTTCTTCTGGAATTGATTAAACAGCGTGAGCTTAACTCTTTAAGAGTTGTATTTATGTCTGAAAAAGGACAAGGATTACAGCCATATCAGATGCAAGAGAAGTGGGAATAAATACAGTTGACAGGAGAAATAAAAATAGAATCGCAGCTTTTTCCAACTGGATACTATGGACAAAGTATTTCTCCTTTCGGATGTAGATGAATTCTATGATCAGTTGGAGAAAATATTTAAAGGTAATCAAACCGATGTACAAGGTAGATGGGTCGTGAGCAATCCTTGTTTTGAGATTTGGTTGTATTATTGTTATTTGGATAGTCCAGAAAAAGTTCTTGGATGCTTGAAAACAGAACCTATTACTACTCGGAGCAAAAAAATGAAGGCCTTGGGTAACACATTAGTCAGTGGAGGGTTGAACCCTTGTTTGGCATTTGAAAATATGTTGAATGGAATAGAACACTGTATTGCTTACTATGCTGAGGATGATAACAGAATAACTGTCTTGTATGCGACACAAATGCATGAAATGGTTCAGTACCTTTAGTCAGCATAAAAGAAATTTCAACAATATTTCATTTCTACATAATTTTGCACACAATCATGCGGATATGATTATGTGTATAGATAACGATTATCTGCTGATTTTCAGCATGTTATTTTTTGAATCAGCAAATGTAATAGATGCTGTATGCATATTTTTGAGAAAATATCTCAAAAATATGCATTATATGAATTGAATTTTGTACCTTTGTACTCGAAAACAGTTATGAAAAATAATTGAAACACTTAAAAGTCAGATATATGTTACTTGAATTTACAGTTGAGAATTACAGGTCGTTTTATAGGAAAAAGACCTTAGTATTGGAGGCCGATAAAGCTTTGAAAGAATGTACTGAAACGAACTTGTTTGACTGCAATAAATATACTCTGCTTCGTTCGCTTGCGCTGTATGGTGCCAATTCAAGTGGGAAATCCAATCTTGTCAGTGCGATGCACGCAATGGCGAGTTGCGTGTTGTTGTCGGTGAAGTTAAATGACAATGAGCAATTGGAATATGACCCATTTCTTCTTTTGAAGGACAATCACCATCCCTCTATGTTTGAGATTATATTTTTGAAAGGAGAGTATTGTTACAGATATGGATTCAGGTATAATCTGGAGCGTATCGTTGAAGAATGGTTATTCCGGAAAACAACACCTCGTTCTAAAGAGCAGATGATGTTCGTAAGAAACGAAGATGGGATTTGTGTAGATGAGAATAATTTCCCGGAAGGAGTCGGATATGAAGAAAAGACCAATGACAACCGTTTGTTCCTGTCATTATGCCAACAGTTAGGCGGTGAAATATCTCGTCAGGTTATTTCTTGGTTTCAATCGGACTTTAATGTGATTTCTGGATTGAATAATCAACAATATAGAGCATATTCAAAATTATTTTTTCACAAAAAAGAATCTTTGAGTGTTGATGCTCTCAACTTCTTCCAGAAATTGAGACTTGGATTTAACAACATTCTTACTCATGAGGAAGAACCCAATATTCCTCAGGACTTGCCTATGGAATTACGAGCACTCTTCCAAAGAGAAACGCAAGGCAAGAAGAGTATTGAGTTGGATTCTATACATAACGTATATTCAGATAAAGGTAATATAGTAGGTACAATTAACTTCTCGTTTGAAGATAGGGAATCTTCCGGTACAAATAAGTTATTTGATCTTTCGGGACCGATATTCGAAACGCTTTATTCTGGGAGCGTGCTTGTCATCGATGAGCTGGATGCAAAAATGCACCCTCTGATTTCTCAGTATATTATTGAATTATTCAATAATCCGGAAACAAATCCAAAGAATGCCCAATTGATATTCACTACCCACGATACGCACTTACTTTCTCAGAAAATTTTAAGACGAGACCAGATATGGTTCACGGAGAAAGATTCTAAAGAGCAGACGGATTTGTATAGTCTGATTGATATCGTACTCCCAGACGGGACCAAACCTCGTAATGATGCAAATTATGAGAAAAACTATATCGCCGGTCGTTATGGTGCCATTCCTTATATATTGAATGATTAATAATGTAAGGCTATGGCAGCAAAGAGAATAAAGATAGATAATGCTTCTTCAAAATTTAGGAGGCAATCGCAAAAGAGAGAACAGAAAGTCATACGTTGCTCTGTGTTAATTGTGTGCGAAGGGACAAAGACTGAACCTAATTACTTTGAAGCTTTTGCCGAAAAGCAACAGGGGGTAATTGTATATGACATCGAGGTTAAAGGGCTTGGGCGTGGAACAAAAGATGTTGTGGAGAAGGCCATTGATCTTAAAAATAAGAATAACTATGACCGTGTTTGGGCTGTTTTCGATAGGGATGAATTTCCTGCAAAGGATTTCAACGAAGCCATTGCGATGGGACAAAAAAATAGCATTGAGGTAGCCTGGAGTAATGAAGCATTCGAATTGTGGTATCTATATCATTTTCAGAATGTAATAACAGGAGTGTCTCGAAAGGATTATGAAGAGAAGATTTCAACAGCTGTAAATGCTTCTCCGAAATATAAATCGAAGAAAAAGTACAGATACGCCAAGAAAGATCCTAACAATTATAAGATAATGACTACTTACGGCTCAATGGAGTCCGCCTTGCGGTATGCGGAAGCGAAGCATTTAGAATATGCAGATTCACGTTATGCAAATCAAAATCCTTGCACTACGATTTATCAGCTTGTACGGCAATTGTTGGGACGAGATGAGAAACTGAATGCTGAACTGATCGCAAGGATTGGGGAAAATGAATTATAGAACTTCAATGATTCAATGGTGGTGTTTTGTGTGTAAAGATAAATAACACCTTAAAAGTGTTTGAATGTAATATTTAAGACACTGATGGATTTTAAACAAAATAATTTCGAATAACATTTATGCAAGTAGAAGAAATAACACAAATATTACGAGAGTCACCAAGCGTACGACTCATAAAATCAAGAAGTGTGGATTTCTTCTTGTCTTTTGTCATTGAAGCGTTTGAAGGACAGGCGGCTATAATGCAGGAACGCTTGCACATGCTACTGGAGAACCGACTGGATGAGCAGGAAAATACGTTGGTGGAGGATGATTCTGAAATGACGAGACTAGTAGAGTCTAACGAACAGAAAGCGAAACGGCTCATCAAAGACTGGACAGACAAGGGATTCTTGACCAATTATCAGAACGAAGAGGGAGAGGTGATATACGAGATTTCGTCACACACAAGCAAATTGATAGATTGGGTGGTGAGCTTGAAAAAAGAAGATTACATCGGTACTGAATCAAAGTTCAAGACACTGTTTTCCCAACTGAAGGAATTGGTGGAATACTCGAACGAGGACCGTGAGAAGCGACTAGAATTGCTTCGAACCAAAAAAATGGAGATAGAGCATCAGATTCAGCGGCTGGAGATGGGCGAAGAGGTCGAGGTTTACGAGGACTACCAGATAGAACCACGATACAACAGTTTGAACAAACTGGCGAAGGAACTGCTGAGCGATTTCAAAGAGGTGGATGACAACTTTAAGGGGATTATCAAAGAGATATACGAACGTCAGACAGAAAATGCAGAGAAGAAAGCTTTGTTGAACTACATCTTTGATGCATATGGCGAACTAAAACAATCGCAACAAGGCAAAAGTTTCTATGCATTTTGGGAGTTTCTGCTCTCGGCCGATCTGCAGAAAGAATGGGACGAGTTGGCTGGTGCACTCTACAAAACGCTGGAAAATAGAGGCATTGATGCACATGACATGTTTCTCAAGGAAATGAAAAAGCATCTGTTTGACGCTGGTGAGAAGGTTGCGAAAACCAACGACCGCATGAGCGAGAAACTGAGTCGAATCATTCGCCAGAACGGACATATGAATGCTGAGGCGACAAAGCAAGTAATCAACGATATAAAGAAACTACTCATCGAAGCCAGCAGACGGAAAGAAAAGCCAGATGCTTCGCTTGAATACGAAACCATTGACATCAATCTGCCGCTGGAGCGCCCTCTTACCCTCACACCTGTAAAAGAAACTGTGTATAAGGATAAGCCTGACATAGCCGGACTGAGTCTGGCTGATTTGGAGAGTATTGGTAAACTCTACAATCCGTATCACATCGACCGAAAGGTGCTGAGAGACCGCATCAACGAGGTGTTGAACGACAGACAGCAGACGACCCTGGCAGAGGTGATAGAGCGGAACGAAGGCGTGGAGAAAGGTCTGTCGGAAGTGTTTGGATACATTGGCGTGCTGAAGGAATATAAGACGGTGGTAAGCGAAGAACGCCAGCAACATATTATTTTTACAGAAAATAAAACCATATCAATTCCCGAAATTATAATAACAAGATGAACGCAGTAAATATACAACCATACAGCAGGGCTGTAGTGAAACTGTTGAAAGGCATCGTAGAGAAAGACGATGTAGTTTGGAATGATTTACTCGACTACCAAAGCGAGATTCAGGACTATATCAGTGTGATGGGACTGGAACTCATCGTGAAAAAGGATGAAGGTTTTGCCTTTGTCAAGCAAATGAAATTGGACGAAGACAAAACATTGAACATGGTGTCGAGAAGGTCGTATGGTTTTGAGGTTTCGGTGATACTCATCGTGTTGAGGCAGATACTCGAAGACTTCGACAGCAATCCAACAGAGTCGCAGGCTTCGGACAAGTATGTAACTGCTACTGAAATAAAGGAAGAGGCAGAATTGTTTCTTCCCGCCACATTCAATCGTGCCAAGTTTGAGAAAGATCTTGACCGCTATATAGACAGCATAGCAGGCTTTGGTTTCCTGGTGGAAGCAAAGCATATTGAGGGTGAGAAGCGCTATAAGATACATCGCATCATCAAGGATAAGGTGACACTGGACGATATATTAGAATTTAAAAACAAACTTAATGACTATAATGCAGCAGATGAACCTATTTAATACCAGTTCGGAAGTGGCAGGCTTTAAGCTTGACTATTTGGAAGTGTGGAATTGGGGAACCTTTGACAAAAAAGTGTACCATATGAATTTGCATGGTAACAACTCGCTATTGACCGGAGCAAACGCCTCGGGCAAGAGTACGCTGATAGATGCTCTGCTCACGCTGATGGTGCCACTGAAGCGCCAACGATTTTACAATCAATCATCGGGTGTGGAGAAGAAGGGCAACCGTACAGAGGAATCGTACTTCTTTGGCAACTATGGCAATCAGCAGCAGGAGGGTGCAGCGAGCACAACCACGCTGAGATTGCGCGACAAAGGGGCTCGTTCGGTATTGCTTGCATCGTTCTGCAATGTGGACAAGCGCGTGGTGACGCTGTTTCAGGTGCGCTACTACACTGGCGAGGAACTAAAGGTACTGTTTGGTGTAGCCCGAGAGTCGTTGACTATAGAGCGTGACTTTTCAGAGTTTGACTTGCATGGCGATTGGCGCAAGCGACTGACGAAAAAATACAATACGAATGAAACAAAACGCACGATAGAGTTTTTTGATGGTCCGGTGGCATATGGCGAAAAGATGATAACCCTCTTCGGTATGCGTTCGGACAAGGCGCTTACACTCTTCAATCAGATAGTGGGTGTGAAAGTGTTGGACGATCTGGACAGTTTTATTCGTACGAATATGCTCGAGGAACTGCCGGCTGAGGAGAAGTATCAGGAACTGAAGGACAACTTCCAAAATCTGATGGAGGCTAAGACTAATATCGATAAGGTGAAGGAGCAGATTGCCCAACTGGAACCTATCAATGCATTGACAGAGGAACTGAAGGAGATAGACATACGCATAGTTGAAATGGAGCAGGAGAAGAGTGTGGCAGCCTATTGGTTTGCTGCGCGAACGGTGGATTTGTGCGACAAGGAGTTGGTGTGCTGCAAGAGCGACTTGAGGAAACTGGAAGATAGGTTGAAGGAGTTGAAGGTGCAGAAGGGTGAGCTGGAACAAGAGCAAATGCGCTTGACGGTGGCTATTGAGAAGGACGAGGTGGGTCAGCAGATACATGAAATTGAAAAGGAAATCAATCAGAGAGTGAGGATACGTGATAACCGCAAGGCCAAAGCCGAAGAATACGATAAGTTGGCAAAGCTGGTGAAGATGGAACAAAGTCCTGATGTAGAGGTATTCGAAATTAATCGTGCGACCGCCAAACGCGAGAAAGATGCTCTGCAAGTGACGATTGACAGGCAACTTATGGAAGAGAAGCGTCAGGCACAAAACCGTCAGGATGAAATCAGTAGCAACATAGAAGAACGAATGGCCACCATACGCTATCTGCAGCAGCATAAGAACAATATATCCGGTCGTGTGGCTGAGATTCGTGATGAGATACTGGAAGCTGTTGGTGCAACTACCGAAGAGATTCCATTCATTGGTGAACTGATATGTGTGAAGGATGATGAGCGTGATTGGGAATATTCCATTGAGCGTATTCTTCACAATTTTGCATTGCGGTTGGTAGTGCCGGAGAAGTATTACAAGCAGGTAAATGAGTATGTGAATGGTCATAATCTGCGAGGTCGTATCGTGTATCAGCGATACCAGGGCGCAGAGACTATTCGTGAGTTTGAGGATAGGACATTGAAAGCGGATTCGTTGCTCCGTAAGCTTGAATACAAGCCAATGTGTTTGTATTTGGATTGGCTTGAGGACAGGTTATTTGCTGAGTTCAACTATAGTTGTGTTGATTCGCTTGCGGACTTCAACCATCTGCAAGAGAAAGCAGTAACAAAAGAGGGGCTGATAAAGGCGAGAGGTGGTAAGCATGAGAAAGACGACCGACCAGAGATACGAGGCAAGGAACACTATGTGCTTGGCTGGGATAACAAGGAGAAAATTGCCGTGTTACAGGCAGAGGTGCGTCAGTTGCAGCAGGAAGAAAAGATGACAGCAGCTAAAGTCCGTAAGCTAGAGGAAGACATAAAGAATGCTCAGAAGAAGCGGGAAACCTATTTGACGCTGTTTAGTAAATACGATAAATTTGATGATATCGACTGGCAGTCGTGTGTACTAGTCATTCAGCAAAAGCAAGAACAGAAACGACAACTGGAGGAAGCCAATAATCGGGTGAAGATTTTACAGGAGCAATTGGCGGGGGTGAGAAAAGAAATCGGTTTACTTGATGATGAGAACAATGAAGCTATCAAAAAGAAAACATTATCGGAGAATCGTGAGAATAAGCTCAAAGAAAGGAGAAACGAAAGTAATTCAGCTTTGGCTCAAATAGGCGTAGTTGATACGGATACTTTTGAGTCGCAACACACAGATTTACTGAATGTGGCATTGGAGGATTTGAACGGAAAGCGTGACACGTTACAACATGAGATCGATTTAGCTTTGCAGAAACAGCGTGAAACGAAGAGTCGCAAGAATAGCGATTTGAAGAACCTGATTTATCGCTTCAAGAATCCCGCAGAGGAAATTACCATGAAGTATCACGATTGGCGTTCGGATGTGAGCCGTTTGCCCGAAGCCGTGGAGTTTATGGGCGAATATCAGGCCTATTACCAACGATTGCTTGACGAAGATTTACCAGGGTTTGAATCGCGCTTCAACAAGTATTTGCAGGAGAATATCATCAACAAAGTCAGTGCATTCAATGTATTCTTCCAAAACTGGTGTCAGTCTATCACCAAGACCATCGACCAATTGAATTCGTATCTTATAGGCATTGATTTCAAAGATGCTCCAAAGACTTATATCCAGTTGGTAGCAACCAAACGATTGAATGTGGATGTGAAGGAGTTTCAAAACCTGCTGAGCAGTGCAATACCTAATATTCATGAGATGAATTCAACAATCGATGGAAGCAAGATTCATTTCGAACAGCATATTGAACCGCTGATGTCTCGCTTACAGGTCGAATCATGGCGAAAGTCGGTGATGGATGTGCGTGGATGGTACACATATAAGTCGGAGGAGTTTTACCAAGACGATGGGCAGAAGCGTAACACCTATGAGGCGATGGGGCAGCTGTCTGGTGGCGAGAAAGCACAATTAACATACACGATTCTGGGATCGGCTATCGCTTACCAGTTCGGATTAACCAAGAGTGGATTAGATTCTTCGTTCCGCTTCATTGCAATAGATGAAGCTTTTCGCGCACAGGACGAGGACAAGGCACGCTATCTGATTTCGCTCTGCAAACAACTCCATCTGCAGTTGCTCGTGGTGACTCCGAGCGACAATATTCACATCGTGGAGAACGATATTTCGTATGTGCATTATGTGGAGCGCAAGGGCAACTGTTCTGTGCTCTATAATATGCCTATCAGTGAGTTTAAGGCAGAACGTGAAAGGAGTATGGAAGTATGATAACGGCAGTAGAAATACGTAAGAAGACTGAACGCAAGTATGTAGATTATTTGCGTTCGGTGGTAGCTGGCTCTGAGTTTGAGCCAATTGTGATCCCTTGCGACAAGAAGGCTAGCGCATCGATGGACGAGTATCAACGTGAACTGACGGACATCCGTTCGCAATCGAAAGAGGTGAAGGGCTTTGGTTACACGATTGAGTGGAAAACAGTGAAAACGAAAGCATTGGGCGAACAGGATCTGCCTGAGCGCGTGTTATTCGAGAGTGCATCGGACATTGAGCGCTTCTTGCAGAAGTGTGGTGAAGTATCACAGTTTCGTAAGGATGTGGCAATGTTGCTTGATGAGTTTCCGCAGCTTCGTTCATGGGTGGAACGCTATCCGCTGAAGGTGGTGGAAAATGCTTCCTTTTGGTCTGATTTGCTGAAAGTTTTGCGCTATTTTGTGGCAAACCCTTGTCCTAGGTTGTACATTCGTGAATTGCCCATTGAGGTGCATACCAAGTTTATTGAACGTAACAAGGGAGTGCTTCGTGAGTTGCTGGATATTGTCATTGTAGAGCATGTTTGTTCGGATGAGAAGGTGTTCGAGAAGCGCTTTGGATTGCGATACGATGAGTCATGGGTGCGGATTCGTGTGCTGGAAGCATCGATTGCGAATGAATACTTTTCTGGTGTAGACGATCTTACGATGCCTCAGAGTCAGTTCTGTGCGTTGTCGTTGCCTGTGCAAAAGGTGTTTGTGGTGGAGAATAAAATCAACTTCCTGACTTTTCCCAAGTTGGCAGGAAGTCTGCTGATTTGGGGGCATGGATTCACCATTGGCATCCTCAAGTCTGTTCCGTTCATGCGGCACGCTTCACTATATTATTGGGGCGACATTGATGCACAGGGCTTCGAAATTCTTTCGCAGTTCCGCAGTTATTTTCCCCAGACACAAAGCCTTCTGATGGATCGCACTACCTTTGACACATATTTTGAAGGCGACAAAGGCACACCAAGCAATGTATCAAAGCCTCTCCATCTTACCCCTGCGGAAGCCGCACTGTACGATCATGTCAAGTTTCACAACCTACGTCTAGAGCAAGAGAAGATTCCGCAAAAATGTATTAATAATATATTCAATAGTTTGTTAAAAAATGGCCAGGTAATATCTGAGGTCTAACGGATAGATGTAAAATTATTATGGCAACTTTAGCTGAATTGTACGAATTCCTTGAAACAAAACAGGATGATAGTCATCTTGACAGTAGATTCTCGTATGACGCATTTTTACCGGTAGAACAGCCAAAAGCACGTCTTGAGATTCTTACATGGTGGAAAATTGAACGGCTGATAGAGGATGAGAATTGTAATTTTGATAAGAATTTTATTGTATCTTATTTTGATGAACGTGTTAAAGCTACGAATAACCAGTTATTAAAATACAGATACAATTACTTTATTTCACTATTAACGAATGACAACCGCTATGCTAAGCAATCTATTGATGCTTTGATAGCGGTGATTAACACTTTATTGCCAAAAGACAAAGAAGATTATCCGCATGTAGCAGAAAAGGCTATAGAGGTTCTGATGTCACTGATAAAAAGAGTGAAGTATAAGATACCCGAGGCTACCGATTTGATTTGGGGCGTGTTGGAATCAGACTATGGATACCGCACAAAAATGGTTTGCATAAGGTTGGCTAAGGAAAAGGGTTTCTTTCCAAGTCGTGATGCAAAGAAAATCGTATGTTTGTGCAAGGATTTGTTGTCATTAGTCAAAGATAGCTGGCGTGAGAACTGCTGTGAGTTAGGTTTATTCTATTCATCAAAGATTCAGGGAGAGGCAAAGCCGTACATGAACTTTTTTTATGAAGCGTTGGGAGATATGGAAATGGGGCAATTAGTTGATCCGGCAACTGCACCAAATAATATTGCCATCCCATGGATGAACGAAGATCATTCCCAAAAAGCTATGGCGTTTTATCAGAAGGCGGGGTTGACCCAAAAAAGGAACAGGGCAGAACTGGCATTTCGAGAAAATAAGAAAAAAATGGTAATGCTGCATTTCAAAATTGAGAAGAAAACAGATAAGAAGATTGTTGAGTATTTTGGCAACTTGGAAAAGGAACTACTTGAAGGGAAACTAAGTTGGCTATTGGAGAATCTTTCATGTCCCGTTAGGTTTTTGTTTCCCTCTTACGAACAAATACGCCTACGAATGTCTGCAAGCAAATCTACGGTAGAAAAACTTGGCTTTGAGAATAAGATTATGGACATCAACGGAAACAGCAAGGACGCAGGTAAGGATTTCGATTTGCGTCAGAAATACGGTATATGGCTCATGAATATTGTGAGAAATACTGTTATAAATATGATTCTTACAGCAGTCAACATAAAACAATTAACCTATAGTAAATTGAGGAAATGGTTCCTAAAAAACACTTGTTTTGGTATTCAACTGGAATATACTAGATCAGGTCAAGTAGTTACGACCACATGGTTTTCGCAGATTGATTACGGAGTTGAAGCACTCATTAAACAGTATAATCGTTTTTTGCAAGGAAAACCAACTGATTGGCGATTGCCTGTGGATATTCTTTCCATACGTTTTGAAGGCATTCTGCGTGATATGGTTGGTGATTATGGAGGTTGTGTTACAAAAGTAGGACGAGATAACAGTATTTCTCAGGCATTACTTGATGATCTACTGAGAGAACCATGTTTACTGCAAATATTCAGAAAAGAAGATATTGAATTCTTTGAGTATGTGTTCACAGCTAAAGGATACAATATTCGCAATTACGTAGCACATGCGTTCTATATACCGCAAGATTACGGAATGATAGAGGCAACGCTTGTGTTTTTGTGCATATTGCGCTTGACGATGTTTAGTCCTAAAAGTAAAACAATAACGGCAAATATGAAGTAATTTTGCCGTTATTGTTATAATTGTAGTAGAAATACTGCTGCTTTTATGTTTTATTATTGCGGTATTGTCAGTATGCGGTATCTACTTACTGATTACCTTGGTGAACATAGCAACAATCATATCATTAGTGCTATTCTTCGCTGCTTGGTATTATTAAGATTAATCGAGGGCGATTATATCTGTGGTGGATCTACCTCTTCCCATTCCGAACAGAGAAGTAAAACCCGAAAGAGCAGATGGTACTGCAATGCGATGCGGGGAGTAGAAAGTCGCCCATTTTTATATTAGAGAAAGGAATAATAATGGACATTAGTTCTATATTATGGGGCTTCATAGCCTCTTATTTGGCAGGATCGTTACCTTCTTTGAGAGAATTCATTTCAACGAAGGATAAAACAACGTTGGATGAAAGGATTGAACAATGCTATCAGACAGCATTGGGACGATGGTGTGCAAACGATGCCGTCAGGCAGCGCATTGCCCAAAAACACTTTAATGACCTTAAACAAGTAAAGAAACTTTACTTGACAGAAAAGTGGGAAAAGGAGGGCGTGATTCTGAGTAGTCTTGCTAATTTATGGATTGAGGAATTAAGTAAGGATGAAGAAGTATCCTATTATATTACCACACAAGGAATTATTTTGAAAGATGAAAAATTAGACAAATTGACTGCGTCCCTGACAAATCAAGAAACTAGGAATGGGCAACGGATACGTAGAGGACTGACAAAACACAAAGCGGTAGATGGCTATATTCGCCGTTTCTGCACGTCTGACCAATCGGAGAACAACTTCATATATTACGTGCTTGGGAAAAAAGAACGTCATACATTGGCTGACTATGTTACGGGAGTAGAGGAGACTTCTACCAATAAGATTGTTCTGTATAGCAGTGCTCAGACAGGTAAGACAACAGAACTGAAACAACTATGCTGGGAATTGCAGCAAAGTGGTCTTTACCTTCCCGTGAGCTTTGAGGTTAGAACCAATACGAAACTTAAGAGAGACGATTTGCCGGAATCACAATACGTAGATGGCAGGGAGGTAGTTCTCGTAATTGATGCGCTGGATGAGGTAAACGGCCAGAAATATGAAGACTTGCTGGAGGAAATAGGAGGTTATGCTTACGAACACCCAGAAATGAAAATGGTGCTCTCGTGCCGTAGTAACTTCCGCAGGGAACGCCAATTGGAGTTATTTACAGAATTGTTTCTGGAAGAGTTAAGTATAGACGATGCCAGAGACTATGCTGCCAAACGTGAGGTTAATAGTGATAGGTTTATGAGAAGCGTCTTTGCCAATCAGTTGGAAGACTTCATCAAGAATCCTTTCTTCTTGAGTGTATTGATTGATGCATATAAAGGAAAGGGGAAACAACTTCCTAAGACCAAGGCGGATATATACAAACTATTTATAAAAAGCAGTTACGATAAAGAGGTAAAAGAAAAGAACGTATCACTATCTGCACAACATAGTTTTGAAGAGTCTGTTCGGCTACTGGAAAGAGTAGCCCTTGGGCTATCACTGATGAATGCCCAAAGTCTGAACAAGGAGGAACTGCGTATATGCTTGCAAAACGATGATAACAATGTGGAAGAATGTTTGCGATATGATCTTATTCGCGATGAGGGAGGTCAGTATTCATTTGCACACAACGCATTCCGCGAATGGCTTGTTGCCAATTATTTGAACAGATATGGTATAGAAAGAGCTAAGCAACTAGCCACACATCCCAATGGACGTATCAAGCCAGAATGGTATAACATCATTATGCTGTGGCTGTCAATGTATGGGAAAGATAAGAAAGAAGAAGTGTCTGCCATATTAAAATGGTTGAAGAAAGCCAGTCTGGATTTAATCATCTACATTGACCGAGATATGCTAGACTATGAAACTCGAAACGAAGTGTTCAAAGGGCTTTTATTGGAGTATAAATCGCTAGGCATTAGAATGTCGAACATTATGACGCACGATTATGAGGATTTGTGGCGATTTGCATATTCGACAGATACAGTGGGGTTCGTTGTGGATGAATTAAGTGATACAGAAACAGGAACGACTTATTATTCAGACTTGATGTGCCTGTGCTATTTCCTGAAATGGGATAGTTTGAAGTCTGATAGCGCTGATTTGACTGAAAAACTTTTCAGCGTGTTGGAGAAAAAGACAGCTGAATCACTAGAGAAAGAAGACAAATACCACGATTTGTCATTCTTGTATTTCGATAATCCCTTTTTTACTCAGCAGACCTATTTAGAACGCTTGTTTGCCATTGTAAAGGACTCAAACCACTATGATGCCATCAAATCGATGATAAGGCTGATAGGGGAGGCGGACAAGGCCGATGGATATATAGACTATATACTCGATAAAGAAGGGTATGTTCATAATCAACACAAGGGACATACTACACATATGGTAACTCGAACGCCCATCTATACAACCCTTGCCAAAGTTCGTTCTCTTCAGAGTGTAGAAAAAATCCTTACTCACACGTTCTATCATTCCCAATATGAATATCATGATGAGCAGGAAGAATATTCCAACATGATAAAAGGAGTGTTTGGAAGGGCAAGTGAATTCATCAAACAAGGACATACAGAACTGATAGGGATTATAGAGGCTTATTATAAAAAGGCCTTTAAAGAATATCACCGTCATTTTGATAATAATAGACAGACACAAGAATTGTTGATGGTTATTAGGGATTGTTATTTGACCGCCAGTTTACGAGAAAAAGGAAGAAAGACCTTTTATGAGAGACAGGCAGAACTGTTTGCTCCAAAAGAAGAATCCTCGAAGTGGGAAGATATCAGACAAGCCTATATTATGGCTGCTTTATGGATGACGGCAGAAGATGTAAAGGATGATTTTAAGAAGTTTGCAGTAGACAACAGTACAGACTGGGCCAAGGCCAGTTGGTATCAGGAAATACCCTATGCCGAAGTGGCGGAATGTGCAGAAATACTTTACAAGGAGAAGTTTCCACAGCCTGAAATAATAACCAAAGGGCGGGAGAGACGGCAACAAGCATTTATGGATTTTACAGAGTATCCTGTATTTAAGCAGATTGTGCTAGAAATGGTGACAGGATTGGACAATCATAGTTCCAGAAAAGAGTTCTATAAGAAACTGCGCGATCAAGACGAAGGATACAATCAGTATGCTTTCAGTTTTTTGTTGCTTTTCGTTGATGACAATAATTATTACAATATTGGAGAGATTGTCAAAGGTGTTAAGAACATGGATATTTATGAATCTTTCTTCATGAAGGAAGTGTCGGGAATGATGGATAGGTCTGATATGGATGTGTCTGTAACAGAGGAAATCAAGATTCGGGTTGTAAAATGGGCTAAAGCATCTGTCTTGAAACTGAGCGATGGAGAGCCCATATTCTTCTGGCGAGAAGCCTTGGGACTAATGCTGAAGGGTGAGTTTGAGATTCCTTCTGAGAAACTGCTCTCACTGCTTTGTTTTGGCAGTTATACAATTTCCAGAAAGGATTTTGATGAATATTATAGCCGTGAGTATTCCTTGTTTGAATATATAACAGAGAGAGTAGATTCTGTAACCCTAGCTCCTAAGGTGATAGAAAAACTACGGGCAAATATTGACAATGCAGAATACCCTTTGTTGTATTCATTCTCGAACTATATCATAGAAAACCAAATAGAGGAGGGGTATAGTCTTGTGCTTTGCTTCGCATTGTCTGGTTATTCATTGTCTGCAAACGTAATGGAGACTCTTGTTAAGAAAGGAATGAAAATAGAAGAGATAAAGAAAGCTGCATCGGGCTTGAAAGTGTCTGACAGACTATTCTGTTATTCAACACTTATAAGGAATACGCAGGAATCGGTTTGGGTGAGAGAAAGGCTGGAAGGAGAATACAAGAGTTTTAACGGATATGATTTAGAACATGCGGTACGTCTGTTGATAAGTATTGGCAGCATGGATGCGCTGGACTATCTTGTGACGCGCCCAGAAATGATAAAATATAGGGATGACTACCACTTTAACTATGACAATCCAAACGCCATTTCATCGCTATGCTATTTTATCCGCTACTGCTATGAGCATAAGATTGATGGTCATTTTATGCTGAATAGTATACTTAATTCTTTGGAAAGGATTGCCATAAAAAGCAAGGATGTATTGATGGAGGTGACGCAATACTTACGGCAGTTAACCCAAAGGGGCGAAATGTATAAATATCTGAACCGCTATATTATCGGGTTTGAAGATAAGTACTATGCAGCTTATTCTGGTATTAGCGATATCAATGAAGCTATGCGTATAGCAGATGGAGGACGCTTAACGAAAACAGAAGAGGAAAAAGCTGAAGAGATTCCGTGGAGAGAGGATGAAGGTATTTACATATCTTACAATTGGGAAGGTCATTCAGCACATATAGTGGATTATCTTGGATTTGTATTGGAGAATAGAGGGATTCCTTTTAAGTTGGACAAGAAAGATTGTCCTTATACGGTCAACATCAAGGAGTTTATGAATGCCATAAGGGCTGGGAAAACTGTAATAGTGGTACTGAGCAGGCCTTACTTAAGATCGAAAAACTGTATGTATGAACTATCGGGCATTATGGAAAATGTCAATTATAAGGATAGGATGCTGCCTGTGGTGGTTGATGATACGATAAGAGATGACGATTTCTATGTGGAACTGGTTAAGCATTGGAAAGAGAAGAAGGATAAACAAACAGAGATAGTAGAAAAGTTACGGGACCTTGATCCCGACATGGCTGAGCCTGAAGAAATGAAATTGAAAGAGATAGAGCAAGTGTATGGTCTGTTGAAGGTTATCAAAGAATATATAGATTGGGCAAATGCTGACAATTTGGATGCGTTAAGTTCGTCGCGATTTAAGAAGATCATAGACGAGATATATAAAAGAAGGGGGATAGAACATGAAGATATATCTGGATAATAATGTGCTTGTTGATATAGAATCTGGAAACACAGTCCAAAATTCTGTGTAAATGGAAACAGGATTCAGCTGTAAGTTGATTTTATATCTGGATTCTGTTTTCAAACATAAGCATAAATTGATTCATAATCAATCCCCAGTTATGAATAGGCTGTGTCCATT
>ONZY01000470.1_pt1 | contig 36711 bp, 26 predicted proteins | sample 1671451 | NCBI WGS metagenome assembly ONZY01 (sample SAMN06348158, study PRJEB24527) | human gut metagenome | biome: human gut; feature: ankylosing spondylitis patient; material: feces | host: Homo sapiens | place: China | collected 2015-10 | reverse complement strand
TGCCGCGGCCTCTGCCGCCGCGATGACCGCGGCCGCCGCGGCGGGAACGGCGCTTTTCCTTCTCCTCCTCGTCAGCGGCGGGGGCGTCCGCTTTTGCGACGGGGGCCGTCCACTGTTCGGGCGGCACGATGGGCTTGGCAGACGAGAAGAAGTTCAGCGTCAGCTGCGGCTCCTCCGGCGGTTCCTGATAGCGCTCGGGAAGCGTCGTGGGGAGCTCGATGCCGTCGCGCGAGCCCTTGCCGTTGCGAAGCACCTGAATTTCGCAGGTGCGGTAGCGCTTGGGGCTCTCGTTCTGCCCGTCGAGACGCACGAGCACCTGCTCGCGCAGAATGTCGACCGAGCTCACGTTGCCGAGACCGTCGGGCGTTGCGACGAACGAATCCTGCTTCGGGCAGCGGCGCGCCGCGTCCTCATAGGCGTTCTGCTCGTATTTGAGGCAGCACATGAGCCTGCCGCACGTGCCGGAGATCTTCGTCGGGTTCAGGCTCAGATTCTGCGTCTTGGCCATCTTGATCGAAACGGGGACGAAGTCGTCCAAAAACTGCGAGCAGCAGAAAGGCCGGCCGCAGATGCCGAGGCCGCCGAGCATCTTCGCCTCGTCGCGCACGCCGATCTGCCGCAGCTCGATGCGGGCACGGAACACACCGGCTAAGTCGCGCACGAGCTCGCGAAAGTCCACGCGCCCATCGGACGTGAAGAAAAAGATGATCTTGCTGCCGTCGAAGTTGCTCTCCACGCGCACGAGCTTCATGTCAAGCCCGCGCTCGGCGATCTTCTTCTGGCAGACCTCGAAGGCGTTCTTTTCGCGCGTTTTGTTGTAGGCGTAGGTGCGGTCATCGTTCTCCGTCGCCACGCGCACGAGCGGGCGCAGCGGTTGGACGACGGAATCGTCCTCCACCTCATGGTTGCCCGAGACGCACTGGGCGTACTCGAGCCCCTGCGCGGTCTCGACGATGACGAACTGGTTGGGTTCGACCGTGATGCCGTGCGGGTCAAAATAATATTCCTTGCATCCGCCGCGGAAGCGGACTCCGATCACTTCTGTCAAAAGGTTTCCTCCAATTCAACGGCGAAGCCGCCCAGCGTGGGCCCGACGCCGACGTTATAGGTGCATTTATTGCGGTAGTCCTGCAATAAATCTATTGTGCCGAGTAATTTGGCTTTTGTCAAGCGCGAAGCCAGTGACCGCGCGATGCGAAGATCCCTCTCCGGTACGCTCACGCCGTACTGCCCCAGCAGGGCGGACGAGAGCAGAAGCCGCGTCCCCTCGAAAAGCGAGGACAGGTCGTCGCGCGTGACCTTCTGCGTTTCGAGCTTTGCGAGGAATGCCGCGCGGGACGCGTGCGACCCCTCGGCGATGAGCCGCACGAGCTCAAGCGCGCGCTCGTCGGGCGCACCGCCCTCTTCGACGGTGGGGGAGAGCTTGACCTCCACGCAGCGCGAGCGGATGGTCTGGAGCAGAACCGCCGGATTTTCCGCGCAGAAGAAGAACGCTGCGTAAGCGGGCCCCTCCTCCACGAGCTTCAAAAGCACGTTCTGGTCCTTTTCCGTCAGGATGGTGCAGTCCTCGAAAATGTAGACCTTGCGCGCGCCTTCGTTCGGGCGGATGAACGCGTCGGCGCGCATCGCGCGCACCGTGTCGATCGAGAGCTCCTTGTGCTCTGCGTCGCGCACGAACGTGACGTCGGGGTGGATGTCCTGCATCACCTTGCGGCAGGCATGGCAGGCGAGGCAGGGCTTGCTTTCCGCTGTGCACTCCATCGCCGCGGCGGCATAGCGCGCAGCGGCGCGGCGGTCGCCGCTGCCGCTGAAAATGAGTGCGTGCGACAGTGCGCCGCGCTTTGCCGCGGCGCGAAGACGCGCCGCCGTATCGGGTTTTGCAAAATCCAAAAGCTCCATTGCCCGCTCCATGCTCTGTACTCTGCGCGCATTTTCAGCGCAAATTTAAAAATAGTATATCGCAAAAGTGCGGCACTTGCAAGAAAATCCGCGCCCCGCGACGGAAAAACAGAACGATTTTGCGCCAAATTGCGTTTTGTGGGAGAAAAAATGCGGAAAGTCGACAAAAATTTCACAACTTGTTATTGAAAGTCGGGAATTTTCTGTCTATAATAATATGGCTTGATAATGATCACACAGCGATACATTTTTAATGGAGGAAAACCAATGAGCAAAAAGTATGTCTACCTGTTCTCGGAAGGCAACGCTACCATGCGTGAGCTTCTGGGCGGCAAGGGCGCGAACCTGGCCGAGATGACCAACATCGGTCTGCCCGTGCCCCAGGGCTTCACCATCACGACCGAAGCCTGCACCCAGTATTACGAGGACGGCCGCAAGATCAACGACGAGATCATGGCAGAGATCATGGAATACGTCGCGAAGATGGAAGAGATGAACGGCAAGAAGTTCGGCGATCTGAAGAACCCCCTGCTCGTCTCCGTCCGTTCCGGCGCGCGCGCTTCCATGCCCGGTATGATGGATACCATCCTGAACCTCGGTCTCAACGACGACGTCGTCGCCGCCATGATCGCGGGCAACCCCGACCCCAACTTCGAGCGTTTCGTTTATGACTCCTATCGCCGCTTCATCCAGATGTTCTCCGACGTCGTTATGGAAGTCGGCAAGAAGTACTTTGAGCAGCTCATCGACGCGATGAAGGAAAAGCGCGGCGTCAAGCTCGACATTGAGCTCACCGCAGCCGACCTCAAGGAACTCGCCGAGCAGTTCAAGGCCGAGTACAAGCAGCAGATCGGCGAGGACTTTCCCTCCGACCCCAAGACCCAGCTGTACGAGGCCATCCGCGCCGTGTTCCGCTCCTGGGACAACCCGCGCGCGAACGTCTATCGCCGCGACAACGACATCCCCTATTCCTGGGGCACTGCCGTCAACGTCATGCCGATGGTCTTCGGCAACCTGAACGACAACTCCGGTACCGGTGTCGCCTTCACCCGTGACCCCGCCACCGGCGAGAAGAAGCTCATGGGCGAGTTCCTGACCAACGCTCAGGGCGAGGACGTCGTCGCCGGCGTCCGCACCCCGATGCCCATCTCCCAGATGGAAGAGAAGTTCCCCCAGGCTTACGCCGACTTCGTCAAGGTCTGCGACCTGCTCGAGGATCACTACCGCGACATGCAGGACATGGAGTTCACCGTCGAGAACGGCAAGCTCTATATGCTCCAGTGCCGCAGCGGTAAGCGCACCGCGCAGGCCGCTCTCAAGATCGCCTGTGACCTCGTGGACGAGGGCATGATCGACGAGAAGAAGGCCGTCTCCATGATCGACCCGCGCAACCTCGACACCCTGCTCCATCCCCAGTTCGATGCGGCTGTCCTCAAGAAGGCTCCCGCCATCGCCAAGGCTCTGCCCGCCTCTCCCGGCGCCGCCTGCGGCAAGATCGTCTTCTCCGCTGAGGATGCCAAAGAGTGGAAGGAGCGCGGCGAGAAGGTCGTTCTCGTCCGTCTCGAGACCTCTCCGGAGGATATCGAGGGCATGAAGGCCTCCCAGGGCATCCTGACCGTCCGCGGCGGTATGACCTCCCATGCGGCTGTCGTCGCGCGCGGCATGGGCAAGTGCTGCGTCTCCGGCTGCGGCGAGATCAACATGGACGAGGAGAACAAGAAGTTCGAGCTCGCCGGCAAGACCTATCACGAGGGCGACTTCATCTCCATCGATGGTTCCACCGGTAACATCTACGATGGCATCATCCCCACGGTCGACGCCACCATCGGCGGCGAGTTCGGCCGCGTCATGGCTTGGGCCGACAAGTATCGCCGTCTGGGCGTCCGCACGAACGCCGATAACCCGCACGACACCGAGCAGGCCGTGAAGTTCGGCGCTGAGGGCATCGGCCTCTGCCGCACCGAGCACATGTTCTTCGAGGCTGACCGTATTCCCGCCATCCGCGAGATGATCTGCTCCGACACCGTCGAGCAGCGCGAGAAGGCGCTCGCTAAGCTCGAGCCGATGCAGCAGGGCGACTTTGAAGCCATGTATATCGCGCTCGAGGGCCGTCCGATGACCGTTCGTTTCCTCGATCCCCCGCTGCACGAGTTCGTTCCCACCGAGGAAGCTGACATCGAGCAGCTCGCCAAGGACATGGGCAAGAGCGTTCAGGACATCAAGAACATCATCGCCTCCCTGCACGAGTTCAACCCCATGATGGGCCACCGCGGCTGCCGTCTGGCCGTTACGTTCCCCGAGATCGCTGCCATGCAGACCCGTGCGGTCATCAAGGCTGCGCTGAACGTCAATGCCGCGCATCCCGACTGGAACATCATCCCCGAGATCATGATCCCGCTCGTCGGCGAGGTCAAGGAGCTCAAGTACGTCAAGGACGTCGTCGTCGAGGTCGCTGACAAGCTGATCGCCGAGGCCGGCAGCTCCATGAAGTACAAGGTCGGCACCATGATCGAGATCCCGCGCGCCGCTCTGACCGCGGACGAGATCGCCAAGGAAGCGGACTTCTTCTCCTTCGGCACGAACGACCTGACCCAGATGACCTTCGGCTTCAGCCGTGACGATGCCGGCAAGTTCCTCGGCGCGTACTACGACAAGAAGATCTACGAGAGCGATCCGTTCGCCCGTCTCGATCAGACCGGCGTCGGCAAGCTCGTCTCCATGGCCGCCAAGATGGGCCGCGAGACCAACCCGCACATCCACCTCGGCATCTGCGGCGAGCACGGCGGCGATCCCACGTCCGTCGAGTTCTGCCACAAGGTCGGCCTGGACTATGTCTCCTGCAGCCCGTTCCGTGTCCCCATCGCCCGCCTCGCCGCCGCACAGGCTGCGATCAAGGACATGCAGTAAGCAAATTGCTTTCGGCATAGGCTTTTATTGAATCAAACAAGCGCCCAGCCATTCGGCTGGGCGCTTGTACTTTGTAAAAAGATGTGGTAGGATGTGGACCAATCAGATGTTGGATGGGAAAGGGGAGAGTGCATGGAGATCAGACCCTTGGATAGGGAGACGTATGCGGGCAAAACGTTTACCGCCCGCTACCGCACGAATGGCTATTATGAGATCCGCCCGTCCGAAACGGGCTTTCAGATGGACTATGTGCCCTTTGCGGAGCCGACCGAGAGATCGTTCGACGATGTGTTTTTCGGCGAATGGCTCGAAGACCCGATCGCCTTCGGCGCGTTCGAGGGCGAAAAACTGATCGGATATGTCGAAGGCTCGATAGAGGGCTGGAACAACCGTTTTCGGCTCAGCAACATCTGCGTGCTGGACTTTTCCGAGCGCAGCAGGGGCGTCGGCACGGCACTGATGAAGCCCATAGAGCGAGCAGCGGAGGACGCCGGGGCGCGCATGCTGATTTTAGAGACGCAGTCGTGCAATGAAAACGCCATCGCGTTTTACAAAAAGAACGGTTTCGAAATCGTCGGCTTCGACCTGTACGCCTACTCCAACGACGATCCTGAGCGGCACGAGGTGCGGATCGAAATGGGGAAGAAGTTGCACTGAGCGCCGGTTTTGCATCTTAAAAGCATTTTTCAAAGGAGAACACAGCCATGCTGTTACTGCTTCAGATCATTTTATGTTGTCTTCTGTATCTTGCGCTGGTCAAATGCGCGGTGCGAGACAGCGGGCGCAACTGCCTCTATTTTTACCCGGACGCGTATCTCGACGAGGCGCAGAAGCGCGGCATCGCCGACAAGACTGAGGAGCTGCGCAAGGGCAAGCGCTTTATGACGTTCTTCTGCCTTGTGATCTTTGCCGTGCTGGTCGCGATCATCGCCGGATGGAACGGCGTGAAGGACTTCCGTACTGCCTGCTTTGAAGCCTACCTTTTCCTCGTGGTGATGAACTGGTTCGACGGCCTCGTCATCGACCTGCTGTGGGTCGGCCACAGCAAGATTTGGCGTATCGAGGGCATGGAGAGCGTTCCCTACGTAAAGCCGTGGCGGACGGTCTACATCAAGCGCAGCGCGGCCATGATGCTGTACCTGCTTGTCGCGGCCGCGATCGGCGGGATCGTTGTGCTGATCGGCAAAATTTGAAAGCGGAAGAAAAAAGGTTCCCAAGCCAGCGGCTTGAGAACCTTTTTTGCATCGCCGCGCGATGCAGAGGATCAAAGGAGAGGTTCATAAAGAAGTTTGGAAGAGATCGTTTCAGATGCGGCTGCGGATCTCCGCACCCATGGCCTTGCAGCCGACGAGCCGGCAGTTTTCCTGCATGATGTCGCCGCAGCGGAAGCCCGAGCGCAGCGTTTTATCCACCGCGCGCTCGATGGCGTCGGCCTCGACGGCCATGTCGAAGCTGTAGCGCAGCATCATTGCGGCGGCCAGGATCGTGCCGATGGGGTTTGCCTTGTCCTGTCCCGCAATGTCGGGCGCAGAGCCGTGGATGGGCTCGTAGAGTCCGTTCGTGCCGTCGCCCATGCTGGAGGACGGGATCATGCCGATCGAGCCAGTGATCTGACTCGCCTCGTCGGAGAGGATGTCGCCAAAGAGGTTTTCGGTCACGATGACGTCGAACTGGCTCGGGTCGCGCACGAGCTGCATCGCCGCGTTGTCGACATACATGTGGCGAAGCTCGACGTCGGGATAGTCTTTTGCGACCTCCGTGACCGTCTTGCGCCAGAGGCGCGAGGTGTCGAGCACGTTGGCCTTGTCGATGGAGGTGACGCGCTTGCGGCGCTTACGCGCGGTCTCGAACGCGACGCGGGCGACACGCTTGATCTCGTGCTCAGAGTAGGCCATGATGTCGGTGGCCTTCTGCTCGCCGTTCGCCTCTTCCGTGCGGTGCTCGCCGAAGTACACGCCGCCGATGAGTTCGCGCACGACGATGAAGTCGATGCCGTTTGCCGCGATGTCAGCGCGCAGCGGGCAGGCGGCGGAGAGCTCGGAGAACATCTTCGCAGGGCGCACGTTCGTGTAGAGACCCATGCCCTCGCGCAGCTTGAGCAGACCGCGCTCGGGACGGTTGGCGGCGGGCTGATCGTCCCACTTCGGGCCGCCGACCGCACCGAGCAGCACGCTGTCCGCGCCGCGGCAGGTCGCTAAACTCGAATCCGGCAGCGGCACGCCGAATTTATCGATGGCGTTGCCGCCCATCGGCGCGTCGACGTAGGTGAAGGTGTGGCCAAACTTCGCGGCCACGGCGTCTAAAATGCCCATGGCCTCGGTGACGATCTCGGGGCCGATGCCGTCGCCCTTGATGATGGCAATGGTCTTGTTCATTTCGCCGCCTCCTTTGCCTTGAGCGAGGCCATCAGGCCGCCGCGCGCGATCATGTCCTTGATAAACGGCGGGAAGGGCTCGGCCTGATACGTCGTGCCCTTTGTCACGTCTGTGATGACGCCGGTGTCGAAGTCGACCGTCACCTCGTCGCCGTTTTCGATCTCCGCGCTCGCGGCGGGGCACTCCAAAATGGCGAGGCCGATGTTGATAGCGTTGCGGTAGAAGATGCGGGCGAAATTCACCGCGATGACGCAGGAGATGCCGCTTGCCTTGATGGCGACGGGAGCGTGCTCGCGCGACGAGCCGCAGCCGAAGTTTACGCCCGCGACCATGATGTCGCCGTCCTTGACGCGGTGGATGAAGTCCTTGTCGATGTCCTCCATGCAGTGGGAGGCGAGCTCCTTGTGGCTCTGGGTGTTCAGATAGCGCGCGGGGATGATGACGTCCGTATCGACGTGATCCCCATACTTATGGACAATGCCGTGTGCATTCATTTGTTCATGACCTCCTCCGGATGAGAAATGTGGCCGGTAATACCAGACGCCGCGGCGACAGCCGGAGAGGCGAGGTAGACCTCGCTGTCGACGTGGCCCATGCGGCCGACAAAGTTGCGGTTGGTGGTGGAAACGCAGCGCTCGCCGGCGGCGAGGATGCCCATGTAGCCGCCGAGGCACGGCCCGCACGTGGGCGTGGAGACGATGCAGCCCGCGTCGAGGAAAATATCGGTGTAGCCCTCGTGCATGCAGGCGCGGTAAACTTCCTGCGTGGCGGGGATGATGATGCCGCGGACGTTCGGGGCCAGGTGATGGCCCTTTAAGATCGCGGCGGCGGCGGCCATGTCGGGGAGTTGGCCGTTCGTGCACGAGCCGATGACGATCTGGTCGATGGCGATGTCGCTGCCCTCGTGCGCGCTGTGCGCATTTTCGGGCAGGTGCGGCCAGGCGACCGTGCAGTCGACCTTGCCGAGGTCAATGTCGATAACGCGCTCATATTCTGCGTCGGGATCGGCCTCGAACGCTGTCCAGGGGCGGCCCACGCGGCCCTCAACATAGGCGCGCGTCACGTCGTCGACGGGGAAGATGCCGTTTTTGCCGCCCGCCTCGATGGCCATGTTGCAGATCGTCAGGCGGTCATAGATCGTGAGGTTCTTGACGCCCTCGCCCGCAAATTCAATGGACTGGTAGCGTGCGCCGTCCACGCCGATCATGCCGATGAGCGTCAGGATGACGTCCTTGCCGGAGACGAACGGACGGAGCTTGCCGGTGAGATTCACCTTGATGGCGGACGGGACCTTGAACCACGTCTCGCCCGCGGCCATGGCCGCACCCATGTCGGTCGAGCCGACGCCGGTGGAGAATGCGCCGAGCGCGCCGTAGGTGCAGGTGTGGGAGTCCGCGCCGATCACGGCCTCGCCCGGGGCGACAAGCCCCTGCTCGGGCAGCAGCGCGTGCTCGATGCCCATCGTGCCGACATCGTAGAAGTGGTCGATGTCGAAGCGGCGGGCAAAGGTGCGGCACTGCTTGCACTGCGTGGCGGACTTGATGTCCTTGTTCGGTGCGAAGTGATCCATCACCATCGCAATGCGGCTCTTGTCGAAGACTTTTTCAAAGCCCGCGGATTCAAATTCGTTGATGGCCACGGGGGTCGTGATGTCGTTGCCGAGGACGAGGTCGAGCTTTGCCTGGATGAGCTGGCCCGCGCGCACGCTCTCAAGTCCTGCGTGCTTGGCGAGAATTTTCTGCGTCATTGTCATGCCCATGTCGCGTTTCTCCTTTCAGTTGCCGGATTCCATGATCTTGTTGATGCCGTTGACGTAGGCGCGGATCGACGATTCGATGATATCGGTCGAGAGACCCGAGCCGGTGTACGACCGCCCGTCGGGGCCGGAGACCTTGACCACGGCCTCGCCGATGGCGTCCTCGCCGTCCGTGACGGCGTTCAGGCTGAAGCTCTCGAGCTTCACGTCCATTTGGAGCATGCGGTTGATGGCCTTGAACGAGGCGTCCAGCGGGCCCGTGCCGATGGCGACGTCTTCGATCTGCTCGTCGCCGCGCTGGAGCTTGATGCACGAGATGTTCGGCACGCCATGGCCCGTGTTGACCACATGACTCACGAGCTGGCAGCTGCCCTGCACCGCGGCCTGGCGGTGGAGCACGAGCGCCTCAATGTCGCTGCTCGTGATGTTCTTTTTCTTGTCGGCGAGATCCTTGAAGCGGGTGAACACGCTTTCAAGCTCCTCGTCGCTCAATTCATAGCCCATGGATTCGAGCTTTTCGCGCAGCGCGTGCTTGCCGGAGTGCTTGCCGAGCACCATCGTGTTCTGCGGGATGCCGACGTCGGTGGAGTTCATGATCTCGTACGTTCTTGCATTGGCAATGACGCCGTGCTGATGGATGCCCGACTCGTGCGCGAAGGCGTTCGCGCCGACGATGGCCTTGCTCGGCGGGATGGGCACGCCCGTGATGTTGCTCAGCAGCTTGCTCGAGCGGTAGATCTGCTTGGTGTTCACGCCGGTTTCGGCGTCGTAGAAGTCCTTTCTCGTGCGCAGCGCCATGACGATCTCTTCAAGGCTCGCGTTGCCCGCGCGCTCGCCGATGCCGTTGACCGTGCATTCGACCTGCGTCGCGCCCGCGCGGACGCATTCGAGCGAATTCGCGACCGCCATGCCGAGATCGTTGTGGCAGTGGACGGAGAGGTCGACATGCTCGACGCCCTCGATGTTTTCACGCAGGTAGGTGATGAGGTCATACATCTCCTGCGGCGTGGAGTAGCCGACGGTGTCGGGCACATTCAGCGTCGTCGCGCCCGCGGCGACGGCAGTGGAGTAGCAATGGGCCAGAAATGCCCAGTCGGAGCGGGAGGCGTCCTCGGCGGAAAACTCGATGTCATCGCAATAGCTCTTGGCGTAGGCGACCATCTCGCGGATGCGGTCGATGACCTGCTCGCGCGTCATCTTGAGCTTGTACTCCATGTGGATGTCGCTCGTCGCAAGGAAGACGTGGATGCGGGGGTGGTTCGCTTCCTTCACGGCGTCCCACGCCGCGTCGATATCGCCCTTGGCGCAGCGCGCGAGCGAGGCGACCGTGCAGTTCGTCACCGCGGCGGCGATGGCCTGCACGCTCTTGTGGTCCATGGGAGACGCGATGGCGAAGCCCGCCTCGATCACGTCGACGCCCAGCTTTTCAAGCTGGCGGGCCATTTCGATTTTTTCCGTCAGATTCATGCTGCAGCCGGGGGACTGCTCGCCGTCTCGTAAGGTCGTGTCAAAAATTTTAATGCGCTTCATGGGGTGTTCCTCCTGCTTTTTTCTCTCGCATAGCAACAAAAAAAGCCTCCGTCTCTTCCCTTGAAGAGACGAAAGCTCAAAACTTCCGCGATACCACTCTTGTTGGCATATGAAATGCCCGCTTTCTGCATCGGCTTGAAAATCAAACGAATGCGCCTCGTTGGTAACGGTGAGGAGATCCGGCTCCGCCTAAACAAATGTCTCAGCGAAGCTACTCAAGGGCCAGTGACATCATCCCGCTCTGCATTGCCTCGCAGCGACCGGCAACTCTCTGAAGCGTCTGTAGGACGAATTTTTCCCCGTCACGGTATTTGTGAACTATGAGATTTAATGATGCTACTATAATCGCCCGCCCCCGCTTTGTCAAGCAGGGGAAAAGAAATTTGCGCTTTTGACAAAAAACTGCGCGGCGGAAAAACATATTTTGCGTACTTTGAACGGAGAAAAAGGCAAAAAAGCAAGAGAAAAGGGAACGCGCAAGCGTTCCCTTTTTTGCCAAAATTTCTTACCTGTCAGCCGAAGATCAGGCTGCCGAGCCCCGTGGAGGTCAAAAACAGAATGAGCATGACGATGGGGACGATGTACTTCATCATCACGCTGTAGAGCTTGGCGCGGCCAAAGTGTTCGCCGTTTTTCTCGACCTCGGAAATGATCCATTTCGGGCCCACGACCCAGCCGACTAAAATGCTCGTGAGCAGGCTGATAAACGGCATGAGGAAGCTGTTGCTGATGTAGTCCATCACGTCGAGCAGCTGCGCGGTCGAGCCGTTGGGCAGCGGAAGCTCAAAGTAGAGCACATTGTAGCCCATGCAGATGAGCACAGCCGTCACGAGCGAATAGACGCCCACGGCGGCGCACATCTCCTTGCGCGACTTGTGGAAAATCTCCATGCAGTTGGCGACAAGCGTCTCCATGACGGACACGCAGCTCGTCAGCGCGGCGAAGCCGAGCGCGAGGAAGAACACCGCGCCCACGATGCGGCCCATGCCGCCCATCGCGGCGAAGACCTTCGGCAGGCTGATGAACGTCAGGCTCGGGCCGCTGGCCATGCCGTCGGTGCCGAGGAAGACATAGACGGCGGGGATGATCATGAGGCCCGCGAGGAACGCGACGCCCGTGTCGAAAATTTCGATCTGGTTGTTGGCCTTGTTGAGGTCGACGTCGTCCTTGACGTAGCTGCCGTAGGTGATCATGATGCCCATGCTGACACTGAGCGAGAAGAAGAGCTGACTCATCGCGTCGAGCGCGATGTTCAAAAAGCGCTGGACGGTCAGGCCCGTGAAGTCGGGCTTAATGTAGACGAGCAATCCTTCGATACCCGTGCGCGTCATGCCGCTCTCGTCGGTGTAAGAGAGCGTGAGCGAGAAGATGGCGATGCCGATGATGAGAAGAAGCAGACCCGGCATGATGTAGCGGGAGTATTTTTCAATGCCCTTTTCAACGCCGCAGTACACGACCCACGCCGTCAGCGCCAAAAAGATCAGCATGAAGACGATGGGCGAGACGGGGGAGGTGATGAACGAGGTGAAGAACCCGTCCTGCGCGGCGGCATCGCCGCTTGAGACGAGGTAGAGGGTAAAATACTTCGTGATCCAGCCGCCGATGACGGAGTAATACGTCATGATGAGCGTGGGGACGAGGAAGGTGAGGTAGCCCAAGAACTTCCACTTTTTGTTGAGCGTTGCAAAGGCGTTGAGCGCATTCTGCTTTGTGCGGCGGCCGATGGCTACGTCGGTCGTCAGCAGGGTGAAGCCGAATGTCAGCACCAGCACGAGGTAGACGAGCAGAAACAGTCCGCCGCCGTCCTTGGCGCAGAGATAGGGGAAGCGCCAGATATTGCCGACGCCCACTGCGCTGCCCGCCGCGGCCAGCACAAAGCCGAGCGAGCCGCTGAAACTACTGCTTTTTTTCATGTAAATGGAATGACTAATGCCCCATTATAGCAGAAGAAACCGAATTGGCAAGGGGAGAGATGCTGAAAATGCAGGAATTCTTGCGAAAATGTGAAAAAATATCTCACCGGCGGCTTGCTGGTGAGATATTTTATTCATAACAGGATTAGATTTTGTCATGGCCGGCGGCTTCGTCGGTGAAGACGGCCTCGAATTCCTCAGCGCTCATCGTTTCGTGCGCAAGCAGGAATTCCGCCACGGCGATGAGGTGCTTCTGATCGCGCGAGAGGATGTCCTCGCAGCGCTCGTAGGCCGCGTCGACGATGGACTTGACCTCCTCGTCGATCTGTGCGGCGATCTGCTCGGAATACGGCTTGGCCTGCGCCATCGAGCGGCCGATGAAAATTTCATCGTGGCCGGATTCGAACGAGATCGAGCCGAGCCTGTCGCTCATGCCGTACACCGTGACCATCTTGCGCGCGATCTGCGAGGCGCGCTGGATGTCGTTCGACGCGCCGGTCGAAATGTCGCCGAGTATCAGCTTTTCCGCCACGCGCCCGCCAAGCAGCGAGACGATCTGCTCTTCCATATAGCGCTTGGACTGGTACGAGCGGTCCTCCGTGGGCAGCGAGATCGTCATGCCGCCCGCGCCGCCGCGCGGGACGATCGTGATCTGGTGCACAGGGTCGTGCGTCGGCAGCGCGTGCATCACGATGGCGTGACCGGCCTCGTGATAGGCGGTCAGCTTGCGCTCGTGCTCGCTGACGACGCGGCTCTTCTTCTCGGGCCCTGCGATGACCTTGATCTCCGCCTCGGAGAAGTCGGCCATCGTGATGAGCTTGCTGCCGCGGCGCGCGGCGAGCAGCGCCGCCTCGTTCGAGAGGTTCTCAAGGTCTGCACCCGTGAAGCCGGGTGTGCCCTTGGCGACGGTGGAGAGGTCCACATCCTCGGAAAGGGGCTTGTTTTTGACATGGATCTTCAGGATCTCCTCGCGGCCGCGGATGTCGGGAAGCCCCACGTAGACCTGACGGTCGAAGCGGCCCGGGCGCAGCAGCGCGGGGTCGAGGATGTCGGCGCGGTTCGTCGCCGCCATGACGACGACGCCCTGATTCGTACCGAAGCCGTCCATTTCGACGAGCAGCTGGTTGAGCGTCTGCTCGCGCTCGTCGTGGCCGCCGCCGAGGCCCGTGCCGCGCTGGCGGCCTACGGCGTCGATCTCGTCGATGAAGATGATCGCGGGGGCAACTTTCTTCGCCTGTTCGAAGAGGTCGCGCACGCGGCTCGCGCCGACGCCGACATACATCTCGACAAAGTCAGAGCCGGAGATCGACAAAAACTGCACGCCCGCCTCGCCCGCGACCGCGCGGGCCAGCAGCGTCTTGCCCGTGCCCGGAGGGCCGACGAGCAGCACGCCCTTGGGGATGCGCGCGCCGAGGTCGATGAACTTGCCCGGCGCTTTCAAAAAGTCGACGATCTCCTGCAATTCCTCTTTTTCCTCGTCCGCACCGGCGACGTCAGAGAACGTCGTGGGGCGCTTGTTGTCTCCGCCGGTCTTGAACGACGCCGTGCCGAATTTTGCCATGCGGTCGCCGCCGCCTCCGCCCGCGGAGCGGACGGAGAGGAAGTACCAGATGGCGAAAATGCCGAGCACCGCCAGAATATAGGGCGCGAACATCGCGACATAGTTGATCGAGTGGTCGGCGGTGAAGTCGTAGTCCTCGATGATGCCGTCGGCCTTCTGCTGCTCGATGAGCTCGCCTAAGTCGTCATAGAAGAGCGTCACGCTGAAAAGGTCCTTTTTGAGCTCCGTTTTGCCGTCGATGGGCTCGCGCAGCTTCATGCGCAGCGTGGTGTCCGTCACCGTGAAGGCCGAGACCTGCTCGGATTCGAACAGCTCGCGTACCTCGGCATACGACGGTTCGGCCTCCACCGGCTTGTTCATAAAGCCGTAGACGCCGACGAGCACCAGCAGCACCAGCAGATACGGCAAAAGATTGGGACGCTTGGTCTGTTGAGTCAATGGGATATCCTCCTTGCACTGCAAAGATAAAAGCCTCGCAGAGTTTCTGCCCGCAAGGGGCACGCGACATCCGTAGAGCAGCAGAGTTGCTAACGGCTGTCCAGACGCCCACAGGCGTGAAAAAATGTGAGATCGTTATTTCCAACGACAAGTGCGTCGGAAATAACACCGCTCGCTCCGCAAACGTGCGAGCGATAGCGAGTGCGCTGCAGCGGAGTGCAGCCTTCTCAAAAAACAGCGTTTGCTGTTTTTTGAATCAGTTGGCGTAAACCTCGGGCTTGAGCACGCCGATGTACGGCATATTGCGGTACTTCTGGGCGTAGTCGAGGCCGTAGCCGACGACGAATTCGTCGGGCACTTCGAAGCCTGCGAGGTCGGCGGCGATGGGCTTGGTGCGGCGGGCGGGCTTGTCGAGCAGCGTCACGACGGTCACGCTGGAAGCGCCCTTGGTCATAAAGTAATTCTTGAGGAAGTAGAGCGTGTTGCCGGAGTCGAGAATGTCCTCGATGACGACGATATCGCGGCCCGTGATGTCCTGCTGGAGATCGCGCGTGATCTGCACGACGCCGGACGAGGTCGTCGCGTTCTGATAGGACGAGACGGCGATGAATTCAATGTCGCTCTTGAGCTGGCAGACGCGCACGATGTCGGCCATGAAGATAAAAGAACCCTTCAGCACGCCGAGAAACAGGGGATTTTTGTCCTTGAGGCGCTCGTAGAGCTCGTCGCCCATCTCCTGTACGCGCGTTTTGAGCTGCTCCTCGGAATACAGTACCTTCAGGATATCCTGATCCATATTGCTCTTAGCCATAGCTTTTTTCTCCACTTTCTTTTTATTCGTATTTGTTGTATCTGATGCGGCGTTCCGCCGCAGGTCGCACAAATTGACGTTATCTGGGGACGACGCGCACGAAGCACGCTGCGTCTCCGCCTTCCGGCAGGAAAGTAACGTCCGTCCCCAGCCGCCACACTGCGGCGAGCTGGCCACCCACGTAAAGGGCGGGGAGCGCGTCGCGCTCGGTGAGGGAGAGCTTTCGGTCGATGCACAGACGTTTCACGCTGCGCGCGCCGTTCGCGCCTTGAAGCATTAAGCGCGCGTTCAGGTCGCACGGGGCGACGGTGATGACTTCGCTGTCTTCCGGCGCGCGGAGCGAAATGCCCTCGCCGTCGGGCTTATGCAGCAGCGTCAGCTCGAAATTGCCCCATGGGAGGGGAACGTTTTCCACAAGCGCCGCCTTTGGCAGCGCGGCGGGGGAGAACGCCATCGTCAGCGAACCGTCCGCGATGCGGACAAGCGCGCCCTGCGGCAGCGTATAGCGCCGCTCGGCGCTGCCGCCTCTCTGCGCAAGGGCGCAGATCGCGTCGAGCTGCTTGCGCCCGATGTCCTTGCGCCCGAGGCCGAGCGCGTCGGCCAAGTGCAGCAGGATACGTGGCTGCACGACTTCATCGGCGGCAAGAAAGCAGTCCAGCGACAGCGAAATACCGCCGTCCTGCGCTTTTGCATGGGAAAGTGCGGCTTCCGCCGCGTGCTCGAGCGCATCGTCGAGTACGGTCAATGAGCGCGCCGTCGCGGCGATATGCTGAGGCGCGCGGGGATTGAGCTCCCTGAGCCGCGGCAGAATTTCAAGCCGCAGGTAGTTCCGTGCGGCGGCGTTCGGGTCCGCGTTCGTGTGATCCTCGACATGCGGGATGTTGTGAGCGCGCGCATAGGCGACAAGCTCTTCACGCGTCTGCTCCAAAAACGGGCGGACAATGTCGCCCTGCTTTGGGCGCATGCCGCACAGGCCGCGCAGATCTGTCCCGCGGACGAGGTTCAAAAGCACTGTTTCCGCATTGTCATCTAAGTGGTGCGCCAGCGCGATCTGCGCGCCGAGCGACTTTGCCGTTTCGCGGAGAAAGGCGTAGCGCAGGTCGCGCCCAGCCTCCTCCTCGGTTTTGCCGGTCGCGCGCGCGTGGGCGCGCACATCGCCGGTGCCCGGATAGAAAGAAATGCTCTCTTTTTCGCACCACGCGCGGACGAAGTTTTCGTCGCGCGCGGCCTCTTCGCCGCGAAGCTGGTGGTTGAAGTGCGCGCAGGAAACGTCATACCCCTGCTCACGCAGAAAATACAGCAAGCACATCGAGTCTGCGCCGCCGGACACGGCGGCGAGCACGGGCTGCTTTTTGTCGAGATAGCGCGCGCAGAGCGCTTCCGCGCGCGGCAGCTCAGTCCTCTTCATGCCGGTAGTCGAGGGAGGAGAAGGTCGTATACTGCGGCGACCAGGCGAGCTCAACCTTGCCCGTCTCGCCGTGGCGGTTCTTGGCGATGATGCACTCGGCGATGTTGCGCTTTTCCGAGTCCTCGTTATAATAATCGTCGCGGTACAGGAACATGACGATATCCGCGTCCTGCTCGATGGCACCCGATTCACGAAGGTCGGAGAGCATGGGGCGCTTATCCTCGCGCTTTTCGTTCGCACGCGAGAGCTGGGAAAGACACAGCACGGGAACCTGAAGCTCCTTTGCCATGATCTTGAGCATACGGGAAATATCGCTGACCACCTGCTGGCGGCTCTCGCCGCTGTAGCCCTTCGTGCCGGAGGACGCCATCAGCTGCAAGTAGTCGATGACGACGAGCCCTAAATTGTCGATGCGGCGGCACTTGGCGTTCATGTCCGCAACGGTGAGCAGCGGATTGTCGTCGATCAGAATGTCAAGCCCCGAGAGGACCGACGCGGCGTTTGCGATGTTGACCCAATCCTGCTCGCGGAGGTTGCCCGTCACGAGCCGCTGGTTCTCTACCGTCGCCTGATTCGACAAAATGCGCGTGACGAGCTGCTCGCGCGACATTTCGAGCGAAAACACGGCCACGGCCTGTCCGCTCGAGCGCGCGACGTTCAGCGCAAGGTTGAGCGCCATACTCGTCTTACCCATACCGGGACGCGCGGCCAGCAGCACAAGGTCCGATTTGTTGAGGCCGTTCATTTTGTCGTCCAGTACGCCAAAGCCCGTAGGAAGACCCGGCAGCGTCTTGCCGCCGTTGGCGCTCAGCTCGCTCAGATGGTCCAGAACGCCCTGCAAAACGACGCCGATGCTCGCCATGCTCTGCGCGCTGCGCCCGCGGCGCACGGCGTAAATTTTCTGCTCCGCCGCGTCGAGCACGCTGGACGCGCCGCCTGTGCCGTCCTGCACCATGGTGGAAATTTCCCCCGCCACGGTATAGAGCGCGCGCAGCAGCGCCTTGTCGCGTACGATGCCGACGTATTCCATCACGTTTGCGCTCGTGGGCGTCACGTCCATCAGCTGGGCGAGGTACGGGCGCGTCGTGCTTTCCTCATAGGTGCCGTTTTTCTCCATCTCGCCCGCGACGGTCACGCCGTCGATGGGCTTGGAGTAGACAAACATGGAGTAGATCGTCTCGAAGATCTCGCGGTTCTGCTTTAAGTAAAAATCATCGGGACGGAGCTGCTCCATCACGTCCTTGACGCAGTTTGCGTCGATGAGCATCGAGCCGAGCACCGACTGCTCGGCCTCGAGCGAATGAGGCATCTGCCGGTAGAAGATATCTTCCACGAGAAGACCTCCTTATTGCGTAATCTTGCGCCTTACTCCTCGCTCACGGTGACGGAGAACCTGGCGCTCACTTCATAGCCGAGCTTGGCCCTGACTTCGTAGGTGCCGAAGGCCTTGATGGGCTCGTCGAGCACGATCTTCTGCTTGGGCACGTCGAGCTGGTACTGGCTCGCAAGGCCCTCGGAGATCTCCTTGCTCGTGATGGCACCGAAGAGCTTGCCCTCTTTGCCACCCTTGGCCGTGAGCTTGACGGTCACATTTTTGAGCTTGCCGCCCATTTCGACGGCGGCCTGACGGTTCGCGGCCTCCTCGGCGCGGCGGGCCTTTTCCTTCAGGTTCATGGTGTTGATGGCGTCAGTCGTGGCGAGCACGGCGAGCTTGCGGGGCAGCAGGAAGTTTCTTGCATAGCCCTCGGCTGCGTCGATGAGCTGGCCCTTTTTGCCCTGACCTCTCACATCCTGCGTTAAAATGACTTTCATATCTGTTTCCTCCTTGTGGGGTGATTTACGTTGTGGGGAAGAGCGTCACTCTTCCATATATTCGTCGATGGCGTTGAGCAGACGCGCCCGCACCTCGTCGACGCTGGCATCGGCCACCTGGCCGCCGGCGGTAGTAGAGTTGCCGCCGCCGCCGAGTTTTTCCATGATGAACTGCACATTGATCTCGCCGAGCGAGCGCGCGGACAGATTCACGCCCGTGCCGTTCTTGAACAGCACGAACGAGGCGTGAATGCCCGAGAGCGTCAGAAGCTCGTCGGCCGTCTTGGCGGCGGTCACGCGGTCGATCTCCTTTTCGACGGCGGCAACGGCAATGTCGCCGTGAACGAGCTCTGCGTGGCGAATGATCTCATAGCGCTCGATCATGCCGGCAAGGTCGCTCTGGAAGAGTCGCTGTACGTCCGACGTGTCCGCGCCCGCGCGGCGCAGGAAGGCGGCGGCTTCAAAAGTGCGCCCGCCGGTGCGCATCGTGAAGTTCTTCGTGTCGAGCACGATGCCCGCGAGCAGTGCCTCGGACTCCGCGCGAAGAAGATCGGTCGGGTCGGCGAGGTATTGCAAAAGCTCCGTCACGAGCTCGGACGCGCTCGAGGCGTAGGGCTCGTGGAAGTTGAGCGCGGCGGATTCGATATAATTCGCGGCTCTTCTGTGGTGGTCGATGACCGCCACGCGGTTGCACGCATCAAGCAGCTGCTCGGATTCGACAAAGTCGGGGCGGTTCGTGTCCACCACGACGAGCAGCGCGCCCGGCTGGGCGGAGATGAACGCGTCGTTGCCGGAGATAAAGGCGCCCTTGTATTCCGGAAGAGCCGCAAGCTTACTGAGCAGCGGCTTTGCGACGTTGTCTTCCATGTCGATGACGATCTGCGCCTTTTTGCCGCGCTTGCGCGCGATGCAGCAGATGCCGGCCGCTGCGCCGACCACATCCATGTCCGCGTGCGCGTGGCCCATGACGAAGATCTGGCCCGCGTCGGAAATGAGCTCGCCGAGGGCGTTGGCCATCACGCGGGATTTGACCTTCGTGCGCTTTTCGGGGGACTTGGCTTTGCCGCCGTAGAATTCAAAGTCAAGGCGGTTGCGCACGACGACCTGGTCGCCGCCGCGCGAGAGCGCCATTTCGATCGAGAGCATGGCGTTCTGATAGAGCGTTTCGTAGTCATCCACGTCCTTGCCCACGCCGATCGAGAGCGTCGCGGCGACGCCGTCTTCGGTGACGACGCTTCGCACCGCGTCGAGCACGGAGAATTTACCCTCAAGCAGTTTTTGATACTCCTGCTCGGTCGTGACGAGCACGTAGCGGTTACGATCGAATTTGCGCAGCAGGCTGTGCGAATCCTTGAGCCATGTGCTGATCTTTTCGTCGATGGCGGCGAGCACCGCGCTGCGCGACGCCTCGCTGCCAGCCTTCATCAGCTCTTCGTAGTTGTCGATCACGATGACCGAGACGATGGGGCGGCGGCTCTCGTTCTCCTCGCGCAGCGAGTCCTGCTCGGTCACGTCCGTCCAGTACGTCGTGGCAAGAAGGCTCTGTCCGCCGCGGCGGGAGGAGGGATGGCTCAGATTGCCGAACACGCGGAAGTGGCGCCCGCCCATCATCACCGTGTCCGGGCATTCACTCTTGCCCTCGAGCAGCCAGTGTGTCGGAAAATCGGGGAGAATATCGTCGATGCGGTTGTCAAAGATATCCTCGCGCACGCCAGTGAGCTGCATGAAGCTGTCATTGCTCCACAGGATCTCCTGCGTGTCGGGGCGGAAGACCATCATCGCGAACGGAGCCGAGAGCATCGAGGCCTTGTCGGCGGTGGTCATGTCGTCGGTCACGTCGTCGATATACTGGCGGATGCCCTCGCGGCGCTTCTGCGCCGTGTGGCGGAAGTACCACCAGAGAAACGCCATCGCCGCAGCCTCGCAGATCGCGAGCGGGATGCTCACGCGCACCGTGACGGCGGCAAAGAGAAAGCCGACAAGAAAGTAGAGCCGGAAGCTGGGGTCTACCAGTTTGCTGATCTTTTTGTTCCGCATAATGAAGCTGCCCTCCCGTTATGATCGACATTACTGCGGCAAACCGCGGGAATAATCCATTTCATTATAACACGGCGGGGCGGGCGGATACAATATCAATATTTTATTTTTCGGCGTCGACAAAAAATGTGGTATACTTTTGGTGGAAAACGTGCTATACTATCCAGCAATAGCGGATGGCCGCGCGGGAAAAATGCGCGCAAGAGCCTCCGCGGCAACGGGTTTTGACCGCATTTTCGCGGTTCTCATAGAAAGTCCATAGGGATCCAAAAGGCGCCGCAGGTGCGATCGCTTCGTGAAGCAGGGCGAAGTGAGAGTACGGACGTCTCCAATGCTTTGCGCTTTTTGGTCCGGACGCACATGACAAAATCAAAACAAATTCTATCGTTATTCTATTGTGAAACGAATCAAAAGGAGTTGAACCAGCATTGGCTGAACAGTTAAAAATCATCCCTCTCGGCGGTCTCAATGAGATCGGCAAGAATATGACCGTTTACGAATACGGCGGCGAGATCATCGTGGTCGACTGCGGTATGGCCTTCCCTGGCGACGACATGTACGGCATCGACTGCGTCATCCCCGACGTGAGCTATCTTGTCAAGCACAAGAACCGCATCCGCGGCATGTTCATCACCCACGGGCACGAGGACCACATCGGCGCCGTGCCCTACATCCTCAAAAAGGTGAATATTCCCATCTACTGCACGCGCCTGACCGCGGGCCTCATCCGCTTAAAGCTCGAAGAGCACGGCCTTCTCAAATCGACGAAGATCGTCACGGTGGAAAGCGGCATGACCGTCAAGGCCGGCAAGTTCAGCGTGGAGTTCATCCACGTGAACCACTCAATCGCGGACAGCGTGGCATTTGCCATCCACACAGGCCTTGGCACCGTTGTCCACACGGGCGACTTCAAGATCGACTCGACGCCCATCGACGGCGAGGTCATCGACCTTGCCCGCTTCGGCGAGCTTGGCAAGCAGGGCGTTCTCGCGCTGCTCGCGGATTCGACGAACGTTGAGCGCCCCGGCTACACGATGAGCGAGCGCACGGTGGGCCGGACCTTTAACCGCCTGTTCCAGGGCTGCAAGCAGCGCATCATCGTCACGACGTTCGCCTCGAACGTCCACCGCATTCAGCAGATCATGGACGCCGCGGCGGAGTGCGGGCGCAAGGTCGCCGTCACGGGCCGCAGCATGGAAAATGTCACAAAGGTCGCCATGGACCTCGGCTACATGAAGCCGCCGAAAAACACCGTGGTCGACATCAACAAGATCAAGTCGATGCCGCTGGAAAAGCAGGTCATCGTCACCACCGGCTCGCAGGGCGAGGAGATGTCCGCCCTGTACCGCATGGCGTTCTCCCAGCACAAGCAGATCGAGGTCGGTCCCGGCGACCGCGTCATCATCTCGGCGAGCGCCATCCCCGGCAACGAAAACACGGTCTCGCGCGTCATCAACGAGCTCTTCCGCAAGGGCGTTGAGGTCATCTACGACCGCGCGGATATGCTGCACGTCTCGGGCCACGCATGCCAGGAGGAGCTCAAGATCATCCACGCGCTCACAAAGCCCAAGTATTTCATCCCCGTGCACGGCGAGCAGCGCATGCTCCAGCTGCATAAGGACCTGGCCCTCCAGATGGGCATGGACCGCAAGAACATCGTCATCTGCGACAATGGCGACGCCGTCGAGATCGGCGCGCGCTCGATGAAGTGCGTGCCCGGTTATGCGCCCGCGGGCGAGGTGTTTGTCGACGGCTACGGCGTCGGCGACGTCGGCGCGGTGGTGCTGCGCGACCGCAAGCATCTGGCCGAGGACGGCATGGTCGTCGTCGTGCTGCCGATCAGCGCGCAGAACGGCGATTTGCTGGCGGAGCCCGAGATTATCACGCGCGGCTTCATCTACGTCAAGGATTCCGAGGAACTCCTGCAAGATCTTAGGAATCTCACGATGTCCACGGCGGAGGCGTTCCGCGGCAAGCGCGGGCGCGACCTGAACGAACTCAAGGGCGCGATCCGCAGCGCGGTGAGCAACTACCTCTTCAAGGCGACCAAACGCAGCCCCATGGTGCTGCCGGTCATCACGAGACTTTAAATGGAAGGCGTGGCTTTTGCCACGCCTTCCATTTAATTTTGAAAATGCACTCCGCTTCGTGCCTCGCCGCCCGCAGGGCGGCTGCGACACGCGCGGAGCGAGAAGTGTTTTTGGCGCGCACGCTCCAGGGCGGCTTCTCTTGCCGCTTTGCGGCAATTCACCTTCTGCCGCGGCGATTTATGATTAAAATTCTTTCGTGTCGTGCGCGGCACAAAGTCTGCGACGCTTTTTCGTGTCTGTGTTAGTCGGCGGAGGCGATGTGGCTGGCGATGCGCTGCATGATCATGTCGAGGGCGACTAAGTTGTGGCCGCCTTCGAGGACGATGATGTCGGCGTACTTGCGGCTCGGCTCAACGAACTGCTCGTGCATGGGCTTGACGGTCGTCAAGTACTGCGTGATGACGCTCTCGAGCGTGCGGCCGCGGTCGCGCACGTCGCGCAGCGCGCGGCGCAGAATGCGCACGTCGGCGTCGGTCTCGACAAAAATTTTTGATGTCAAGCATTTCGCGCAGCCGCGGGTCCTGGAAAATGAGGATGCCCTCGACGATGACGACCTTGCTCGGCCGGATGAGCTCGGTCTCATTCGTGCGCTGGTGGTCGGCGTAGGAGTAGACGGGGCAGCGGATGGCCTTGCCCGCCTTGAGCTCCTTGAGCTGCTCGACCATCAGGTCTGTTTCAAAGGCGTCTGGGTGGTCGTAGTTCTGCTTGCAGCGCTCTTCAAAGGGCCTGTCCTGATATTTATAATAGCTGTCGTGGTGCACGACGCTGATATCGTCGCCGAAGTGCTGCTTCAGATGCTCGGTGAGCGTCGTTTTGCCCGAACCGGTGCCACCTGCAATGCCAATGAAGATGGTGTTCATCGCCAGACCCTCCATGAATCGTTGTTGTTAAGTCGATTATAGGAAGACTTTGGCGAAAAAGCAAGGCCGCGCGGCGGAATGCGGCAAAAATTTGTGCGTGGGCGGTTGACGCGAAGCAAAAAAGCAAGTATTATGTAAAGAAACGCGGCGCAGCTGATGTGCCCGCGCGCAGAGACTCTATTTTGACAGAAGAAAGGAGCGTCGGCATGGATCTTCTCAAGTGCCCGCGCTGCGGCGAAGAATATTCCCCCAGCTATCGCAGATGCCCGTTCTGCGAGGAGGGAGACCATCCCCGCAAGATCAAGTACAACTCCAGCAAACAGAGCGGCGGCCGGCGCGTTTCGGATAAAAAGCAGACGCAGTCCGTCCGCGGTGCGATGGCGGCGGTGCTCGTCGTCGTGCTGCTGCTTCTGAGCTGGTCGCTCTTTGGTGACAAGATCGTCGCAAAGATCACGCCCGCCGACGACGGCAATACCCCCGGCGTGCAGGACGATGTCAATACGCCCGACGACAGCAATACGAACACGGACGATCCGAACGCGAACAAGGGCGGCACCACTGACCCGAACACCGGTGATGAGCCGAACGCAAATGATCCCGCAAACGGCAGCGACACAACTGCCACCAATCCCGGCACCACGACAACCCCGTCCACCCCGACGGTGGATGCCTCGGCCCTGAGCATCAAGACGAACGTCGGCACGACGCTGCCCAAGGACGGAAACGGCAACTTTGACTGCACGATCAAGTCGAGCGAGACCATCCGCCTGAGCGTTTCCGGCACGGACGCGGCCGCGACCTGGGCGGTGGCGGACGCGAGCGTCCTGTCCATCTCGGCGGACGGCTTGATCGCGCCTGCCAAGGTGGGTACCACGACCGTGACGGCCACCGTTGGCGGCGCGGTGCTGACCATCACGGTGCGCATCAAGTAAAGAGAAAAAGAACGGCCGGGGGCCGTTCTTTTTTTGCGCAAAAAGGGGCGGCTTTCCTTGCAAGCACTGCCAGCCTGTGCTACAATTACCTTGAAAAAGTATTTGCAGGAGCTATCGACCATATGACGACCCGTGAATTCCAGCAGAAAAAGCCGCTTTCCATTCTCTTCACCTACTTCAAGCCGCACCGCGGCCTGTTCATCCTGGACCTTGTCTGCGCGACGGTCGTTGCGCTCATCGATCTCGCCTTCCCGCTCGTGACGCGCAAGTCGATGTACGACCTTTTGCCGAATCAGCAGTACCGCACGTTTTTTATCGTGATGGGCGTGATGATGGCGGCGTTCATTGCGCGCGCGCTTTTATACTATGTCATTTCCTACTGGGGACACACATTCGGCATTCTGGTGGAGGCGGACATCCGCCGCGACCTTTTCACGCATGTGCAGGAGTTGGATGTCAGTTTCTTTGACCATAACCGCACGGGCCAGCTGATGAGCAGGCTGACAAGCGACCTCTTCGAGATCACAGAGCTTGCCCACCACGGCCCCGAGGACCTGCTCATTTCGACGCTGACGATCGTCGGCGCGCTCGCCATCCTGTTTTCCATCGAGTGGCGGCTCGCGCTGGTCGTGGCGTGCATCCTGCCGGTGTTCATCGCGGTCATCATGTCGCGCCGCAGCAAGATGACGGCAGCCTCGCGCGGCGAGAAGCAGAAGACTGCCGCCATCAACGTCGGCATCGAGTCGTCGCTCTCCGGCATCCGCACGGCGCGCGCCTTTGCCAACGAGGAAGAGGAGATCGACAAATTCAACGCGGCGAACGAGGAATTCAAGGTTTCCAAGCGCAAATTCCACCACGAGATGGGTGTGTTCAACGCGACGATGGAATTTTTTATGACGCTGCTCTCCGCCGCCGTCATCACGGTGGGCGGCTACCTCATCATGCGCGGCGAGATGAACTACATTGACCTCATCACGTTTTCCCTTTACATCGCAACGTTCATCAACCCCGTGCGAAAGCTCGCGAATTTCTCTGAAATTTTTGCGCGCGGCTTTGCCGGCCTCGAGCGCTTCACGGCGCTCATGCGCGTCGAGCCCGCGCTCAAGGACACGCCGGACGCAAAGGAGCTTAAAAACTGCCGCGGTGAGATCGACGTCGACCATGTGAGCTTTTCTTACGAGGGCGAGGAGAATGAAGGCGTGCTCCACGACGTGAGCGTGCACATAAGGCCTGGTGAGATGCTCGCCATCGTCGGCCCCTCCGGCGGAGGCAAGTCGACGCTCTGCCAGCTCATCCCGCGCTTTTACGAGGTGAGCGAGGGCGCGATCCGTATCGACGGGGAGGACGTGCGCTCTCTTACGCAGTCGTCCCTTCACCGCGCCATCGGCATCGTGCAGCAGGATGTGTTCCTCTTTGCCGACACGGTGCGCGAGAATATCCGCTATGGCCGCCCCGACGCGACGGACGAGGAAATCGTCGAAGCGGCGAAGCGCGCGGAGATTTACGACGATATCATGGCCATGCCGCACGGCTTCGACACCTATGTCGGCGAGCGCGGCACGATGCTCTCCGGCGGACAGAAGCAGCGCGTGTCCATCGCGCGCATCTTCCTCAAAAACCCGCCCATCCTCATTCTGGACGAGGCGACGAGCGCGCTCGACAGCGTGACGGAGGTCAAAATTCAGCACGCTTTCGACGAGCTCGCGCGTGGGCGCACGACGCTTGTGATCGCGCACCGCCTCTCGACCATCCGCTCGGCGGACCGCATCCTCGTCATCGAGGATGGCCGCATCGCCGAGCAGGGCAGCCACGAGGTGCTGCTCGCGCAAAACGGCGAATACGCCTCCCTCTGGCGCACGCAGAACGGGATGGCGTAATGGACAGAAGACAGCTTTTGGACCGCGCCGCACGCAATGGCGATGAGCGCGTGCTGCTGGCGCACATTCTTGATAAATGTGAGCAGAGCAGGAACCGCAACATCCCGTCGGCGACGGACTTTCTGAGCCCCGCTGAGCAGCGCAGCGCGCAGGATTTGCTGCACGCCGCGGCCATCCACGACGGCTGCGCCTTCTGCGGCGGCTTTGCACGCGCGGAGCGGAGAATGCTCCTCTTTCTGCCCGACTGGCAGGAGGAAGCGGATGAGAGCGAGTACATGACGGCGCTCCGCTGCACGTATCGCAAGGAAGATATGCTGACGCACCGCGACTTTCTCGGCTCGCTGATGGCGCAGGGCGTCACGCGCGAAAAGCTCGGCGACATTCTGGTGTCGGAGGGCTCGTGCGATTTGATCGTCTCGCGCGATATCGCGCCGTATCTGCTGCAAAACGTGACGAGCGCGGGGCGGGTGAAGCTCTCGGTCAGCGAGATCGAGCTTTCAGACTTGAGCGTCCCCGAGCTCAAGGTCAAGGAGATTCGCGACACGGTCTCGACGCTGCGGCTCGACGCCGTGGCGGCAAGCGGCTTTTCGATGAGCCGCGGCAAGGCGCAGGAGCTCATTTCCTCGGGACGCGTGCAGCTCAACTACCGTGAAACGCTCAAGAGCGACGCCCCCGTCGCGCAGGGGGATGTGATCTCCGCCCGCGGCCTCGGCAAGTTCGAGGTCGCCGAGGTCGGCGGCCTGAGTAAAAAAGGAAGAACGGCGCTGCTTCTGCGCCGATACCTGTAAGGAGAAGTAAACAATGACGATGGATGAAAAGATCGCGCGCATCAACGCGCTGGCGCACAAGGCCAAAGCCGAAGGCTTGACCGACGAGGAGAAGGAGGAGCAGGCGCAGCTGCGCCGCGACTACATCGACTCGGTGAAGGCAAACCTAAAATCCCAGCTCAATACGCTCTATGTGCTGGACGAAAAGACAGGTAAAAAGACGAAGATCGTCGACTTTGAGCGCGAGCGCGCCGCGAGAGCGGGCAAGAAAAAGGAGAACAGATAAATGAGCAAGGATTTTGAATACGATCCCGAGACCGGTTCGTTCCGCTTTGACGAGGGGGACGGGAAGACGAAGAAAAAGAACGATGTCGACGTCGGCGGCTGGATTTTGATCGCGGCGCTGTTTGCCTTCGGCCTGTGGCCCATCGGCCTCATCGCGCTCATCTCCAAGCTCTCGGACAAGCCGAAAAAGGTGAATTCCTCGCGCGGCGGCATGCGCACGTCCACAAGCCCGAATGCAAACGTTTCCTCGCGCAGCAAGGTGGAAAAGTCCGTGGTGAAGACGGCGAAGCAGATGAACCGCGCGCCGAAGGCTTCGGACAAGTCCGCGCGCATTCTGGTGATCGTCGGCGCAGCCATCACTGCGATCTTCGGCATCAGTCTTGTGACCATGCTGGGCGAGGTCATCGCCTACGGCTGGTATTCCTACATGATGGAAGAGCTTTTTCCCATGTGCGGCTTCTTTGCCGGCGGTGTTGCCATGCTCGTCGCCGGGCAGCGGATGAAGCGCCGCAGCGCGCGTGTCGCGCGCTACCTTGCCGTGATGGGCAAGCGCAGCCACATTGCTGTGGACGAACTCTGCGCCGTGACGGGCAAGAGCCGCAAAAAGGTCGAAAGCGATCTTGACTTCATGGTGGAAAAGGGGCTGCTCGGCGCGGGCGCTTATCTGGACAGCGGGCGCGGAATGTTCTTCCGCAACGCCAACGCCTTTGCCGACTACGCGAATGCGACCGCGAAAAAGGAAAACGTCACGCCCAAGGAGGCCAACGAGGGCTATGCGGGCGCACTGCGCGCCATCCGCTCGGCCAACGACCGCATCGCCGACCCCGTGCTGAGCGAGAAGATCGACCATCTCGAGACCGTTGCGGGCAAAATTTTCCGCGAGGTCGAGGAGCATCCCGAAAAGCAGCAGCAGGCCGCGACGTTCCTCAATTACTACCTGCCCACGACGCTCAAGCTGCTTGACAGCTACGCCAAGTTTGAAGAGGCGGGCATCGAGGGTGAGAATCTCTCCCGTGCGCAGGAGCGCATCGAAGAGACGATGGATGCCCTCATCAAGGGCTTTGACAAGCAGCTCGACGATTTGTACCGCAACGAGGCGATGGACATCGACAGCGATATCCGCGTGATGGAAAATATGCTCCGCCGCGACACGGCGAGCGTGGAGGACGATTTCGGCCTCGGCGGCGCGGCAGTGCAGCGCGCACCGGACGAGGAATAAGGTACTGCACCGCTCTCATACGCTCTATGAGGAGAAAGGACAAGAGGCATGAAACAGACCGGCAGACGATTTGACGCCGCAGCCTTTTACGGAGGCACGAACAGCGAGGCCTACCGCTATCTCGGCGCGCACCGCACGCGGCGGTCGGGGAAAGACGGCTACGTCTTCCGCACCTGGGCGCCTAACGCCGCGCATGTGTCCGTCGTGGGCGATTTCTGCGAGTGGAACGGCTACGCCCAACCGATGGAAAAGAACGCGGACGGCTTCTGGGAGTGCTTTGTGCCGTCCCTCAAGCGCTACGACACCTACAAGTTTGCTGTGACGGCACAGACGGGCGAGACCGTGCTCAAGGCCGACCCCTATGCTTTCCACGCCGAAACCCGCCCCGGTACGGCCAGCAAGCTCTATGACCTCGGCGGCTACCGCTGGGGGGATGATGAATGGCGCGCGAGCCGCGCAAAGGCACCCCTCGACCGCTCGCCGCTCAACATTTACGAGGTCCACCTCGGTTCGTGGCGGCGGCGCGAAAACGGCGATTTTTACGACTACCGCACGCTCGCACGCGAGCTGGCGGATCACGTTCTGGACCTTGGCTACAACTGCGTCGAGCTCATGCCCGTCACCGAGTATCCGCTTGACGATTCCTGGGGCTATCAGTGCACCGGCTATTTTGCCGCAACGTCGCGCTACGGCACGCCCAGGGACTTTATGTACTTTGTCGACCACCTGCACCAAAAGGGCATTTCCGTCATTTTAGACTGGGTGCCGTCGCACTTCTGCAAGGACGCGCACGGCCTCATCGACTTTGACGGCACGCCCTGCTACGAATACGCCGACCCCAATAAGCGCGAGCACGAGGGCTGGGGAACGCGTGTGTTCGACTATGGCCGCGGCGAGGTGAAGAGCTTTCTCCTTTCCTCTGCTGCGTTCTGGCTGCGCGAGTTCCATGTGGACGGCCTGCGCGTGGACGCGGTCGCGTCGATGCTGTACCTCGACTATGGCCGCGAAAATGGCCGTTGGACGCCAAACATCAACGGCGGGCACGAGAATTTAGAGGCCATCGACTTCCTGCGCGCGCTCAACGAGACTGCGTTTTCCGTCGACCCCAACGCATTGATGGTCGCGGAGGAGTCGACCGCGTGGCCGCTCGTCACACGGCCCGCCAAGGATGGCGGCCTCGGCTTCAACCTCAAGTGGAACATGGGCTGGATGAACGACATGTGCCACTATTTGAAGCTCGACCCCTGGTTCCGCCAGTTCCACCACAAGGACATCACGTTCTCGCTGATGTACGCCTTTTCGGAGAATTTCGTCCTGCCGATCTCGCACGACGAGGTCGTGCACATGAAGGGCTCGCTTCGCGGCAAGATGCCGGGGGATGACTGGCAGCAGCTCGCGGGCGTGCGCGCGTTTACGGCGTACCTGCTCGCCCATCCGGGCAAGAAGCTCACGTTCATGGGCGCGGAGCTCGGCCAGTGGCACGAGTGGGATTTTGCCTCTCAGCTCAACTGGTATTTGCTCGAAAATAAAGAAAATCAGCAGACCCAGCGGTTTTTCAAGGACATCAACCGCTTTTACTTATCGCAGAGCCCGCTTTGGGATATTGACTTTTCGTGGGAGGGCTTTGAGTGGCTCGTCGCCGACGACAACCACAACAACGTCGTCGTCTTCGTCCGGCGCGACCGGAAAGGGCGCGAGCTCATCGCGGCGGTCAACTTCTCGCCCGTCGGACGCGCGGACTACCGCTTCGGCGTCCCGCCGAAAAAGACGTACCGCGAGGTGTTTACCACCGACCTTCCCGCATACGGCGGCACGGGCGACTGGCGCAACGAAGGAGAGCTTTTGACCGAGTCCATCCCCTCGCACGGCAAGCCCTGCTCGCTGTGCGTGACCATCCCGCCGCTCGGCGCGGTGTTCTTCGCGGGCGAGGGTGAATGGCAGGAGGAGAAAGAACCGACAAGTGAGCCGTCCGAGCTGTGACCGGACGAGAAGAAACAAGGAGGAGAGAACAAGCGTGAAGAAAGAATGTATCGCTATGCTGCTTGCCGGCGGGCAGGGCAGCCGGCTCTACGTGCTCACGGAGAATATGGCGAAGCCCGCCGTGCCGTTTGGCGGCAAGTTCCGCATCATTGACTTTCCGCTCTCAAACTGCGCCAACGCTGGCATCGATACCGTCGGCGTTCTGACGCAGTACCGTCCGCTGGAGCTCAACCGCTACATCGGCTCGGGCCAGCCGTGGGATCTCGACCGCGCGGACGGCGGCGTGCACATCCTGCCGCCGTATCAGAGCGCGGGCGGTGCGTCGTGGTATAAGGGCACGGCCAACGCCATCTTCCAGAACATCGGCTTTGTCGACATGTACGACCCCGAGTATGTGCTCATCCTCTCGGGCGACCACATCTACAAGATGAATTACGCTAAAATGCTCGCTCACCACAAAAAAGCGGGCGCGGACTGTACCATCTCCGTTATGGAGGTGCCCTGGGAGGATGCGCCGCGCTTTGGCATCATGAATGTGGACGAAAACGACATGATCACAGAATTCGAGGAAAAGCCCGCGCATCCCAGGAGCAACCTGGCGTCGATGGGCATTTACGTCTTCACGTGGAAAAAGCTGCGTGAGTACCTCATCGAGGACGAGAGCGACGAGGCGAGCAGCAACGACTTCGGCAAAAACATCATCCCCAAGATGCTGCAAAACGGGGAAAAGATGGCGGCGTACCGCTTCTCCGGCTACTGGAAGGACGTCGGCACGCTCGACTCCCTGTGGGACGCGAACATGGATATGCTCGCGACCGGCAGCGGGCTCGATCTTCTCGAAAAGGACTGGCCGATCTACGGCCGCTCCGTCTCTGCGCCGCCGGCGTATCTGGGGCAGAACGCGCACGTGGAGCACAGCGTCGTCGCGCGCGGCTGCACGGTCGAGGGGGAGGCGGAGAACTCCGTCCTCTCTGAGCGCTGCACGGTGGAGGAGGGCGCAAGCGTCCAGTACTCCATCCTGATGCCCGGCGCGGTCGTCAAAAAGGACGCGCGCGTCTCCTACGCCATCATCGGCGAGAACGGCGTCGTCGGCGAGCACGCCTTTGTCGGCGCGCCGCCCGAGGCGGTGCCGCCGGAGCAGTGGGGCATCACGGTGCTCGGCCCCGGCGCGGCGGTCGCGGATGACTATGTGCTGCCTGCCAACCGCATGCGCAGCGTGGACGGAAAGGAGACGGTACGATGAACGGACTGCACGGCATCATCTTTGCCTATGAAAAGGCTCCCGGCCTTCGCGAGCTGACTGAAGCGCGCATGCCCGGCTCTGTGCCGTTCGGCGGGCGCTACCGCGTGGTCGACTTCATGCTCTCCAACATGGCGGGCGCGGGCATCACAGACGTCGGCGTTGTGCTGCACGGCAACTATCAAAGCCTGCTCGACCACATCGGCAGCGGCAAGACGTGGGACATGGCGCGCAAGAACGGCGGTCTCAAGCTGCTGCCGCCCTTTGCCGACGCGCGCAAGTTCGGCGTGGAGGAATTCCGCGGCAAGATGGAGGCGCTCTCGGGCGTGCGGTCGTACCTGCACGAGATCCGGCAGAAGTACGTCGTCCTGTCCGACAGCGACCTTATCATCAATCTGCCGCTGCAGAAGGTGCTGGACGCGCACATCGAAAGCGGCGCGGACATCACCTGCGTCTGCACCGAGAGCGGCCAGTTTGTGGAAAACGCCACGTATTTCACCGTCAACGAGGCGGGCCGCATCACCGAGACGCGCTGCGCGCCGCACAAGGCGAGCGGCTGCCGCAGTCTGGAGATCTACCTTCTGAGCCGCGACCTTCTTATCTCCCTTGTGGACGAGTGCGCTGCTCAGGATAAATACAGCTTCCGCAGCGACGTTCTCGGCGGTATGGGCGATCAGCTCGACCTGCGCGCCTTCCTGTGGGACGGCTTTGCTGCGCAGCTGCGCACGGTGCGCGAATACTATGAGCGCAGCATGCAGCTGTTAGACCCTGCCATTCGCGCAGAGCTCTTCTGCGCCGAGCGGCCCATCCTCGCCAAGGAGGATGACGAGGCGGCGTCCTACATCGCGCCGGATTCGCGCTGTGTGGGCTCGCTCATCGCCGACGGCTGCCAGATCGAGGGCAGTGTGGAGGGGAGCATCCTCTTCCCGGGCGTCAAGGTCGGCAAGGGCAGCACCGTCAAAAACTGCATCCTCTTTAAAAACACCGTGGTGGAGGAGGGTGTGACGCTCGGCTGCGTCATCGCCGACAAGGATGTCCGCATCCGCCGCGGCGGCACACTCATCGGACACGAGAGCTACCCGCTCGCCGTGAGCAAGGGCAGCATTGTATAAAAGCAGCAAACAGAAGAAAGGAGCTTGCAGATGAACATTTTGTATGTGACGAGCGAGGCGGTCCCCTTTTGCAAGACGGGCGGCCTTGCCGACGTGGCCGGCAGCCTTCCGCAGGCGCTCGCGGCAAACGGAGACCGCGTGAGCGTCATCCTGCCGCTTTACGAGCGCGTGAAGGACAAGTGGGGCGAGCAGCTCCACTTTGAAAAGTGGACGTTCGTGCGCCTTGCGTGGCGCAGCGTCTACTGCGGGCTCTTTTCGCTCGAGCGCGACGGCGTCACGTGGTACTTTGTCGACAATGAGACGTATTTCCGCCGCAGCGAGCTCTACGGCTACTATGACGACGGCGAGCGCTTTGGCTTTTTCTCCCGCGCGGTGACGGAACTGCTCAAGTCCCTGCCGCAAAAGCCCGACGTTGTCCACTGCAACGACTGGCAGAGCGCGCTTGTGCCCATCTACATCAGGGATGAAGCCGTGCGCGACGACTTTTATAAGGGAATCCGAACCGTCATTACGGTGCATAATATCGAATATCAGGGCCGCTACGGCAGCCGCACGGTCGAAGACCTGTTCGGCCTGGACCATGGCTGGTTCGACGGCGGCACGATCGAATTCGGCGGCGATGTGAACCTTTTAAAGGGCGCGATCGTCACGGCGGACGCCGTGACCGCCGTGAGCCCGACCTACGCGCAGGAGCTCAAGTACGCGTACTTTGCCCACGGGCTGGAAAACGTGATGAGCATGAACGCGCGCAAGCTCCACGGTGTGCTCAACGGCATCGACATGCAGCGCTATGACCCGTCGCGCGACAAGAGCCTCGCAGCGGCGTATTCGCCCGATGACCTTGCCGGAAAGAAGACGGATAAGGCGGCGCTCCAGCGCGTGCTGGGGCTGCAGGAACGGCCCGACACGCCCATCCTTGCGATGGTCACGCGCCTTGTCTCCCACAAGGGGCTCGACCTTGTGTGCGAAACGCTCGACGCATTTATGGGCAAGGACGTACAGTTCGTCGTGCTCGGCAAGGGCGACGCGAAGTACGAGACGTTTTTTGAGTACGCCAAGCAGCGCTACGGCGGACGCATGGCCGTCTACCTCGGCTATTCCGAGCAGCTCGCCATGCAGATCTACGCGGGCGCAGACCTCTTCCTGATGCCCTCGAAGAGCGAGCCGTGCGGGCTCTCGCAGATGATCGCGATGCGCTACGGCGCGGTGCCCATCGTGCGCGAGACCGGCGGATTAAAGGACACTGTCCACGCGTATGAAGCCTGGAACGGACAGGGCAACGGCTTCACCTTTGCCAACTACAACGCTGGCGACATGTGCCACGTGATCTGCGAGGCCATTGACCTTTACCATGACAACAAGGGCGCCTACGCGATGCTCCAGCAGCGCGGCATGACCGCGGATTTCAGCTGGACGCGCTCGGCGCAGGAATACCGCAACATTTACGAATCCATCTGCCGATAAAGAAAAGGAAAACGATCTATGACCATTGACTCTGTGAAGAAAATGAAAGACGCGCTGTGCGAAAAGCTGAAGGTCAGCTTCGGCAGCACCGTGGAGGAGGCGAACGATGCGCAGATGATGCGCGCGAGCGCCCTTGTCCTGCGTGACGTGATGGCCGAGCGCAGCGTGGACACCATGCGCGAGACCCGCGAGGAACACCGCCGTCAGGTGCACTACCTGTCGATGGAATTTCTGATGGGCCGCAGCCTGATGAAAAACGCGTTCAATTTAGGCGTCGGCGAAATTCTGACCGAAGCGCTCGACGAGCTGGGCTTCCGCGCAGCGGACATCTTTGAAAGCGAGCCCGACGCGGGCCTCGGCAACGGCGGCCTCGGCCGCCTGGCCGCGTGCTATCTCGACTCGATGACGACACTCGACATCCCCGCCGCGGGCTATTCCATCTGCTATGAGCTCGGTATTTTCCGCCAGCGCATCGTCGACGGCCAGCAGGTCGAGCTGCCGGACAACTGGAAGGACCTCGGCGGGGCGTGGCTGCTGCCCAAGCCGCAGGAGACCGAGACCGTGCGCTTCGGCGGTACGGTCCGCCAGTTCTGGGACGACGGGCGGCTGCATGTCGTGCCCGAGGGTGAGACCGAGGTGCTGGCTATCCCCTGCGACATGGAGATCGCGGGCTACGGCACGAAGCATGTCAACACGCTGCGCCTCTGGGACGCGAAGTCCCCCGTGCCGCTCGACATGTCGCTCTTTTCACAGGGCGAATACCTGCGCGCGCAGGAGCAGCACGCGATGGCCGAGACCATCGCAAAGGTTCTCTATCCCGAGGACAACCATCCCGAGGGGAAGAGCCTTCGCTTAAAGCAGCAGTATTTCTTCGTCTCCGCGACCGTGCAGTCCATCGTGCGCAAGCACATCGAGGTCTACGGCACGGCCACGAATTTCCACGAAAAGAATGTCATCCAGATCAACGACACGCACCCCGCGCTCGTCATCCCCGAGCTCATGCGCATCCTGATGGACGACGCGGGCCTCGACTGGGACACGGCGTGGAACATTACGACGCACTCCGTCGCTTACACGAACCACACGGTGCTTTCCGAGGCGCTGGAGCGCTGGCCGCAGGAGCTGATGCAGTCGCTTCTGCCGCGCGTGTGGACGATCATCACCGAGATCGCACGCCGCTATCAGGAAAAGATCGAAAACTACTACCACGACGAAGCCAAGACGCGCGAAATGGCCATCATCTGGGACGGCCAGGTCCGCATGGCAAACCTGTGCATCGCGGGCGGCATGGCCGTGAACGGCGTGAGCGCCCTGCACTCCGACATCCTGCGCAACGATGTCTTTAAGTACCAGTGTGCCATGGAGCCGGAAAAGTTCAAGAACGTGACAAACGGCATCGACCACCGCCGCTGGCTCGCGCAGATCAACCCGCGGCTCGACGAGCTCGTGCGCGCGCTTGCGGGCGGGGATGAATACCTCCTGCACCCCGAAGCGCTTAAAAAGCTCGAGGCATATGCAGACGACACCGCGGTGCTGAACCGCCTCGGCGAGATCAAGCGCGCGAATAAGCTCGATTTTGCCGCCTACGTCAAAAAGACGCAGGGCATCGTGCTCAACACCGACGCGATCTTCGACGTGCAGGTCAAGCGCCTACACGAGTATAAGCGTCAGCTTTTGAACGCGATGCATATCATCTACCTCTATCAACAGCTGCAAAACGACCCGAACCGCGCCATGCAGCCGCGCGTGTTCCTGTTCGGCGCGAAGGCCGCGCCGGGCTACGCGGTCGCCAAGCGCATCATCCGCCTCATCAACTCCCTTGCCGCTGAGATCAACGCCGACCCCATCTGCCGCGACAGGCTGCAGGTGGTGTTCCTTGAGAACTACCGCGTGTCGCTCGCCGAGCATCTGATGCCCGCGAGCGAGGTGAGCCAGCAGATCTCCACCGCAGGCAAGGAGGCCAGCGGCACGGGCAACATGAAGTTCATGATGAACGGCGCGCTGACCGTCGGCACGCTCGACGGCGCAAACGTCGAGATGCACGAGAGGCTCGGCGACGAGAACATGTTCCTCTTCGGCCTGCACGCCGACGAGGTCGTGCGCCTCAAGCGCGAGGGCTACGCCCCGCAGAAGCTCTACGCGCGCGACGAGAACCTGCGCGCGGTGATCGACAAGCTCAAGGCGGGCTTCTCAGACGGCGTTTCCTACGACGATCTCGCCTCGCGGCTGCTGATGAACGATGAATACATGCTCTTGCAGGACTTCGCATCCTACTGCGCCGCCGAGCAGCGCATGGCAGACACCTACGCAAGAAGCGAGGAATGGAACCGCATGTCGCTCATCAACATCGCCCGCAGCGGCATCTTCGCCGCCGACCGCGCCGTCGCGCAGTACGCAGATACGATCTGGCAGGTACCGCACAAATGAATACTTCAAAC